>LNFM01002674.1_pt1 | contig 36897 bp, 34 predicted proteins | sample 596031 | NCBI WGS metagenome assembly LNFM01 (sample SAMN04254537, study PRJNA301005) | activated carbon metagenome | isolation source: dual media filters at the Ann Arbor, Michigan drinking water treatment plant | place: USA: Ann Arbor | reverse complement strand
TCTGCGAGCGCGAGATGCCGATGAAGGAGTTCATGATCCCCCACACCGTGCCGAACAGGCCCACGAACGGCGCCGTCGAGCCGATCGTCGCCAGCACGCCCGTCCCCTTCAGCATCCGCCGGCCCGTCGCCGCCTCCAGCCGCTCCAGCCGCGACGCTACGCGTTCCTTCAGCCCGTCGCGATCGTCGACCGTGTCGGCGCTCAGCCTCTGCTCGGCCTGCGCCGCCGCCACCAGGTCGCTGGCCGGCGCCTTGTCGAGCGAGGCCGCCGAATCCAACCCCGCCAGCAGGCGCAGCTGCCGCCGCACTGCCATCGCCAGTTCCAGGCTCTTGGCCACGAACACCGTCCAGGTCAGCACCGAGGCCAGCACCAGGCCCACCATCACCGCCTGAACCACCCAGTCCGCCGCCATGAACATGCCCCAGACCGACAGGTCCTTCGGCAGAACCGCCTGCGCCGGCGCCGCAACCGGCGGCTCGGTGGGTGAAGCGACAGATGCCGCCGCGGGCGCCGCGGCATCGGTGGGCGCGGCCGCGGGCGCTGGAACAGCCGGCGGTGCCGAGTCCGTCGTGGCCGGGACTTGCGCGAACCCCAGCGACGGCAGCAGCAGAAGAACGACCAGCAGACGACCAACGAACTTCATGATTCCACGGCTCTTCGGGCAAGACGTTGACAGACCAGGGCGAGCGGCCGGAGCCAGTACGGCCGCCATGTCAGCGTGCAGACGACGGCAAACGAACCGACCGTCAGCGTCGTACCCCACACCAGCGAACCAAAGCCCGCCCCATCTCGGAAGAGCGCCAGCCCTAGCCCCGCGATCAACAACGCATAGCCCGCAATGCGCAGGCTGCGGGCGATCCGCGGCGGGCAATGGCGCTCGCCGCTGAGATGAAGCCAGTGCCGATCCTGGCTGAGCGCGAGAAACGCAAAGCCCAAGTACGAGACGGCCAGCACGGCAGCGATCAGGACCGCCTGCATCAGTGCGGCTTCGCCGGCGCAGGCGCCGGCAACGACTCGATCCCCTGAGGCTGCACGACCGTCAGGGTGGTCACGTAGTTCGCGAAATCGTAGGCCTGTTCGCCACGCTTGCCGGCGGTATTGTCATCGTGGTGCACCTCGAAGACATACGGGCCGCGCCACGGCAGCTTGACCTCGAACTCCCCATCGGTCCCGGTGCGCTCCTCACGTCCCCAGCCCGACGGCGTGACGATTGCGACCTTGGCCTTGGCCAGCGGCTTGCCTTTGAAGACGACCTGGAACTTGTCGTCACCCCTGGGAACGATATCGAGCATCAGCACCGCAGCCCGCGGCGCGCGGTCCGGCACGAAGCGTGCCGCGGGCATGTAGATGCCGGTCTTGTTGTCGCGCTTGCGCTCGAACGAGGGCCAGCGGATGTCCTCGGCCACGATACTGTCGCCGTCGTCGATCTTGCCGGTGGCAACGTAGGCGTTGGCCGACTTCTGGACGGTCAACGGTCGCTCGCCGCCCCATGAGACCACCTTGGCCTGCGGCTGCAGCTTGTCGAGCGTCCCCGGCGAGGCTTCGCGCAGGTTTTCGCCGAACTCGCCGAAGTAGATCTTCCCGCCCTGACCGTCGACTTCGAGCCAGATGTGGTGCGCCGAAGCCGGCACGGCGAACGACAGAGAGAGTGCCGCCAGGGCGGCGATGCCGAAGATGGGTTTCATGACGATTGGCCCTCCAGATGATGATGCCGGAATTGCTTGGGTGCCGTTCCCTGCCGGCGGCGCTGCAGGCGCCACGCCGTGACGGCCGCAGCAAACCCGCCGGCCAGCAGCACGAGGTCCATGCCGGCGACTGCCAGCTTGCCGTCGGTCCAGGCCCGCAGGACGTGATCGCCGGTCGTGGCACCGTTCAAAGCCACGGCAAGGATGCAGAGCCCAGCCACCAGCCGGCACTGGTCGATCCAGGCAGCCCCGCGTCGCATCCAACCGTGCGCGAAGCTCAGCACCCAGACGGCAAGAAAGACCCAGATCTCGAGTTCGTAGCGGGCCACGCCCCTGAAAGTCGCACCCGAGGGCAACACACGATTGGCGACGAAGAAGGCGAGCGTCGCCAGGACCATGCCGCCGGTGCCGCCGATCGTCAGACCTTCGACGAAGCCGACGCCCTTCCAATCGGCCGCCGCATGCGCCTTGCGCCGCGATTCGATCCAGAACAGCAAGCCGGTCACGATGAGGACGCAGCCCAGCAGGCCCAGCGCGAAATAGAGCCAGCGTAAAGTCCAGTGCCGGAACTGCGCGAAATGCAGGCCGGTCAGGAACTGCTGCACTTGCGTCGTCTCCCGGATGGAGGTGCGGTAAAGCACGGCGCCCGTCGCGGCGTCGAAGAAGAAGGGGTCGGTGCGCATCGCCACCTCGGCCTCGATCGACGGTCTCACCTCGACATAGGAATTCCGGTCACCGTGATGGAACACACGCACCAGGCCGGGATTGAGACCTCCCCAGGCTTCGCGGGCCGTCGCGACCATCGCATCGAGCGAGCCGAGAGGCGGCCCCGGCTGATTGAGGTGCGGGCGGCTGAAGACGTCGTAGGTGTCGCGCACATAGCCCGAGCGGCCGCCCTCGAACGCCACCCATACGCCCGACGGATAGTAGACCGACGCCAGGATGGTCACGCCCGAGAACGACATGACGAAGTAGAAAATTAAGCCCAGTGTTCCGGTTGTGTTGTGCAGGTCGAGCAGCAGGCGTTGAGGCTGGCGCGAGCGCCGCAAGGTGAAGAAGTCGACGAAGATCTTGCGATGGATGATCACACCCGAGATACAGAGGGCCATCATCGCCACGCCAGCCAGGCCGGTGAGCCAGGTGCCGAGATGCCAGATCCTGAGATGCAGCGTGTGATGGAACGGGAAGAAGAACCGCGTCCCCGCCCAGCTCTCGGCCGGCGCGACGGTCTTGAACGTCAGCGGATCGAAGAGCGTGCGTTCGAAGCCCCCTCTTCCGCGATAGCCGATCGAGAGCACCGGCTCGCGCGGTGTCGGCAAGACGATCGCCCACGGCGCGGTGCGCGGCGAAAGCCGGCCCGCCTCTTCCCGCAAACCGTCGATCGCGATCGGCTCTCCTGAATAGACCAGCCGGGTCGAGGGATTCATCCAGCGGTCGATCTCGCGGTCGAAGACGCAGAGCGTGCCGGTCCAGAAGACTGCGAACAGCAGCAGGCCGATCACCAGACCGGCCCAGGTATGCAGCCACCCCATCGATTCCCGGAAGCTGGCGCCCATCTCAGGCCCCGCCGATCAGGGTGGGAAGAAAGCCGATCCCGGTTCCCGCCGCCGTGACCAGCAGGAGGGTGCCCACCATCGGCACCAGGCGGCGCGCGGCGGCCGCCCAGAGCGCCAGCCCCACATAAAGGAGGAAGCCCAGGATGCTGCAGACGGTGAAGGCGTCGCTCTTGTTCACGCCGGCCAGGATCAGCCCGGCGACGCCCGCCGCCACCGCCCCAGCACTGGCCGCATAGGCGCCCAAGACGATGGCGAGGACGCGCACCACCACCTTGCCGGTGCCGACGGGTGCGGAAGAGGAAGCAGAGGCAGGCTTCGCCATGGAGGCGCTAGAAATCAGCGGTCAGCGACAACAGGAAGGTGCGCGGCTGGTTCTGGAAGAAGAACGAGGTCGTCGCGATCCAGTAATTGGCATCGAACACGTTGATGACGTTCGCGCGCAGGGTGACCGGCTTGCCGTCGGTCCGATCGAACGTGTAGCGCAGGCCGGCATCGAACCGGGTCCACGGCGGCGCGGCCTGGGTGTTGGCGGCATTGAGATAGACCTGTCCGTTGTAGACGGCGCGTCCCATCACGCCGAGGCCTTTGACGTAAGGCGTGTCCCAGTCGAGCCCCAGGGACGCTTGGAAAGGTGTCGTTCCGACCGCCTGCTTGCCGTTGGTCAGGCCGCCCTGGGTATTGGCCTGGATCGCGTTGAGAAGCGTGAGACCTCCGAGCAGCCGGAGACCCGGCGCCGGCTCGCCGAACGCAATGAACTCGATGCCCTGGTTGCGTTGTTGTCCGTTGGTGACGAGCGTGTTGGTCGCGAGATCGGTGTAGGAACTCGGCATGGTGATCTGGAAGGCGCTTACCGTGGCGCCGACGTTACCGAAGTCGACCTTCACGCCGACTTCGAACTGATTGGTGACGAAGGGCGGGAACTGCATGCCGGCATTGGTGAGACCTGCGCCCGCCACCGGCCCCTGCTGCAGCGCCTGGATGTAGTTGCCGTACACCATGACTTCCTTCGCCGGCTTGAAGACGAAGGAGCCCGAGGGTGACACGGCGCTCTGATTGTTGCCGTTGGTCGGCAGGCCGGTCACCGTGCTGTAGTTTGCCGTCTGCAGGCGCTGCAGACGCGCACCACCGATGATCTGGAACATGTCGCCGTTGAACGACAGCGCGTCGACGATGCCGATGCTGCCGTAGACGGAGTCCGAGGTGAGCGGCGGCCCCTGGGTGCGGAACCCAAAAAAGTTCGGTTGCGCAATGAACGTCGGACTGTAGATGTTGGAATTGACCTTGGTAGCGATCGGATTGTTGAACGTAAAGTTCTGGGTTTTCAGGTAGTCGCCGACCAGCGCTGCCTCGTGCTTGACCGGACCCGTATGGAACGTGGCGCGCAGCCCCGCCTCGAGCGACAGCGCCTCGACCGTGGACATGTACTGGCCGCCCGACGAGGTTGTCGTGTTGCCGTTGTAGTTCACGATGTTCTGATTGAAGTAGACCGACGTATAATTGCTGCGACGCGCACCGGCCTTGATGAAGCCGGTCAGGCCATCGACGATGTCGTGTTCGAAGCGCAGCGCGCCATAGACGTCGTTGCCCTGCAACCGCTCCCACGGCTGATAGGAACTCTGGCGGGCATAGGGGGCTGGCGGAAGCTGGACGCCGGCCGCCAGGAAGATGCCGCCCTGGAAGGCACCCACATCGCGCTTGAGGTAACCGAGATCCGCGTCGATGCGCGTGCGATCGCTGCGGTAGTCGAAGCCGAGAGTGAGTGCCAGCCGTTCGGCGTTCTGGTTGTTAACGGCGGTGTCGCCCGAATAATAGGTGCCCCCGGCCCGCAGACCGAGCTCGTTGTCGGGGCCGAAGCGGCGTCCGACGTCCAGCGAGCCACCCAGTTGAGAGTCGGAATTGTAAAGAAGGGTACCTTGCGTGATCGGCGCGTCGGTCGCGCGTTTGGGCACGAGGTTGATCGTGCCGCCGACGGCGCTGGGCAGCGCGCCGTTCAGGAAGGCGGTCGGACCGCGGAAGACCTCGACCCTTTCGATGCCCGTCATATCCGCCTGATTGGGCACGATGCCGTAGAGGCCACCCAGGCCGAAATTGGGATTGAGCACAGTGATGCCGCGAATCATGACGCGGTCGTCGAACACGTTGCCATTGGGGATGCCCGAGCGCAGCGTCGGATCGCCCGCGAGGACGTCGGTCAGCGTGCGCGCCTGCTGGTTCTGGATGTACTGGTTGGTGTAGGTCGTCTCGCTGAACGGCGTGTCCATGTAGTCGCGGTTGCCGAGCAGGCCGACCTTGCCGCCACGCGCCACCTGTCCGCCGGCATAGGCCGGCGACTGGTTGCCGATCTCGCCCTGCGGCGGAGTCGTGGGAACGGCCTGCACGCGAACCGGATCGAGCACCAGCGCGCTTGAGCCCGGCAAGCCCGCCGGAGCCGGCACTGCTGCACTCGATACGGTCACGGCGTTGGCCGAGGTGAACTGGTAGGTGAGCCCCGATCCCGACAGCAGCCGGCGCAGGGCTTGATCAGCCGTCATCGAGCCCGTGACCGGGGCGCTGGTCTTGCCCGCCACGGCCGCGGAATCGACGGCAATCTGCATGCCCGACTGGCGGCCGAAGGCCATCAAGGCCTGCGAGAGCGGCTGCGCCGAAATGTCGAACGTCGTCGTCCTGCCGGCCTGCGCCTCCAGCGGTGACTGGCCGTCGCCACCCCCCGTCTGCGCGATGGCGGTGGGAGCGCCGATCGCCAAGGCGACTGTGGCGATGACTACTGCATGCGCGACACTACCGGACCGGTCTGGCAACACGACGAACTCCCCCGCTGCTCCAGGCAGACGAACCATAGAGACGCTGATCTGACGCGAACGATTTGCGTTCGCAATCAGAGGACGGGCGGAGGCGTGCGGATTTAAGGGTCGACGGAAGAAATATTCAGGGCTTCGAGGACGAGACGATCGTGAGGTACGGCGAAATCTCCAGGACCGAACCGTGCTGGGTCCGGGCCACCGTGTGCAGCGCCTCGAGCGGCCGGCGGAGATCGAACACGCCGGTGATGCGGCGGTCCGCCAGACTGCGGTCGCTCACCATGATGACACCGCGATGATGGCGGCCCAGCTCGTCCACGACCTCGCCCAGGGTGGCGCCGTCGACGACGAGCCGGTGTTCGCGCCACGAGGCGACGTCCCCGGGGGCGACCTGGGAGCGGGCGAAGGCGCCTTGCCTGCCCACCACCATGCGCTCGCCTCGCGTCAGGGTCGACAGTACGTTTCGCTCGCTGCCGGAGATCAGGACCTCGACGGTGCCCGACTGGACGGCAACGGACACCCCCTCCCGGGACGACCCGACATCGAAGGCAGTGCCCTTGACGGTGACCGCCACCTTGCCGGCGGTGACGACGAACGGCCGGTCGCGGGCGGATATGACCTTGAAGAACGCCTGGCCCGCCAACAGCTCGACTTCGCGACGCCCCTTGTCGTAGCGCACCGCTATGGCGCTGGCCGCGTCCAAGTGAACGATGCTGCCATCCTCGAGCGTCAATTCGCGCAGCTCGGCGACGCCCGTCAGATGATCGGCCTGGAAGTGCAGCTTCAGGCTCGGGAAGAACCAGAACGCGACACAGGCCGCGAGGACCGCAGCCGCGAGGCCCCAGGCGCGCCGTGTCCGCCGAACGCGTGACAGGTCGACGAGCTCTCCGGAAGAGGAAGACGTAACCAACGGCAACTCGCCCGTCAGCTTCCAGACCCTCTCGACGCTGCGATAGGCGCGACGATGCGCTTCGCTGGTCGCCAGCCACGAGTCCAGCCCCCCGCGGGCAGCGGCATCCGCCGGGGCGGCCTGGATCCGCACCAGCCAATCCACCGCTTCGCTGCGCAGGGAATCGCTATCGTCCACGTCGGAAGTCACCCGTCTGCACTCTCGCTCGCCCCCTCTGGACGACCACAACCAACAGACGGCGAGCGGTATCGACTTTTAAGAGCACCACCGGGAAACTTCCACGGGATCAGCCGTTGAAGCTGTCCAGACGGCGCGCCGCATGGAGGATCGCGTCTTTCACGAGTTGGTGAGCACGCACGATGGAGACGCCGAGCCGGTCACCCACTTGCTGGAGCGTGCAGCCCTCAAGGCGATACATCGTGAAGGCGATACGCGTCCGCTCCGGCAGTTCGGCCAGCGCATCGGCCAGTACCCGAAGCTCGTCGCGATAGTGCAGCACGTCCTCGGCCGTGGGTCCCTCCTGGGCGACCTGCTCGAGCGCCGATACCTGCCCTGTCGAAGCCGTTTCGGACGTCCGGTTCACCCAGTCGAGCGCGAGATTGCGAACGATGCGGTAGAGGTAGCTGACAGGATTGGAGATCAGCCGCTCGTCGCTGCTGGCGGAACTGAACCGCAGATAGGCCTCCTGCACGACGTCCTCCGCGCCGGCCCTGTCCCTGACGATGCCGTTGGCATAGTTCACCAGCGAGCCCCGATGTTTCAGATACAGAGCTAGGGTCGGGTCTGCCGAACTCACGCCTTCCATCACCTCTATATGCGAATTATTATCAATTCACTTATAGGGAGCGCTTGGGATGGCGGCAAGCATCACGACCCGCGATGCTCAATCTGATGCCCGCCTCAGGCAGCGAGCAAAATGCTCTGTTCCCGCTCGAGGACGCGCTTCACGGCCGGCCGCGCAAGCATGCGGTCTTTCCAGGCCGTGTAGTTCGCAAGCTCGGCCACCGGCAGGCCGATGCGCTTGCCCCAGCCGTAGAAGACCAGAGCGTAGCCGTCGACCACCGAAAAATCATCGCCCAGCATCCACGTCTTGCCGGCCAGGAGACCGTCGATCTCCTTGAGATTGGCGTGGAAATTCTCCCGACCCACTGCCTTGAGATGATCGAACACCGCGGCGTCCGTCGCGAAGCGCTCGGGCCGGCCGATGTGGGTGAAGTTGGGATGCACCGCGTTCGAGAACCAAGCCATCAGCGCAAGGCCACGGGCGCGCTGGACCGGGTCCTTGGGCATCAGATGCGGCGCGTACTTCGTGGCGATGTAGTCGAGGATCGCCGTGTTCTCGACGATCGTCCCCTCATCCACGACCAGCGCCGGCACGCGGCCGCGCGGGTTGACCTTGAGGTATTCCGGGGTTCGCTGCTCGCTCTTGGCAAAGGAAAGCGCCTGCGAGTCGTACGCCGCCCCGCTCTCCTCGAGCCCGATATGCGAAGCCGTCGAGCAGGCGCCGGGCGCGAAATAGAGCTTGAGCATGTTGATCCTCGGATTGCCGGAACGGGAAAACTAGAGCGGCCGGGGCGCGTCGGCCGGCCGGTTACGGTGCAGGAACTCGCGCCCAATCTTCACGCGCTTCTCGCCGTCATACTCGACGATGTCCGCGGTGGCGTAGGTCTCCGACCAGTTGGACGGCAGGAACGAGCCCGAGCCCACGACGTCGATCGGCGCCTTGGCCTCGGCCATGATGCGGCACTTGGCAGGCCCGAAGCCGGAAGACGCCACGATCTTCACCTTGTCGAAGCCGTTGCGATCGAGTTCGGCCCGCAGGTGGAAGATCGCTGCAGCCGAAACGCCGGTGCCGACGAGGTAGCGCAGTTCCTCCTCGCTCCGGTAGCCGCGGATCGATTCCGGGGAGAAGCGCTCCAGCACGGCGTACGAGGACGCGGGATCGAGGCCCTCGAGGTAACGGCCGCCGGTCGTGTCGAGGCGCAGCGACAGTTTTCCCTGGGCCGCCAGTTCGGGGAAGCGCCGACAGACTTCGAGAGAGTCCGAAATTTCGCGCGCGAAATAGTCGACCAGCACCGTCATCCCTTCGTCGGGAAAGGTCTCGTGGAACATCTCGGCGGCGCGCAAGGTCGAACCGGCATAGCCGATCAGGGCATGCGGCATGGTGCCCAGACCGTATTCGCGACCGAAGTAATGGGCCGTGGCGTGCGTGGCATTGCCGATGAAGCCGACGGCGCCAACCTTGCGCTTGGCCCGCGCCGAGCCGACCGAGGCGGCATAGGCCATCATCTCGGCCATCTCCTGGCCCGCACAATGACGCGCATCCATGGCGAGGAAGGCCGACTTCGGCATGTCCGCGCACATGGTCCAGGCATTGTAGGCGGCCACGCAGGCAGGGCCGAGCTTCTGCAGGAAGATCGTCTCGAGATCGACGAGATGGAAGAACGAGCCGGTGATGTACATCATCGGTTCGCCGGCGCCGACCCACTTGCCCTCGCGATAGCGCATGTCGAGTTCCACCGTCGCCTTGCGCGCGCGGCAGGTTTCTTCCAGCCACTCCAGCGCAAGTCGCGGCGCGAACACCACGGGCCGGCGCATGAAGATCGCGTAGGTGACCTTGCAGTCGCCGAACTTGCCGACCACCTGCTTCGATCGATTGAAGTAGTGATCGGTATAGCGTTCGATCTCGCCGTTCTCAGGATGCGTCATCGGCCCTCCCCGGGCTTTCACGCGCTCAGCCGGTGACGTCGGTCAGACGGCCGGGCGCGCCCTTGCGACGGACAGGCGCTCCGCCTTGAGCTGCTCGGCGAGCAGGAAGGCGAGTTCCAGCACCTGGCTGGCATTGAGCCGCGGGTCGCACTGCGTCTCGTAGCGATCGTTGAGATTGTCGACGGTGATCTCGGTCGAGCCGCCGATGCACTCCGTGACTTCCTGGCCGGTCATCTCGAAATGCACGCCGCCGGGATGAGTGCCCTCGGCGCGGTGCACGGCGAAAAACTCCTTCACCTCATGCAGGATCGCATCGAAATGACGGGTCTTGCGGCCGTTCGAGGCGGTGACCGTGTTGCCGTGCATCGGATCGCACGACCACACGACCGTGCGGCCCTCGCGCTTCAGGGCGCGGACCAGCGCCGGCAGCTTGTCGCCCACCTTGTCGGCGCCCATGCGGGCGATGATCACGATACGGCCCGCCTCGTTCGACGGGTTCAGCGTGTCGATCAGGCGCAGCAGGTCGTCGGTCGGCAGGGTCGGGCCAGCCTTGAAGCCGATCGGGTTGCGGACGCCCCGCAGGAACTCGACATGGGCGCCATCGGGCTGGCGCGTGCGGTCGCCGATCCACAGCATGTGCGCCGAGCAGTCGTACCACTCGCCCGAGGTCGAATCGACGCGGGTCAGCGCCTCCTCGTAGGGCAGCAGCAACGCCTCGTGACTGGTGAAGAAGTCGGTCTCGGCGATCTGCGGCGTCGTCGCCGAACTCAGCCCGCAGGCCGCCATGAAATTCAGCGTTTCGTCGAGCCGTGCCGCGAGGTCTTCATAGCGCGCCGAGGCGGGCGAACTGCGCACGAAGTCGAGGTTCCAGCGGTTGACCTCGTGCAGGTCGGCATAACCGCCCTGGGCGAAGGCGCGCAGCAGGTTGAGCGTCGCTGCCGACTGGTTGTAGGCCTGTACCATGCGCTCCGGATCGGGCAGGCGCGCGGCGGCGGTGAACTCGAAGCCGTTGACGTTGTCGCCGCGGTAGGACGGCAGCTCGACATCGCCGACCTTCTCGACGTTGGACGAGCGCGGCTTGGCGAACTGGCCGGCCATGCGGCCGACCTTCACGACCGGGACACCGGCACCGTAGGTCAGCACGACGGCCATCTGCAGCAGCACGCGGAACGTGTCGCGGATATTGTTGGCGGTGAAATCGACGAAGCTCTCGGCGCAGTCGCCGCCCTGCAGCAGGAAGGCCTCGCCGTTGGCGATCTTGGCCAGCGCCTTCTTGAGCTTGCGCGCCTCGCCGGCGAAGACCAACGGCGGATAGCGGCGCAGGCGCGCCTCGGCATTCGCCAGTGCGCCAGCATCCGGATAGACCGGCATCTGCAGCGCCGGCCGGCTGCGCCAGCTGGTCGGCGACCAGTCGGCGGCGCTCGAAGTACGGGACTGCCCTTTAGCGGCGGTCCGCGAATCGGCCCTGGATTGGCCCTGGATCGCGGTCATCGACTCCTCCTCGGCCCGCGGGTCGAAGGGACCGGCGGGGTGGGTGAACCTATACGTGCTGTGGATAAAAAACCAGCCGGCAGGCCGGTCCCGTTCTACTCCGCGGCTGCCCGGGTCGGGGTCGTGTCCGCCCGTGCCGTGCGCATGGTGACGAACTCCTCGCCGGCGGTGGGATGGATGCCCACCGTGGCGTCGAAGTGGGCCTTGGTGGCCCCCGCCTTCATGGCCACCGCGAGGCCCTGGATCAGTTCGGCCGCGTCGTCCCCCACCATGTGGATGCCGACCACCCGGTCGGTCGAGGCCTCGACGATCATCTTCATGAACGTGCGCTGATGGCGCCCGGAGACCGTGTATTTCATTGGACGGAATGCGGCCGTGTAGATGCGCAATTCGCCGAGCTGCAGCTTCGCCTGCTCTTCGCTCAGCCCGACATTGGCCATCTCGGGCTGGCAGAAGACCGCCGACGGCACCTCGTGGTGGTCTGCCTTGCGCGGCTTCTTGCCGAACTCGGTGTCGGCGAAGCAGTGGCCTTCCATGAGGGCGACCGGCGTGAGGTTGATGCGGTCGGTGACATCGCCTACCGCCCAGATATTGTCGGCGGTCGTCTTGGACCATTCGTCGACCGCGATGGCGCCCGCCTTGTTGAGCTGTACGCCGGCCTTCTCCAGTCCGATGCCGGACGTGTTGGGTGCGCGGCCGGTCGCGTACATCACGCAATCGGTCTCGAACATTCCGCCCATGGGCGTATGGACCTCGAAAGGACCGCTCTTGCCGTCGGCCCCCTTGGCGACGATGCGGGCGATTTCCATCTCGGTGCGCATTCGAATGCCGCTGTCCTTCAACGCCTCGTGCACGAAGGTGCGGCACTCCTCGTCGAAGCCGCGCAGGACACGGTCGCGTCGCAGCACGATGTCGACCTTGGCGCCGAGTCCGTGGAAGATGCCGGCGAATTCGACGGCAATGTAGCCCGCACCGACGATGGTGATGTGCCTGGGCAGCTCGGGAAGATGAAAGGCATCGCTCGACGTGATCGCCAGTTCGCTGCCGGGGATCGCGGGGACCACCGGGTGGCCGCCGGTTGCGATCAGAATCTTCTCGGCGGTGATCGTCTCCTCGCCCACCTGGATCGTGTGGCGGTCCATCAGGCGGCCACGGCCCATGTGGAGCTTCACGCCGGCCCCGTCGAGCAGGCGCAGGTACACCGCGTTCAGCCGGTCGACTTCCCCGTTCACGTTGTCGCGCAGCGTCGCCCAGGAATGCGTCGGCGGGGCGACGGTCCAGCCGTAGGCGGCCGCGTCCTCGAACTCGTGCGCGAACTTCGAGCCGTACATCAGGAGCTTCTTCGGCACGCAGCCGCGAATCACGCAGGTACCGCCGACACGGTAGTCCTCGCAGATGCCGACGCGCGCCCCGTGGGTGGCCGCGATGCGCGAGGCGCGCACGCCGCCCGAGCCGGCGCCGATGACAAACAGATCGTAATCATAGGCCATGGGTTATCCCCAGAGAGAACAAAACCTCAACGCGGCCACAATTCGGTCGCCCGGCAGACTATATCGGGGCCTAGACGGGCCGGTAAGGGAAATGGCGCGTGTAATGCCGTCTCCTGATACAACCTTGAGGATAGACAATGTCGAGACTTTCCCTGCTCGCGACCGCCGTCCTGATGCTGGCCGCCCCAGCCCTCGCCGCGCCCGGCGACACAGCCGCCCCCCAGCCGGCCCCTACTGCTCCCTCGGCCCGACCGGCGCGGATCGACGGTGGCGTCATGCGCTATGACGCCAACAAGGATGGCGCGGTCACGATCGAGGAATGGAAGACCGGTCAGCAGACCCGATTCAAGCGCCTCGATACCAATGGCGACGGCAAGCTCAGCAAGGACGAGCTGTTTGCCCGCACGCCCGCCATCGGCAACAGCGTTCTCCCGACGGACCGACAGGCCAGCCAGCAATCGAGCTACTTCCTGCTTCTCGACACCGACAAGGACGGGTTCGTCACCCTGACAGAGTTCATGGCCGGCGCCGACCGCAACTTCACGCGCTGCGACCTCGACAAGAACGGCCGCATCGACACGGCCGAGTGCCGCCAGGCGCTGCAGCGCAGGCCCGCCGAACGCTAGCTTCTTGCGGCTTCGGGACAAAAAAAGGCCGCCGGGCGGTGCCGGCGGCCTTTCGTTAAGTCGTCGATCGGATATTCAGGAACCTTCGGCCGACATGACGTCGCCGAACAGATCCCAGGTCTCGCCCTTGAAACGCGCGAGCTGCACCGACTGGATCGGGTAATAGTCGGTCGGGCTGGTGCTGATCGTGATGCCCGGCAGCAGCAGCGGCAGCTTGTACTTCTGGTAGTTGGCGGCCTGCTTCATGACGTTTTCGCGGGTCAGCGTGTCGCCGCACTTCTTGAGCGTCTCGAGCATCAGGTTGGAGACCGCGTAGCCGAACACGTGGTTGGCGTCCGCCTTGTTGGCGCCCGGCATCCACTTGTCCATCCAGGCGACCCAGGCCTTGAAGTCGTCGGTGCTCTCCCACTGCTTGTCCGTGGGGTCCTTGAGGTACTGCGCCGTGATGATGCCCTGGCTGTTCTCGAGACCGGCCGGCCTCATCACCGAGCCCACCGAGGCGGACACGTTGTTGAGGTACTGCGCCGGCTTCCAGCCGATATCGGCGGCCTTGCGGATCGCCTGGGCGGCGGCCTTGGGCGTCGCGATGTTGAAGAACACGTTAGCGCCGGAATCCTTGAGCTGGATCACCTGACTGTCGACCGTCGGATCGGTGACCTCGAAGGTCACGTGCTTGACGATCTTGCCGGTCTCCTTGCCGAGGCCGTCGCGGAAGCCTTCGTAGTAGTCCTTGCCGTAGTCGTCGTTCTGCATCAGCACGCCGATCTTGGCATCCTTGACGTTGGCCAGGATGTGCTTGGCGTAGACGACGCCTTCGGTGTGGTAGTCGGGCTGGAAGCCCATCGTCCACGGGAACTCCTTGGGCTTGCCCCACTTCGACGCGCCAGTGGCGACGTAGAGCTGCGGCACCTTCTTCTGGTTCATGTAGCGATGGATCGCCGTGTTGGTCGGCGTGCCGAGCGTGTTGAACAGGCAGAGGACCTTGTCCTGCTCGACGAGCTGGCGCACCAGCTCAACCATCTTCGGCGGCGAATAGCCGTCGTCGCGCGTGATGAAGTTGATCTTGCGGCCGTTGACGCCGCCTGCCTCGTTCACCGACTTGAAGAACGCCTCGATCGTCTTGCCGATCTGGCCGTAGGACGACGCCGGGCCGCTGTAGGGGCCGGTGTGGCCGATCTTGATTTCCTTGTCGGTCGCGCCGTCGTCGTACTTCTTCTGCGCGAAGGCCGACTTCGTGCCCAGAACCGCGAAGGCCGAGGCACCCGCTACGAAACCACGCCTGCTTGTACGCATTTCTTTTCCTCCCAGGTAGTTAACGCCTGCCGGAGCTTCGTCGCGATTCCGGCCAGAAAGAAGGCCGCCTTCCGGCGACTTTCGGACAAAGGGCCCGGGTTACGCCCGTGCACCCCGCAGTTTGCGGTAGGCCATGTAGAGCCCGCCGGCGATGCCCATCGGCATCAGGTAGATGATGGCGATCAGCAGCACGCCGAAGACCGTGTAGGCCGACAGGTCGAACGGCAGGCCGAGGTCGTTGCGGATGAACTGGGTCAGTGACTGCGCGGAGTTGTCGACCAGCACGTAGAAGATGCCGCCGAGTACCGAGCCGAGAAGCGAGCCGATGCCGCCCACGACGAGGCCGATCAGGAACTTGATCGACAGGAAGATGCCGAAGCTGTCGGGCGCCACGAAGGCGATGGCCGAGGCCGACAGCGCGCCGGCGATGCCGGTGTAGGCCGCGCTGATGCCGAAGGTCACGGTCTTGTAGAGCGCCGTGTCGATGCCCATCGTGTCGGCGGCCATATACTGGTCGCGGATCGCCATCATGGCCCGGCCGCTGCGGCTGTTCAGCATGTTCGCCGCGCCCCAGAACAGCACGATCATGACCAGGAGACAGAAATAATAGAGCCACTGATCCTCGTTCAGCGGCAGCCCGAACGGCACTTCCGGCTTCATCAGCACGATGCCCTGAACGCCGCCGGTCAGGCCCTCGAGCCACTTGTACTTCAGGATCTGGGGCACCGCGAGCGCCAGCGCGAAGGTCGCGAGTGCGAGATAGTGCCCCTCGAGCTTGAGCGCCGGCAGGCCGAACAGGTAGCCGACGATGAAGCACACGATGGCCGCCGCCGGAATCGTCGCCCAATAGGGCACGTTCAGCTTGTCCATCAGGATGGCGGCGGTGTAGGCGCCGACCGCGTAGAAGGCGCCGTGGCCCAGCGAGAACTGGCCGTTGAACCCGGTGAGCAGGTTCAGCCCGAGCACTGCGATCGCAGCGATGATCATCGTGCTGACCAGGAACAGCCGGTAGTTCGAGACGACATCCGGAAAGACCGGCTGCAGCAGCGGCAGCAGCACCGCGATCGCGATGACGCCCAGAACCCACTTCTTCGACGAGGCGGCCATGGTCACACCCTCTTCACGACGACGCGGCCGAACAGGCCGGCGGGTCTGACCGTCAGGACGAAGATGACGATGATAAGCGCCACCGTGAGCTTCTCGCCGTTGCCGATGATATAGACGCCGGTCGCCTTCTCGATCTGGTTGCCGGCATAGGCCACCATATTCTCGAGGATGCCGACGATGAAGCCGCCGGCCACCGCGCCCGCCGGATTGGAGATGCCCCCGACCAGCGCGCTTGCGAAGGCATAGAGCAGGATGCCGCCCATCATGTTGGGCTCGAGATACACGATGTGGGCGACCATGATGCCCGCCACCGCCCCAACCGACGCCGCCAGCCCCCAGCCCAGCGCCAGCATCCAGTCGACACGGACGCCGACCAGCCGCGCCATCTGCGGGTTCTGCGCTGCCGCCCGCATGGCGAGGCCGAGCGGCGTGTAGCGGAAGAACACGAACAGGAGCCCCAGAACGATCAGCGTTACCAGGACCACGCCCAGCTGATGGGGGCCGATCACGCCGGCAATGCCGAAGTCGGCCTTGGGGAACGGCGAGGGAAATTCCTTGATCAGGTAGCTCCAGAAGGCGCCGGCCATCGAATTGAAGATCGCCAGAAGACCGATGAACACCACGATGATCGACAGGACCGGCGCGTTGTGCAGCGGTCTCAGGATGAGCCGTTCGATCAGCACGCCCATGGCGAAGGAGATCAGCACGGTGAGGACGAAGGCGATCCAGAAGCTCATCCCCCAGTCCATGAGCTGCCAGGAAATGTAGGCGCTGAACATCGCCATCTCGCCTTGGGCGAAATTGATGTGGTCGGTCGACACGTAGATCATGACCAGCGCGAGGGCCACACAGGCATAGATGGCGCCGTTGGCGAGGCCCGAGGCGAATTGCTGAAGTAACTGTTCCATGGGGATCGCCTCAGTAGCCGAGGTAGGATTTGCGGACGTTCTCGTCGTTCTTCACGACGTCCGAGGGACCCGACATCACGACCTTGCCGGTTTCGAGCACATAGGCGTGCGTGGCCAGGTCGAGCGCCAGGGCGGCGTTCTGCTCGACCAGCAGGATGCTCACCTTCTCCTCCTCGTTGATGCGCCGCAGGATGCGGAAGATCTCCAGCACGATCAGTGGCGCCAGGCCGAACGAAGGCTCGTCGAGCAGCATCAGCCGCGGCTTCAGCATCAGCGCCCGGGCAATCGCCAGCATCTGCTGCTCGCCGCCCGACAGGGTGCCGGCCTGCTGCTGGATGCGTTCCTTGAGCCGCGGGAAGTAGACGAAGACCCGCTCCAGCTCGTCCCTCACCCCCTGCTTGTCCTTGCGGGTATAGGCCGCGATGCGAAGGTTCTCGTCGACGGTGAGCGTGGTGAAGGTGCCGCGCCCCTCGGGAACGTGGGCGATGCGCTGACGGACGATCTCTTCCGTCGCCATGCCGCGGATGTTCTTGCCGTCGAAGCGGATCGTGCCGTCGGTTCGGACCATGTTGCAGATCGCCCGCAGCGTCGTCGTCTTGCCGGCGCCGTTGGCACCCAGCAGTGTCGTGATTCCGCCCAGGGGGATTTCAAAGCCGACGTCGTAAAGCGACTGGGTCTGGCCATAGAAAGCCTTCAAGCCGCTGACCTCCAGAAGTGCGGCCATTACGCAGTCCCCAGGTAGGCGCGGATCACTTCCGGATCGCGCTGTACTTCAGCCGGCGTGCCGTCGGCGATCTTCCTGCCGAAATCAATCGCGACCACCTTGTCCGACACCGACATGACGAGGCTCATATGATGCTCGACAAGCAGCACGGTGACGCGCTGCAGGTCGCGGACGCGCTTGATCTGGCCCTTCAGCACTTCGATCTCATCGTGGTTCAGCCCGGCCGCCGGCTCGTCGAGCAGCAGCAGCTTGGGGCTCGAGGCTAGGGCGCGGGCAAGCTCGACCCTCTTGCGGATCGGGAACGGCAGCGGGCCGGCCTGGGCGTGGGTAAAGGGCGCCAGGTCCATGAAGGCGATCAGCTCCTCGGCGCGCCGGGTGATCGCCTCCTCCTCGCCCTTCACCTTGGGCAACCGCAGGGCGTTCTCGAAGAAACTGGTCGAGCTGACGCTGTGGCAGCCGACCTTGACGTTGTCGAGGACCGACATGTTGTCGAACAGGGCCACGTTCTGGAACGTGCGGCCGATCCCGATCTTGGGAATGGCATGCCGCGGCCGGTCGAGGATGGTCCGCCCCTCGAACTGAACGTCGCCGCTGTTGGGCGTGTAGAGACGGCTGAGGCAATTGAACAGGGTCGTCTTGCCGGCGCCATTGGGGCCGATCAACCCGGCAATCTGGCCGGAAAAGACGTCAAAGGTTACGCCATCGAGGGCGACGATACCGCCGAACCGGACGGACACGTCGCGCACGCTGAGCAGCGGCGAGCCGCGGGATGAAGTTGGTTCTGCCATGTGAATGCCGGTTTCGCCCGCCGGCGCATTACACACGCCGACATAGCGAAATTACCCTGTCCTCCCAAGTACTTGCGACCCTTCTTCGGAGTCTGCGTTCCAATTACGATGGCCCATCCCGCGCGAGCGTGCAACTCAAATGGAAGAATGCCATGCTTTCGGCGCGATTGCGCCGCAGGCTGGCTTTGGTTGGCGGACATTGACATGCCGCTCTTTGCAACCGATACGAAATCTCCCCTTCCAAAAGCGGGCTCACCGCAATGAATCGCATGTTCCGCCCGACCCTCTTCCTGACTGCTGCAGCCTGCCTCGCCCTTCCGGCGGCGGCCCAGACTCCTCCGACCCAGGCTTGGCCCCAGAACAAGCCGCCGGCCCAGGCCGCCCCGCCGGCACCGGTGAACCCCGCAACGCCGCCCGCCACGGCCGCGGTCCCCGCTCCCGGTGCCGCGATTCCGTTGCCGCAGTGGTTCATCGACATCGACGTCGACAAGAAGGGCGAGGTCACCCGTGCCGATTTCCTGAAGTACCGCATGAAGTCCTTCGAGTCCCTCGACACCAACAAGGACAACAAGCTGTCGGTCGAGGAATTCATCAAGGTCGTCGAACCGCCGGTGACGCCGGCCGATGCGCCCGGCCTGCCGCCGCTCGAGGAGCGCCGCAGTCGCGCCCGCGCCGAGTTCCAGAACCTCGACACCAATCGCGACGGCTTCGTCGAGCGCGCCGAGGCCGAGGCTCTGGTCCATGCGGAGTTCAACAACTACGACACCGACCGCGACAACAAGGTCACGGAGCCCGAGGTTCGCCTGATCATCCAGCGCGCGATGCAGCGCGAGGCCGCCGAGCGGCAGCAGGCCGAGGCCCGTCGCCGCCAGGGCATGATGGCCCTGAACGAGTTCATGGACATGCAGCTGCGCCAGGGCGACGAACTCGACAAGAACAAGGACACGAAGATCAGCGGCGCGGAGTACGTCGTGCTCGCCGGCCCCGCGGATGGGCCGCAGGCCAAGAACCTTTTGCCGTTCGACATGCGCAAGCAGATTGCCATGCGCAAGTTCGCGGAGATCGACACCAACAAGGACGGCCAGATCGACCGCGTCGAACTGACGGCCTATGCGCTGAAGCTGTTCGGCGATATGGATCTCAACAAGGATCGCTTCATCAGCGAGGAAGAGTTCAAGAAGGCGCAGGAGGTGGAAGCCGCCAAAATCCGCGCCATCGTGCAGACGATGATGCCGGCCCAGCAGCCGGCGCAGCCGCGGCCGGCCCAGCCCCAGCCGCGTGGTGGCCAGCCCGCCCCAGCGCCGCAGCCCTCGGGACCGCCGCCGGGTTTGCCGCAGGGCACGCGCTAGGCTTCCTCGAGATCAAAAGCCGCGGGACCGCAAGGCCCGCGGCTTTTTCGTGCCTGCTCGTCAGCACTATTCGACGGTGACGCTCTTGGCCAGATTGCGCGGCTGATCGACGTCGGTGCCCTTGGCGACAGCCGTGTAATAGGCCAGCAGCTGCACCGGGATCGTGTAGAGGATCGGCGCCACGACGGGATCGACCGCCGGCAGGGTGAGCGTCGCGACCGCGTGCGGCCCCAGGCGCGCGACGCCGACGGCGTCGCTCAGCAGCACCAGCTTGCCGCCGCGCGCCTTGACCTGCTCGAAGTTCGACGCCGTCTTGTCGAACAGCGAATCGTTGGGCGCTACGACCACGACCGGCACCAGCTCGTCGATCAGTGCGATCGGGCCGTGCTTCATCTCGCCGGCCGCATAGCCCTCGGCGTGGATGTAGGAGATCTCTTTCAGCTTCAGCGCACCCTCGAGCGCGACCGGAAAGGACGTGCCGCGGCCGAGATACAGCACGTCGCGCGCCTCGGCGAGCACGGTGTCGGCAATCAGCCGGTACTGCGCCTCCATGTTCAGCGCCTCGTTGATCAGCGCCGGCAGCTCGATGAGCGCACCCACGTAGCGCGCCTCGTCGGCCGCCGACAGCGTGCCGCGGGCGCGGCCGGCGGCGATCGCCGTGGCCAGCAGGACGGTCTGCTGCGTGGTCGTGGCCTTGGTCGAGCAGACGCTGATCTCGGGGCCGGCCAGGGTGTGCAGCACGACATGCGATTCGCGGGCGATCGCGCTCTCCGGCACGTTCACAACCGAGAGCACGGTCTGCTTCTCCGCCTTGGCGTAGCGCACCGCCGCCAGCGTGTCGGCCGTCTCGCCCGACTGGGACACCGCGATGCACACGCCGCCTTCGGGCAGCGGCGGCGCGCGGTAGCGGAACTCGGAGCCCAGCTCGACCTCGACCGGCAGGCGCGCGATCTGCTCGAACCAGTACTTGGCGACCATGCAGACGTAGAAGGCGCCGCCACAGCCGGTCAGCGTAATCCGGCTCACCTTGTTCCAGTCGAACGGCAGTGCCGGCAGGGCGACCGTCCGGGTCGCGGGATCGAGGTAGCTCTGCAGCGTGTCGCCGATCACCGCCGGCTGCTCGTGGATTTCCTTGAGCATGAAGTGGCGGTGATTGCCCTTGCCCATCATGGCGCCGCTCAGTCCGGTCTGGCGGATCTCGCGCTTCACCTCGGTGGTGCCCTGGTAGACGGTGCAGCCGTCGCCGCGCACGACGACCCAGTCCTCATCCTCGAGGTAGCTGACGCGCTTGGTGAACGGGGCCAGCGCCAGCGCGTCGGTGCCGATATACATCTCGCCGTCGCCGTAGCCGACCGCCAGCGAGCTGCCGCGACGCGCGCCCATCAGCAGGTCGTGACGGCCGCTGAACAGCACGGCGAGTGCAAAGGCGCCACGCAGGCGCTCCATCGCCGTTCCCATCGCCTGCTCGGGCGACATCTGCCGCTCGAGATAGGAGGTGATGAGCTGGGCCACCACCTCGGTGTCCGTGTCGCTGTCGAAGCGGCGGCCCTCGGCCTCCATCTCCTCCTTCAGCTCCTGGAAGTTCTCGATGATGCCGTTGTGAACGACCGCGACCCGGTCGGTCGCGATCGGATGGGCATTGCGCTCCGAGGGCTTGCCGTGCGTGGCCCAGCGCGTGTGGCCGATGCCGATCGTGCCGACGAGCGGCTCGGCGGCCAGCCGCGCCTCGAGGTTCACCAGCTTGCCCTCCGCCCGGCGCCGCTCGATATGGCCGTTCACAAGGGTGGCGATGCCCGCCGAATCGTAGCCGCGATACTCGAGTCGCTTCAGCGCGTCGACCAGCAGAGGCGTGACAGGCGCTTTACCGATGATGCCGATGATGCCGCACATGGTGTTCTGTCTCGATCGGAGGGGGTTATTTCTTGCCGGACCGTTCCGCAGCAGCCTTCTTGAGGGCTGCGGCGCGGTCCTTCAGTTTCGCACGAAGCGCCGCCGCGCGCCCCTTCTTCGTGACCTGACGGGCGCGGCCGAAGGCCAGCGCGTTGGCGGGAACGTCCTCCGTCACCACGCTCCCCGCGGTCACGTTGGCGCCCCTGCCGACCGTGAGCGGCGCCACCAGCGAGCTGTTGGAGCCGATGAACACATCGGCACCGATGACCGTCCGGTGCTTGCCGTAGCCGTCGTAATTCACGGCGATCGTGCCGGCGCCGATGTTGCTGCCCGCCCCGATATCCGAATCGCCCAGATAGGCCAGGTGGTTGGCCTTGGCGCCCTTCGCCATCCGCGTGGCCTTGAGCTCCACGAAATTGCCGATATGGACGCCGTCGGCGACCTCCGAACCCGGACGGATCCGGGCGAACGGCCCGACCAGCACGCCCCTGCCGATACGCACGCCCTCAATGTCGCAGAAGGCGTTGATGACGGTGTCCGACCCGACGGTCACCCCCGGCCCGAAGCGCACGTTGGGGCCGATCGTGACGTCGGTTCCGAATTTCGTGTCGGCCGACAGCCAGACCGTGCCGGGATCGGTCATGGTAACGCCACCCGCCATCGCGGCGGTGCGCAACCGCTGCTGCAGGGCCTGTTCGGCCGCCGCCAGCTCGGCCCGCGAATTGATGCCCTGGAACTCCGCCTCCTCGCCCGCCACCGCGATCGCCCTGTGACCGGCTTCACGCGCCAGACGCACGGCATCGGTGAGGTAGAACTCGCGCTTCGCATTGTCGTTGCGGATGGCGCCGAGCAGCGACGCGATCAGCCGCCCGTCGATGCACATCACGCCGGAGTTGGAGAAGGCGACCGTCCGCTCGGCCGCGTCGGCGTCCCTGCTCTCGACGATCTTCACCAGTTCGCCGTCCTGTACGATGAGCCGCCCGTACGGCGCGGGATCGCGGGCAACGAAGCCCAGCACGCCAACGGCGGCCCCGGCCTTGCGGCAGGCCGCAACCAGCCTGCGAAGGCTGGCCGTCGTGACCAGCGGCGCATCGCCGAACACGACCAGGACCGGCCCGTCGTGCCCCGAAAGAGCCGGCAGGGCCGCCCTGGCGGCATGCCCCGTTCCCAGCGGCTTGTTCTGGACCACCGTCGGATGCGGCGCGAAAGCCCTGGCCACCTCGGTGGCACCGGGCGCGATCACCCCCACGATGCGGCTCGGCTTCAGCGCCTCTGCATGGGTCAGCACATGGGCCAGCATGGGGCGATTGGCCAGGCGATGCAGCACCTTCGGCAGGGCCGACTTCATGCGCGTTCCGGCACCGGCTGCCAGGACGACCACGGCAATGGGCGACTTCATGCGGGCGCGATCTTCCGTGCAACGAAGCCGAAGCTCATGCCGCAGGACGACGGGTCGGCCGCCTCGATCGCGACGGTGGCCAGCGACGCCAGGCAGCGGATCGGATAGGTGATCGACAAGGGGCGCCTGAACACCCGGGTCCTGCCGTCGAGCGTCACGTACTTCTCCACGACGAGCCCGACGTCGCGCAGCATCTTTTCCAGGATGTGCGGCCACGGCGTGAAGACGTGGTGGTTGTCGTCGAGATCCGATTGCGTGAAGCAGGACGGAACGCCTTCAGCAGCACGTCGATACGGCTGCGGCTCCAGCCGGGATTGGGCACCGTCACCACGATCCGGGCGCCGGCGGGCAGCACTGCTGCGATGTTTCGCAGCGCCACCCCCGGATTGAGGCAATGCTCGATGACATCGAGCAGCATCACGGCGCCGGGGGTGAGATTGCTGGGACAGGGATCGTTGAGGTCCCAGGGCGTCGCTTCCTTGCGCGGCTTGAGATCGAAACCGTGCCACTCGAAGCCCAGTTCCTCGACGCGGCGCATGCGCTCGTCGCCGGCGCCGATGTCGAACACGACCTTCGACGGAAGCTCTGCCGCAAGAGCGCGAAGGCTGTCGTACGCGAATTCGTAACTGCTCGAGTCCAGGTTCGCAGAAGGTCGTATCATCGCCCTATTCCGTCAGATCAGTGCCGAACCGGCCCGCCTGACCTCTTGAGTGAAAACCAGATAGGCGCCCCGCGGCTGGGCTGGCAAGGCCCCTCACCCTGCCGGACGGCGCTGATGAGCCAGGCGCCGCCGCATGCTAGAGAAAGCGGCATGCAGACAGATGCCGAGAAACTCATCACCGCCCGTTTCGAGACCGTCCTGTACGACCTCGACGGCACCCTGATCGACAGCGCCAAGGACATGCAGCTGGCCGTCAGCAACGTCCTGGCCGACCATGGCCTGCCGCCCGTCACCGAGGACGATGTCCGGATCTTCATGGGCCAAGGCAGCAAGGTCACCATGGGCAAGGCCTTCGCCAAGCATGGCCGATCGCTCGACGACGAGACCCTGACCTCGGTGACGCGCGAGTTCGTGCGCTACTACGAGGCCGACCCGATCAGCCATACCACCGCCTTCGCCGGCGTCGCCGACGTGGTCAACACCTTCGCAGGCCTCGGCCTGAAACAGGGCGTCTGCACCAACAAGTTCGAGAAACCCTCGCGCATGATCCTCGAGCACCTGAAGCTGATGCCGCCGATCAGCGACGTGGCCGGTGCCGACAGCTTCCCGGTGCGCAAGCCCGATCCGCGCCACATCCTGATGCTGCTGGAGCGCATGGGCGGCGACCCCAAGCGCGCCGTGATGATCGGCGATTCCACGCATGACGCCGAGGCCGCCCGCGGCGCCGGTATCCCCGCCGTGCTGGTGAGCTGGGGCTATACTGCCAGGCCCGCGAGCGAGCTGGGCGCCGACGCCGTGATCGACCGTTTCGACGCGCTGCCCGAGGCGCTGGCCCGCCTCGCATCGGCCCGTTGACGGCCAAGCCCGCCTGCCCTATACGCGCGCCTTCCGGGCGCTTAGCTCAGCGGGAGAGCACACCCTTCACACGGGTGGGGTCGTAGGTTCAATCCCTACAGCGCCCACCACGGATCAATAAGGCTCCGAGGCACTTTTGCTTCGGAGCCTTTTTCTTCGCTTCGGCACCCTGAACGAGATGGCGCTCACCGCTCTTGCCCCGCTCTCGACAAGCGGCGGGCGGACCCCGCGATACTCGCCAAGCCTGAAGAGTTTCCCGACGTTGACACTGACGAACTCAACCTGCCGGTCGAGGGTCTGACCAAGGCCGGCATGCGCTTGCAAAACAGCGGCAACCGGAAGTCCAAATCGGCCTGCAGCTTCCCGATTCTCAGCTTTGGTCGTTCAATGGGACGGAGGCAAGGTAGGCGCACAATCGTCGAGACGGTCGACAATGACAGGCGCCCTAGGCGCGCGTGCTCCTTCTGCCGTGCTGTCTGCCACCATCGTTGTTCCCCCGATTTCCAACGGTCAACGTCAGTTCATTGAAGGAGCCCAAAACCAAGAGCACCGGCGGCGCGTAAGGCTTTTTCGAGAGCGATTTAAGAACGCCATCGTCCTCATCGCCATTGTGCTGCGCATCCATGAATCGGCCCCTTCTGCCCGCAACGAAAGAACGAAAACGGGCCGCCACATCCCCATCCCACTGCAAAAACTAGCATGACGTTCTGGCAGCGACAAGACATTGCAGCATTAATGCGGTATTATTCGTTAGTGGCACTCGCACAAGATGGCCTTCCAAAATGGTCAACCAACGACGTCGATAAGGCCGACTTCCTGCAAGCTCTTGGGAAACAGACCACGTGATGCAGCCCTGGGTGCCGAAAGAGCGCCCTGTCGAGGCGCAGCGCCGCCACTTCACCTATGAATTCGGACGCTTGGTGGCGAAAGGCCGGAGGGCGGACGGTTGACCTCTCGGTGAAGGCCGTCACGAAGAATGGGCACCGCCAAGGCGCCTTCTCTTCAGCCAGTGATCGAGAATGTGAACGGCGAGAGCATTGCTCCGCAGGCGCCCGGACCAGTTCCCGGCCGATACGATCGAAACGTCGACGTAGCGATCCAGATACCCGTCGCGCGGCAGGGCCGGAAGTCCGTGGCCAAACGGCAGCGTGGACTCGTGGGGCGTTTTTCTGCGCGCGAGCACCTCTGCCGGAAGGTGCCCTCGCATGGCTTCGCGCAACAGCAGCTTCTCCCTCGCCCACGGCAGCGTCGGTACCGACAGCATGAATTCGAGGACACGCAAGTCGAGAAACGGATGACGCAGGGCGAGAGGTCCCAGGGATTCCTCGAATTCGTAGTCGGAAAGTACGGCCGGCCATATGGGATCGTTGAACCCGGCGACGGCTCCCGGGCGCCAGGGATGCCGAGGGACAAAACCCGCTCCGTCACCGCCCAGGCGCGTCGAGCCGGCAAGCCGCTGTTGCAAGTCCAGACGACGGGCAAGGGCCGGGTCTATCCAGGGTGGCACGCCTATGAAATCGTCGGCGGGCTGGCGACGTCTGGTATAGCGCCTGAGGGTTTCCCACCAACCTGCCAAACCTTTGACCCGCAGGTAGAATACGCCGACCTCCGCCAGCCGCCGCCAGTCCCGCCGGCCGGCCAGCCATGACAGATAGTCGTTGCGCTCGAAGGAGAGAGCGTTATCCGGCCCCTCCCCGTAGAACCATACGGATGCCCTTTCCGCCCGTTCGCACACGACCTCGCGGTCGAATTGGGCAGTGGTGATCACGGCCGACGGCTCGGGCGTTGTCATCGACCTTGCCCACCACTGTGTGTCATAGACGAGATCGTCGCCCCGCCGGTGCCGGAGTTCGACGCCGAGCCGGTCGGCCGCCAGTGAACTGAAATGCCTTTCTCTCGCAGATGCAAACTGCTCGAAATCAAGGCATTCGGCCACGACGCGCGAGGCGTCTCCCGTCACATGCACCGCACAGGCTGCAAGCGTGGTTGAATCGAGGCCCCCGCCCATGGAAATGCCGACCCTGCCGGCAGGCAAGCGGTCGGCAATCGATTTCGACAGAAGATCGAGGAAGCCCTCGGTGTATTGGCGACGGTCCCGAAAGTAGAGAGGATCCCCAATATCCAGTCGCCAGTATCGTCGCATCACGGCGCGGGTTCCGGAGATCGTCAGCACATGCGCCGGGGCCACCCGCCGAATATGCCGATAGACCGTTCGCTCCGACTCGAGAGAGTGACCAACGGTCAGAAAATCGGCGATCCACGTATCGTCGAGGTCGCGCGCAACAACTGTCTGTGCGGCAATCCAGTCCAGCGAGTCGCTGACAAACCACGCTCCCCCGACCTCGGCATGAAAAAGCGACCGTATGCCGAGCTGGTCGCGTGCACAGATCAGCCGCTTGCGCGCGTCGTCCCACAACACAAAGCAGAAGTCGCCAGTGAGGCGATCCAGGAACGCGTCGCCCCAGGCGGCGTAGGCGCGCAGGCACAGTTCGGCGTCCGACACTTCTCCCATAAAGGCCTGGGGAGGAGACGAAAGCAGCGACCGAAGCTCGTCGCGCGCATCGAGCCGGACCCGACCGACGATCCGGTATTGCCCGCCGAGGCCCCGGATACCGATCGCCTCGCCGGTGGCGAGTTGGGGCCCGGCTTTCGAGCAAATGAAGGCAACATGGCCAGCCGGGTCAAGACTCTCGAAGTCGTGCCCAGCAACTCCAAACCGCCGGTGATCGACGGGTCTGCCGTCGACGTTGAAGATGGCGGCGAACACTTTTCAGTCGGTATGGGGCACAGAGCGCGAGGCTTTTCCGGGTTCCCCTACGCACAGCCGATGAATGCCGAACCGAGACTGCGCCGACCGAACCGCCGCGAGCGTCGAAATGGCATTAGGCCGAAACATCCGGTCGACCAAGCGGTAGGCTGCGATGCGCTTCATGAACATGCTCCTTCACGAGCCTCCCGAACCTCCTGCTCGAGCTGAAACTTCCCCATTCGCGCTCTCAATATGGCTATCCAGACTGCCCAAACACCGGGAACTCGACGGCTGCCAGAACAAGAATGACCTCTGCATCATCCTTCCGACAGAGCCGCAGCCTGACCCGAAGCGATATGAACCGCGCGGTTGAACTCCGCAACAAGGACCTCCGAATTCCCGCCATCGAGCATAGTGACATGATTGCCTGGGACCGGAACGATGCTCAGCTTCTCGGTGCGAGCATGCCAACCCAGGTCAACACCGCCCTCCTCCGAACGGAACAGCACCACCGGGACACTCAACCGGGTGGGCGGCACCTGCCGGATCCAGGATTCACGATGAAACTGGACGAGCATCGATCGCAAGTGCCACCTCAAACGGAAGATGAAGTGACTGCTGGCCCGAAAACGGAACAACAAAAGGAACCTAAGCACATGACGACCCGCCGGCCCGGTAACCAAAGACGGGGTCAATATTGCTTCCGCGATCGTCCCCCAGTCGCGATTGCCTGCCAGCCTACACAGTGTTGAAAGTCGTTGTGCAAGGCCGCGCCGTTCCGGAGGCGGACCCGAGCTGTAGTTCTCGGCATCTGTATCCAGCACCAGAAGCGCTGAAACCCTCCGGCCACGCTTCGACAGCCGGTCGGCGACGGCATAAGCAAAATCTCCTCCCAGCGAATATCCGGCGAGAAGAACGGGCCCTTCCGGCGCGAACAGTTCGATCTGGGCCAACAGATGCGCGACGATGTCTTCAAAATCCCCCCGCGCGAGACAACCGATATCGGGATAGCTCGTCGGGACGACCCTGATGCCGCTGGCGCAAGCCATTCGGAACCGGGCCAGAAGAGGCGTATCGCCCCACTTTCCCGGCACCAGGAACACCATTGGCAAAGTGCCGTGGAGCAGTGGCGACCGCCCTTCGTTCAGGCGATCCAGAACCAGGGCGAACTCCGCGGGCTTGAGCCCACCGTGGAATTGATCCAGCGAAAGCGACCGGCCGCACAGCCGTTCGAGATGGAGGACCAGAAGGAGCAACCGAAGTGAATCGCCACCCGTCTCCTCAAAGCTGCGACTATCCTGAGGCGGCGGTCGACCGAGTGCGCGCCGCCAAGCCTTGCTTACCATATCGATCGATCGCTGCGTGGCCCTGGCAGCCGCCTGCAGTGAAGAAGGCGATAGCCTGGCAGCCGCGTGCTGGGCGGCATGTGCGAACAAAGCCTCCTCGTCGATCTTCCTGCCCGGCAGTAGCGGCAACTCTTCGAGCACGAAGAGTTGGGATGGCTGCATGTAGGCCGGAAGTCTTTCCTTCAGATGCTTTCGGACCGCGTCGGTGATGTGCGACGAGCCCCTCTCACGCGGGACGAAGAAGGCGAGCAATCTCGGCTCCCCCTCGCCCCGGTGGGCGACCACTGCCGCGTCTGCGACTTCGGGTACCTGTCGGAGGACGGTTTCGACTTCGGCGAGTTCGACCCGGTTACCCAGAATCTTGACCTGTCGATCCTTGCGACCCAGCGTCACGAAAAGCCCGTCGGGACGCTCGCGCGCGATGTCGCCCGTGCAATACACGGGCGCCGACAAGTCTCTCTGGTCCTGCTCGAACGGACCAGTGTGGACAGTGCCGTTCCGCCAGATCCCGAGCGACATCCAGCTACTCTTGACCACGAGCTCGCCTGGCTCGCCCTCCTTCACGACATTGCCGGAATCATCGAGCAGGGCGAAAGCGAAACCAGGCAACGGATAGCCGGTCGGCACACGCGGTCCATCGTCTGGCAATTTCGGCGACACGAACCACTGCAACAGCGCCGGCGCCTCCGTGGCACCATAGACGGAGAGCACATGGCAATCCGCGGGCAGCACCTGCCGAAGGAGTTCGAGGTCGATCGCCAGCAGCGCATCTCCGGAGGACTGGATGCATCGCAAGGTCGCCAGGGCAACGGCCGCATTGTCGATGCCTGCAACGCTGCGCCACACGGCCGGCGTGGAGAACATCATGGTGAGACGCCGCTCGCCTATTGCCTGCAGGATTGCGCCGAGGCCTGTCCGCTGGAGGTCCAGCTTGACCAGCGTCGCCCCCGTCAGCATCACCTCGAAAATCTGCTGCAGGCCGCCGATCGTGCTGGGTGATGCGAGCGACAGGACCTTGTCGTCGGGGCGGAGATGGACGGCGTTGACGAGCTGACATGCGCGGTGAAGCACTGCGCGCTGGCTGAGCACGATACCCTTCGGATACCCGGTGCTGCCTGATGTGTAGACGATGAAGGTCGCCGCCAGGGGAGGTACCGAAGAGGCGGGAGGCTCATCAGGGGCCGGCCCGTCCTGCAACGCCTCATCGATCACGATCGTACGAATTCCCGCAGGAAGGGGCAGACCGGCGCCGCTATCCGATTGTCTCAGAATGATCGACGCAAGGCCCGCGTCGCGAACTATAGCTACAACCCGATCTTCGGGATGGTGCCGATCGATCATCACGCAAGGCCGGTTCGCCGCCAGGCAGGCCAGGACCGCGACAGGATAGGCGGCATCGTTCGGAAGCAGGATGCCAACCGGCTGTCCGGTGGGGACGGAGGCATCGATCGTATGACTGAGACGCCGGCATGCTGCCCAGACCTGTGCGTAGGTCAGGTGCCCGTCAAGATCTTCGCAGGCAACCCGATCTCCGAATTCCTCCGCGGCTGATCGGAACAGGTCGAGCGCCGGTCGATCGATCCATTCCTCACGAAACCGGCGGAAGGGAACCGTCGGGCCATTCAGGTCGAGTGGCGGACCGCTCGGACATGACCAGGAGACGTCTGATGCTCGAAAGGAGGTCATCACTATTCGGATGAATTCAATAACATTGGCGTGATTCTAATAGCAGTTCCAATGCAGGATTATAGCAAAGATCCTCAATATCAATATACTGTTGCAACGTAGTCATACGAACGAAAGCTTCTGGAGTAGGCAATGTCTTCATCCTCGCGCCGCCGTCTTGTTGCTGGTGGCCTGTCAATCCTGCTGGCTCTGTCGACGGTCATGCCCGCCGCCGCGCAGGACATGATCCGCTTCGGCACGGCGCTGTCGCTCACCGGCAATCTGGCAACCGAGGGCAAGCTCGTTCGCGAAGGCTACGACTTTTTCGTCAAGACAGTGAACGAGCGCGGCGGGATCGACGTCGCCGGCAAGAAGTACAAGGTTGAGATCGTCTACTATGACGACGAAAGCAACGTGAACACTTCGGTCAAGCTCTACGAGAAGCTGATCTCCCAGGACAAAGTGAAGTTCTTGCTCGGCCCCTACGGCAGCGGCATCACCATCGCCGTGAGCAACCTCACGGAGCAGCACAAGCTGCCGCTCGTGATTGCACACGGTGCGGCCTCGACGATTTATAACCGTGGCTACAAGTACATATTTGGCGTGTTGAACTCGATCGATCATTACACCTACAACATGGTGAAGATGGCGTCGGAACAGAAGCTGACACGCCTGGCCTTGCTCAACGAGAATCAGCTGTTCGCCCAACTCGGCATCGACGGGGCCGCACGGCAGGCCAAGGAGCTCGGGGTCGAAGTCGTCTACAAGGAGAAGTACTCGTCCGGCACCAAGGACCTGTCGCCCGAACTGGAGAAGATGAAGGCGGCGCGGCCGGACATGATCATCGCCGGCGGCTACACCAACGACATGATCCTGCTGGCCCGCCAGATCAGCCAGGTCGGCCTGAAACCCAAGCTGCTGGGCTATCTCCTCGGACCGACGCTGCCGGGATTCGTGAAATCGCTGGGCGCCGATGCCGAGCTCACGCTCGAGCCCGTGCAGTGGAGCATCAACGTGCCGTACAAGGACCAGTTCTTCGACTGGACGGCGCGCGGCTACGCCGATGCCTTCCAGAAAGTGTACGGACACGTCCCCGACTATCATCCGATCCAGTCCACGGCGGCGTTACAGGTCTACTACAACGCCTTCCAGAAGGTCGGCGGCTTCGACCCGCAGAAGGTGCGCGACGCCATCGCCGAGACCGACATCGTCACTGCCTACGGGCCCATTCGCTTCAACGAAAAGGGCCAGAATATCGCCAAGTCGATGTCGGTGGTGCAGATCCAGGAGGGCAAGCCGGTGGTTGTCTATCCGGCCGACGTCGCGGAGACCAAGCTGAAGCTGAACCCATGATGACGGGTGGCGCCCGCTGATGCAGCTCGTAGCACAGATCGTCTTGAACGGCGTGCTGCTGGGCGGTTTCTACGCCTGCATGGCGCTCGGCTTCTCGATCGTCTGGGGCGTCATGAACGTGGTCAATCTGGCCTACGGCAGCATGATCATGATCGGTGCCTATGTCACCCAGATGGCCGTTCTTCAGCTCGGCCTGCCGTTCGCCGCCGCCCTGCCGCTGGCCGCCCTCGCGACATTCACGATGGGCTATGTTTTGCAGCGCGCCCTGCTCAACCGGTTGGCAGAGCGTTCGGTGTTCATGACGCTCATCTTCACCTTCGGGCTGAACATGGCTCTGATCAACCTCAACCTGATTCTGTTCTCGGCCGACGTGCGGTCGCTGCCCGACGTGTTCGGCCGCGCGTCCTTCACCATCGCCGGCCTCAGCGTGCCCTATGGCCGGGCAACGATCTTCGCCGTCGCCATGGCCATGACGCTCGGTCTTCACGCTCTCCTCAACTGGACGCCGCTTGGCAATGCCATCAAGGCCACCAGCTTCGATCCCGATGCCGCGCGGCTCTCCGGCATCGACGTGCCGCATGTCTACGCCCTGACATTCGCGATTGGCGGCGCGATTGCCGGCGTCACAGGCGCGCTGGTCGCCACCAGCTATTCCTTCTCTCCCGTTGCCGGCGAGAGCTACACCATGAAGGCTTTCGTCGTGGTGGTGCTGGGGGGCCTCGGCAGTATTCCAGGCGCCATCATCGGCGGCATGCTGCTGGGCATCGTCGAGAACCTGGCCTCGTTGTTTCTCGATTCGGGCTATCGTGACGCAGTCGGCTTCACCCTGCTGTTGCTTGTGCTGGTCCTGCGCCCGCGCGGCCTCATGGGAAGGCGCTTTTTCGCCGAAGTGAAGGGCTGATCCCGCACCATGGCAGCCTTGCTCGCTAGATGGCGTAGCAGTCCGTGGGCCGGCAGCCTACGCACCGCGGCGCTCTCCTGCGCGCTGCTGGCGATCCTTGTCGTCCTGCCGCCGTTTCTGTCGCTTTACTGGCTGCGGCTGTTGACCAGCGTTCTCATGCTCGCTGTTATTGCCCAGGGCATGAATGCCATGGCGGGCTTCGTCGGCTACCCCGCCTTTGGCAACGTCGTGTTCTTCGGCATGGGTGCCTACGGCGCAGCACTGGCTATGACCGCCGGATTCGGCATGGCGCCCGCCCTGCTCATCGGCGCGGTTCCGGCTGCGGTGCTGGCATTGGCGGTCGGGCCGCTGCTGCTACGCCTGCGTGGCCACTATTTCGCGATCGCAACGCTCGGACTGAACGAGGTCGTGTCAGCCCTGGCCGCCAACCTGTCGGGCTTCACGGGCGGCGCCGCAGGCCTGTCGCTGCCGCTCGGGGCAGGCACGGCGAGCGACGCCGCGTACCGCGCCTATTCCGGTTTCGTCGCGCTGTTCGCCGCCAGCCTTGCCCTTGGCATCTTCCTCCGCGACAGCCGCTTCGGCTACGGCTGCCGTGCCATCCGGGCCAACGAAGAGGCAGCAGAGGCGACAGGTGTAGCCACGCTGCGCGTGAAGTCGATCGCGTGGATGCTGAGCGCGCTTCTGACGGCGGCTGCCGGCGGGCTGTACGCGCGATGGGTCGGCTTCATCGAGCCGTCGCAGGTGTTCGACATGTCGATATCGGTCAAGGCGTTCGTCATGTTTCTGCTGGGGGGCGCTGGCACTGTGTTCGGCCCCCTGATCGGCTCGCTGCTGATCGAGAGCGCGACAACACTGGCGTGGAGCCACCTCCTGAAATTCCACCTGTTGATACTCGGGGTGACGATCATGCTGGTCGTGCTGATGCTGCCGGACGGCGCACAGGGCTTTGTCGCGCGACACTGGCCCGCGGTCCGCGCCTGGCTGCGGCACAGGTCCTGATGCTCAGCGTGCGCGGGCTCTCCGCCGGCTACGGCGGCATGATGGCCATCCGCTCTCTCGACCTCGACGTGAAGGCGGGTGAATGGCTGGCGCTGCTCGGACCGGTCGGCGCCGGCAAGTCGACGTTGCTCGGCGTTCTGGCCGGTCTCGTGCCGGCCCGGCAGGGTGAAATCTGCCTCGATGGCGAGGACATTCGGTTTCTGCCGCCCCATCGTCGTCTGCGACTCGGCGTTGCCCTGGTGCCGGAGGGCCGTCGGCTCTTTTCCGGCATGACGGTGCGTGAAAACCTCATGGCCGGCACACACGCGCTGGCAGATCCGGCGATGCGGAGGCGCAACCTCGACAGGGTCTGCGAGCTGTTTCCCGTGCTGGCCGAGCGGACCCGCCAGATCGCCGGCACGTTGAGCGGGGGTGAGCAGCAGATGTGCGCCATTGGCCGCGCACTGATGGCCTCGCCCCGGCTTCTCATCATCGACGAAGTTACGCTCGGCCTCGCACCACTGGTCGTCAAGTCGCTGTTTACAGCCTTGGTAGGACTTCATGAGCAGGGCATAACGCTGCTTACCGCCGAGCAGAACGTGCCACTGGCGCTGGCGCATGCCGATCGCGGCTGCGTCCTGAGCGGCGGCGCCATCGTCATGGAGGGCCCCGCCGAGGTCCTGCGCGACGACCCGGATCTCCCTCGTCATTTCGTTGGATATTGAGCTGACACGCCATGCCCCCACTCGACCTCTCCCGCCTGTTCTCGCCGCGATCCATCGCCGTGCTCGGGGCATCGGCGAGCACCGACAAGCTGGGCGGACAGGTCTTTGCGCGCCTGGCTGAGTCCTTCCGCGGCGAACTTTTTGCCATCAATCCCGGTGAAACCGATATTGCCGGCCGGATGTCCGTTCCCTCGCTGGAGGCACTGCCGCAGCCGGTCGATCTGCTGATCGTCCTGGCGCCGGGCGAGCGCCTGGTCGAGGCGATCGAGCGCTCTCCCGAGGGCTGCGTCGGCTTCCTGCTCGCCATCCCGAGCGGCTTCGGCGAGGTGGCGCACGAGGGGCTCGAGCTGCAGCAGCGGCTGGGCGCAGCCGCACGCCGTGCCGGCATGCGCGTCGTCGGGCCCAATTGCGTCGGGCTACTCAACGGCTCGATCGGACTGAACGCCTCGATCATCCCGCTGATGCCCCCGGGCGGTGCGGCCGGCTTGGGCGTGGCGACACAAAGCGGCGGCTTCGGTATGGCGCTGGCCATGTACGCCGCCGACAGCGGCATGGCGGTCTCCTGCTTTTGCGACGTCGGCAACACGGTCGACGTCTCGCTGGCCGATTGCGTGGCGTATCTCGCCGGGGATCCGGCCACCGGCGTCATCGGCCTATACGTCGAGTCGGTGCGCGACCTGCCGTCATTCATGGAGACCCTGACGGAGGCCGCCAAGGCCAAGCCGGTCGTGGTGTGTCCGCTCGCCCGCACTCTGTCTGGTCAAGCAGCATCGCTCGCCCATGTCGGCATATCAGCCGACGGAGCGCAATTGGCGAGCAGCCTTCCCGACGATGCGATCGTCGTGCACTCCGGTCTGGATCTGCTCCATGTGTCGCGCGCCCTGCTCTGGCAGGGCCGACCGCTGGGCGGCAAGCGCCTCGCCATCGTAACCGGCACCGGCGGGATCGGGACCGAGATTGCCGACCTGGCAGGAGAGCATGGCATGACCATTCCGCGCTTCTCCCCAAAGCTGACGGCAGCCATCGCCCGGCACCTGCCGGTTTACGCTGCCAGCGCCAATCCCGTCGATCTCACGCCTGTGTGGCGTGACTATCCGCGACTCTATCCGATCGTGATGGCCGAGATCGCTGCATCCGGCGAAGCCGATCTGATCGCGGTTTCGATCACGGATGTCCCGACCACCTGGCCTGACCTCGCCCAGAGCCTGGCACGCTCGGTGCCGACGCTCGGCCTGCCGGTGGCAGTCTACTGGGCGTCGCGCGACGCCGATGTGGTCAACATGGCGGCCCTCAACGCTGCCCGCATTCCCACTTATCGAGCCACGCGCGAACTTGCCTTGGCGCTGGGGGCGCTCGCCCACCACGGTGCGGCGACGGGCGGCCATGCTGCTTGATGTCCAGGATGTTTCGGTCCAATTCGGCGGTCTTCGCGCGCTGAACGGGGTTTCTTTCGGGGTGCAGGAAGGCGAGATCGTCGGCCTCGTCGGCCCCAACGGCGCCGGCAAGTCGACGATGGTGAATGCCGTGTCGGGCGCGCTGGGCCGTCATCGGGGGAGGATCACCTTCGCCAGCCGTGACATTTCCGGTCTTACGCCGTCCCGCATCGCTGAGATGGGACTGGTGCGCACCTTCCAACTCGTGCAACCGTTCCGCGGGCTGACCGCCATCGAATGCGTCACGCTGGGTGCGCTTTACGGCAGTGGCACCGACCGGCCAAGCGGAGTTCCCGCCGCACGCCGCCTTGCCGAGCAAGTGCTCGCCTTCGCAGGCCTCTCGGCCGTGGCAGGCCTTGCCTGCGATACGCTGAATGCCAGTCAGCGTCGTCGCCTCGAAATCGCCCGCGCGCTGGCGGCGCGGCCGAAACTGATCCTCCTCGACGAGTGCCTGTCGGGCCTGAACAGCAGCGAAGTCGACCAGGGCATCACCCTGGTACGCGCCATCCGCGAGCGTGGCATCGCCATCCTGATCATCGAGCACATGGTGCGTGTCATGGCGACTCTCGCCGACCGCATCGTGGTTCTCGACCGCGGCGAAAAGATCGCCGATGGCCCGGCAGACGAGGTCCTTACCGACCGCCGGGCGCTCGGCATCTATTTCGGTACGACTGCGTGAGCCGGCGACTCAGTCGCGAAACAGCGGCTGGGTCATGCCGCGCCTGAGCAGGAACGGTGTCCGCACCGCGCCGCGAGGCAGGAAAAAGTAGACGCGTCCGCACTCCTGCCAACCCAGCGCACGCAGCCCCTTGTGCGCGTCGGGCCGGTCGAGCTGGCCCAGCGTATAGGCATGGCGGGCACCCTGCCGCCGCGCTTGGTCCAGCATGGTGCCCAGCACCAGTCCATGGACGCCCTTGCCGCGGAAGGCCGGCGGCGTGAAGGCATCGGTGGTGTAGACCTCGCCCGGACGCAATCTGATTGGATGTCCCGGCAGGGCGTCGCCCCAGGTGAAGCAGGTCCAGTTGGCGTGCGCCAACACGCCATCGACGAAGGCCAGGAAGCAGCGTTCGCCGCGGCGGAGCCGATCAAGGTAGAGCCCGCGAGCTGCCTGGTCGCGCGGTCCGTCACCGAGCCACAGCCAAGGGTCGTCCGCATAGAGTTGGCAGATCGTGTCTAGGTCGGACTCCTCCGCCAGTCGGATCGAGGCGCCGAGCGGGTTCAACGGTGGCCGCACCGGCTCTGCCAGCGAGCGCTCGTAGAAGAGCGCGCAAGTCAGTTCGCCGAATGATGCCGTCACCCGTTTCGACCACTGCCACGCCCGTTTCCGCAGATCGCCCATGGCTGAGTGTAGGGCGCCACGCTTGCTGCCGTAAATTGCCCCGGGGTACTTGGTTCTGGCATGCCCTGGGTCGTGCCCTAGCATTACAGTTGCTTTATCGGGAGGTTTCTGAATCTATGGGCAACTATGATTCGGAGATCGTGGACGCGGGCAGCGTCGATTGAAGAGA
>LNFM01002673.1_pt1 | contig 36905 bp, 39 predicted proteins | sample 596031 | NCBI WGS metagenome assembly LNFM01 (sample SAMN04254537, study PRJNA301005) | activated carbon metagenome | isolation source: dual media filters at the Ann Arbor, Michigan drinking water treatment plant | place: USA: Ann Arbor | reverse complement strand
TGGTAGCGAGGGAGGGACTCGAACCCCCGACACGCGGATTATGATTCCGCTGCTCTAACCAGCTGAGCTACCCCGCCATCCGGGCCCGGATATAGGTGCCCCGCGAAGCCCAAGTCAAGGAACCGCGGGGCAGGCCGGTTCTCTATCTATAAATGACCAGCGACCTCTTGCGGAGGTCCACAATGAACTTGTCTAGGTCTTCCTGGCCCTGTTCGGATGCCAGCTGGTTCTGCACCTCGCTCCGGATGGCTGAGTCGTCCATCGTTTCCTGCTTGTCGCAGAGAACGAGGATTTCGACGCCGAGATCCCCCGGCGAGGCGGGGGTGGACTGTCCGACCTTGAGGGCGCCGATCTGGTCCCGGACCGGGCCGGGCAACTGGCTGCTGAGACGCACGACCGGCGGCTTCACGGCGACGTCGCGCAATTGCTTGGCAAATTCAATGCCCTGTTCACAGCTCGTGATGCGCCGTCTCAGATTCTCGGCTTCCGATTTACGCTGATTGACCGCGCCAGGGGATGAGCCCTTCGGGGTCACGAAGACGATCTGCTGCATGGTGTAGCGATAGGCGACGCCTTCGCCTTCGGTCTTCTTGGCGGTGATGCCCGCTGCGATTTCCTGTTCGCTGACGCCGGTGGCGAGACGCGACAGCATGCCGGACATTTTCCGGCGCATAAGGCCGTTACGGATCTCGGCCTTGAACGCGCGGGAACTGGCGCCTGCCTGCGCCAGCGCCTTGCCGAGTTGATCCGCGTTTAGTTTTGCGTTCGCGGCGATTCCGGCGAAGCGCTGATTGACCTCGTCCTCGCCGACAGTGATGCGACGCTTTTCCGCGTCCTGCATCAGGACCTGCATGTCGATCAGTTCTTCGAGCGCCTGCTTGGCTGAAATGTCCTTCTTGCGCGTGAGGCGGATGACCGCACGGCGTTCGGCGACTTCGGACGAAGTGATGGGTTTGTTGTTGACCAGCGCCACGATCTTGGTCTGCGCGGAGACCGGCTGCGTCCACAGAGCAGCGGCTGCCATCATCGCCAAGATCGGCAATAGACGCGTGCGGCGAGGAAAATCCGGATTTTTCATAATATCCCCGTTGCTGCATGTCCTGGCGCGGAGGCAGAACACCTCCACGCCTGACGCATGCAACATCCCCGGGAATTTGGCAATTCAGGGGTGATCGCCGAACAAAGTCCTCAGGAAGCGGCGAAACCGGGCGTGCGCCGGCTGAACCAGCTCCGCGACCGGTGCCGGGGCTGCCGCCGCATCGGCATTTCGGTTTCCGCGCGCACGGTCTCGTCGACCTTGATCTCGCGCGCTTTGTCGAGGGAGCGGGCGATCGCCCTGAACTCCGTCTCCGGCCGTTCTCTCAGGACCGGGACGATGCTGTTGACGAACTTCTCGTTCCGGCTCTCGACCGCCTTGCGGAACCAGTAGGCGGCTTCCTCGATCTCGCCGTCCTCGGCGAGGAGGCGGCCGAGATTGAACTGGCCCCAGTGATCTCCAGCCTCGGCGGCCTTGCGATACCAGCCCTGGGCGTTGTCGGCGCTCTTGGGCATGTCCCAGCCTTCCTCGCAGAAGCGGCCGAGCACGTTCATGCTTTTGGCATGACCGGCTTTCGCGGCGACGAGATGCCAGCCGAGGCCCTCGCGCCGCTGGCGCGGCGTGGGATTTCCGGAAATCAGAGCCTGCCCGAGATTGAACTGCGCCCAGACGAAGTTCTGACGCGCAGCGGTGCGATAGCACTGGATGGCGCGTTTATGATCGGGCGCGATGCCCCAGCCGAGCTCATAGCAGCGTCCGAGCATGTTGACGGCTTCCGGCTCGCCGCTTTCGGCGGCAATGGCAAACCAGTGGAACGCCGCCTCGCGATCGCGATAGACGCCCTGGCCGACCAGAAGCATTCGCGCGTAGGTCAATTGTGCTGTGAACAGCCCCTGCCGGGCCGCGGATTCGATCAGCCTTGCGCCGACCTTGGGGAATTTCGTCACCATGGTGCGCAGCTCATCGGCTGTCACCGGACGCAATTCACCCGTTGATTGTTCATGTCCCCGTCTTGCCATAACGCCGCTCTACAAAAAGACGGGCCGAGCCTGAAACGCCGGCCGCTGGTTGATACTAAAAATGGCAAGCTCTTCGCCGGATCTACGCGATACGCCCCCAGCGCTTCCGGCCGGCCTCAAAATCGGACACGGAAACGAGCTTAACGGAATGTTAATCGGGCGCGATGGCGGCAGACAAGAGAAAAAAATGTGCGGTTCTGCGCCGTTTCGGGGGCGTATGTACGAACCTGGCGCCGCTTTCGAGGCGGCTTTGTTCGTCGCCAGAAGCGGTTGGGTTTTCCACTCATTTCGCCGGTTGAAATGATGCAGAAAGGGCACAGCGGCCGATGATCGCTGATGCCTTTGATCCCGCTCGAAAGTTCGAAGCGCCGCGAGAGATGCCGATAATTTCGGCATGTCTCGGCATCACTTAAAGCGGATCGGCACGCCGATATTTATCGTCGCCGGGAGACTGTCTGGAATAGGCGGAATGTTCGCCGCCATGACCGCCGCGCGCGCGGCCCCGTCGAGCGCCGCGTCGCCGGACGACCGCGTAAGGCGCAGGGCGGTCACTCCTCCCGACCGGGTGATGGTAAAGGCGACATGCGCGATCCCGCTCGCTCCGTTCGCAGAAGAAGGCCGGCTTTTCTTCCGTTCGATCGCGGCCCGCACCCGGCCGGCGTATTTGTTGATCTCGTTTGGAGTGGCCCGCGCGCCGCTGCCGCCGATATCCGCGCGCTGCGCGCTCGTGGTGCTCGCTGCCTGCGAAGTCTGCGGCTTGGGCTTCGGTTTCGGCGTTGGTTTCGGCTTCGGCCTTGGCTTCGTCGGCACCACGACTTCGGCCTTCTCGGCCGGTGGAGGGGGTTCGACCTTCTGCTCCTCGACGACTTCCGGTTCCGGTTCAACCGGCTCCTCCGGCAAAGGCTCCGGCTTTACCTCCTCAACGACCTCTTCCGGGGGTCTCTCCGGTTCCGGCGGCGTCTGCTCCTGCGGAACGGACTCAGCCGCCTCGGCAGGCGATGAGCCCGCGGCTTCCGAAACCATCGCAGGCGCAAGATCGACCGTAATGACCATTTCGCCGGGGGGCGCGACGGGTTCGCTCTGGAGATTCACAAAACCCAAGGCGAAGCTCGCATGCAGGAGGATCGCTCCGACAAAAGCGGCCGCTATGCGCTTCCTGTCCTTACGGCGAAGGAGGTCGTCGCTCCAGTCGGGATCGCGCGGATCAAATTCGCGGGAGTCCAGCCGCTGCATCGGCCGACCTCACGGGGCCGGTGTGGCAGGGGTGGCCGGAGCCGCGGGCGCTGCCGGCGATGGCGCAGCTTCAGTGTTGGGTGGCCTGGCGGGTCCGCCTGGCGCCATTTCAGCGATCAGCGAGACTTTCAGGAATCCGGCCTGCGAAACCTGTCCCATGATTTCCATCAGGCGGCCGTACTGGATTTCCTTGTCGCCGCGCACGAGAACGACCTGGTCGGCATCCTCGGCAGCCAGCGCAGACAGACGTGCTACGATCGCATCGTCGTTGAGCTCTTCATCGGCGAGGAACACCTTGCCGTCCTTGTCGATCGAGACGACGACCGGCTCCTTCGGCTCGGCGACCTTGGCGGCGGCGCTCTTGGGCAGTTGCAACGGCACGCCGACGGTCATCAGCGGCGCGGCGATCATGAACACGATCAGAAGCACGAGCATCACATCGACAAGTGGCGTGACGTTGATCTCCGCGACCGGGTGAAATTCCTTGTCCTGGCTGTCCCAGCCGCCGCCGCCACCGATAGACGCGCCCATTACTCCGCGGCCTCCGAAGCGTGGGCACGAGAGCTTTCGCGCGCCAGGCGGTTGCCGAGATCCGAGATGACCGCGTTCACCCGATAGGAAAGGCGGCCGATATCGACGCTGAACTTGTTGTACGCCATGACCGCCGGAATGGCTGCCACGAGACCAATGGCGGTGGCAAAAAGTGCTTCAGCGATGCCCGGTGCGACGACGGCAAGCGAGGTATCCTGACTCTGCGCGATCGCCGAGAAGGAATTCATGATGCCCCAGACCGTGCCGAACAGCCCGATAAACGGCGCGGCGGAGCCGATGGTGGCGAGGAAGGGCAGGCCATGCTCAAGCCGGCGCAGACGCCGCATAAGCGTTTCGCGCATGGCGCGTTCGATGCGCTCGCGGCGTTCGGCGCGGGTTTCCGTCTTGTCGAAATCGCGCCAGGCGGACAGGCCGGCCGCGACAATGCCCTGGGGAAGATCGCCCGGCGTTTCGCCAATGCGTTCGGGCGAGCGGCTCGCAATCTCGAACCGGCGCACCTGTCGCCGCAGGCCGGCGATCCGGATGTATTTTTCGATAATGACGGTCCAGCAGATCAGGGACGCCAGGGCCAGCACGGCCATGACGGATTTCACGATGATGTCGGCCTGCATGAACAGGCCCAGAAAGGAGAGATCGTGCTGAACGCCGGGCATCGCCGAAACCGCCCTCGGATGAGAGTAAATAACCGCGCCCGCACGCGGTTTCCTTTACGACCACCGCTATAGGCCCAAGTCAACAGGCTCGGGACCGATATAAATTAGAAGAAATCAAAGAAATCAGCGTTTTATGTACAACAACTAGGCTTTGGCGGCGGTTGCTGAATGTCATCAAAGAGGCGTGGCATTGCGCCCCACGGAGCGGACCGGGCTTCCTGCCGTCTGTAACCCTTCGTACTCGCCTTGGACGCGGCTTTGCCGTAAATGGCCTGCCATGGCTTTGGGGGACGGGAAGTCCGTTTGGAAATGGTCGAGGATCGGGCTGCCGCTGCTGGTGCTGGCGGCGGGCCTGTTGTGCACGGCGCTTGCCGTATTCCAGCTCAAGTCCCAGGTCGAACGGGCCGAGGCCGAGCGCTTGGAGACGCTGGTGACGGAACGTCTCGACATCATCAACGATCGCGTCGACACCTATGTGGCGCTTCTGCGGAGCGCGGCGGGTTTCATGTCCGCGTCGACCAGCGTCACGGCCGACGAATTCGCCGCCTATGTCGAACGTCTGCGGTTGCGCGAGCTTTACTCGGGTGTCCAGGGAATAGGGTATGCACGCGCGTTCCGGCCGGAACAGCGCGATGCCGTGGCGCGCGAGATGCGTGAACGCGGTGTCCCGAATTTCACCGTGAGGCCGGATGGGCCTCGCGATTTCTATTCCAGCATCGTGTTCCTCGAGCCGGACGACGAACGCAATCAGGCAGCCCTCGGCTTCGACATGTTCTCCGAGCCTGTGCGGCGCGCCGCCATGGAGAGGGCGCGCGACACCGGGCTGCGCACGGCGTCCGGCAAAGTGGTGCTGGCGCAGGAAATCGACCGCGACAAACAGTTCGGTTTCCTTATCTATCTGCCACTCTACAGCACGCCGTTAGGGCGTATCCCCCCGACGGTCGAGGAACGGCGCCGCGCACTCACCGGCTGGGTCTACAGTCCTTTCCGGGCGGGCGATCTGTTCGAGCGCGCGTTCGCCCAGCGCGGCCGCACGGGAGAGCTCCGGGTTTCCGTCTATGACGGGGCAACACCATCCGAGGACGCGCTGCTCTATCGCTCCAGCACGGGCGGCGCACAGGTCGAGGCCGGGCGTACGGTGAGGCGTGCCTTGAATGTCGCCGAGCATCGCTGGACGCTTGTTTTCGAACGTACGGACGAATTCGTTCCGGATTCGAACCGGAGGCTGTTACCGCTCATTGCCGGCGGCGGCATCGTAACGACGCTGCTGCTGTTCGGCGCCGCGCTGGGCCAAACTCGTGCAACCGCAATGGCGGAAGATACCCGCGAGCAATTGCGGGAGATGAATGCCAGCCTCGAACAGCGTGTCGAGGAACGAACGGCCCAACTGGAAAGCGCGCGCAGCGCCCTCGAAACCCTGAACCGCAATCTTGAGACCATTGTTGATGTACGCACGTCAGATCTCAAGCTTGCGAACGAAGAGATTCAACGGTTTGCATACATCGTGAGCCACGATCTGCGGTCCCCGCTCGTCAATGTCATGGGTTTTACGAGCGAACTGCAGGTCGCACGCGAGACCATCTCGAAGTTCTACGAAGAAGTGATGCAAAAATTGCCGGACGCGGCCAACCGCGACGTGCAAAACGCGATCGAGGTCGAGCTTCCCGAGGCGATCGATTTCATCCGTTCGTCCACCTCCAAGATGGACCGGCTGATCAATGCGATCCTCCGGCTGTCGCGGGAAGGCGGGCGTGTTCTTACACCCGAGCCGATCCGGCTGAAGGACATGCTGGAGGCCACCGGCCGTACCCTGGCGCACCAGCTTCAGGACGCCGAAGCGACCCTTGAGGTCGAAAACGTTCCAGACTTGGTCAGTGATAGGCTGGCCGTGGAGCAGATTTTCACCAATCTGCTTGAGAATGCGGTCAAATATCTTGCACCGGGACGGCCGGGCCGGATAAGGGTGCGGGGCTGGAAAGAGGGATCGACGGTCTTTATCGACGTCGAGGATAACGGCCGGGGCATTGATCCCAAGGATCATGCCCGGGTGTTCGATCTGTTCAGGCGCGCCGGTGCGCAGGACCGCCCTGGGGAAGGAATTGGTCTTGCCCATGTACGTGCGCTTGTGCGGCGTCTTGGCGGCTCGATTACGTTGAATTCAAGTCTCGGAGAAGGGGCGACGTTTCGCGTCAGTTTGCCCGACACAATCGCGAGCGCGGCCAAGGGAGAGGTGTAATGCCAGGTTCGATACCCGTGACCATCATCATGGTCGAAGACGATGAGGGTCATGCGCGGCTGATCGAGCGCAATATCCGCCGCGCTGGCGTGAACAACGAGATCCGGCACTTTGTCAGCGGAACCGCGGCGCTGGAGCATCTCTTCCATCCTTCGAGCATCGCTAACGGTCCGTTCCTCGTTCTGCTGGATCTGAATCTGCCCGACATGACGGGTACGGACATTCTTGCCAAAATCAAATCGGACGAGACGCTGCGCCGCGCGCCGGTCGTCGTTCTGACGACGACGGACGACAAGGCGGAAATCCAGCGTTGCTACGATCTCGGTTGTAACGTCTACATCACGAAGCCAGTCGACTATGAAACCTTCGCCCAGGCGATCCGGCAGCTCGGCCTGTTCCTCTCCGTCATCCAGGTTCCGGAATCTGCATGAGCGACGGGCCGGCCGCTCCGGAGACTGAGAGCGGAATCTCATGCCTTTACATCGACGATGACGCCGGGATACGGCGTCTTGTCGAAAAGTCGTTCGTCCGTCATGGCTTCAAGGTGAGTTTTGCGGCGACCGGCGAAGAGGGCCTCGAGCGGCTGAAACATGAACGGTTCGATGTCGTCACCGTCGATCATTACATGCCGGGCAAGGACGGCCTCACCGTTCTGGAGGAAATCCGCAGGCTGCCCGATCCTCCGTCCGTGATCTATGTGACAGGCGCCGATGAAAGCCGTATCGCGGTCGCGGCCCTGAAGGCCGGCGCGGCCGACTACGTCATCAAGGACATCGATGGCGTCTTTCTCGATCTGTTACGCAGCGCCGTGACGTCCGCGGTCGAGCAGCGCAACCTGATGCGCCAGAAGAACGAGGCCGAACGGCTGGCGATCGAAGCTCGCGACCGGGCGGTTCTGCTTCTGCGCGAGGTCAATCATCGCGTCGCGAACTCGCTTCAACTCGTCTCATCGCTGGTGACGATGCAAACCGCGACGCTGAAGGACGAAGCGGTGCGCGCGGCGCTGATGGAGACGCAGGGCCGGATCGCCGCCATCGGCCAGATTCACCGGCGCCTCTACACATCCGACGATGTGCGGGTTGTCGAGGTCGGAACCTATCTCGAAGGATTGGTCGAAGAGTTGCAAAGCGCACTGAAGGGCGAGGGACGCTCCCATCCGATCAAGGTATCGGCGGAACGCGTCAACCTTTCGACCGACCGCGCGGTGTCGCTGGGCATGATCGTGACGGAACTCGTGACGAACGCCTACAAATACGCCTATCCGGACGGCGGCGATGGCGAGATCCGCATAAGGCTCGAGCATGCGGGCGAGGGGCTTGTCAGTCTTTGTGTCGAGGATGACGGCGTCGGCTGGAAAGGTCCGAACGGCACGGCTGGAGGACTCGGCAGCCGCATCATCACGTCGATGTCGCGTGTTCTCGGGGCGCCGGTCGATTTCGATCTGAAACGGAGCGGCACGCGCGCATTGATACGCTTTCCAGCGGAATGATCGCGCCCGTCCTTGACCTGCCACACTCGTGAGCGACATTCCTTCCTTCTCACAGAAAGGGTTCGGAATGAATGTGCGGATAATCGCGAGCCTTGCTGCGGCCCTGATGATGGCCCCCGGCGTGGCGCTTGCCCAGAACAGCGCCTGCCAGGGCAAGAGCTTTTCGGCGTGGCTTGAGGATTTCAAGGCCGAGGCGAAGGCGCAGGGGATCTCCGCGCGCACGCTCCAGGCAGCTGCTCCCGACATGCGGTTCGACCAGGCGATCGTCGGCAAGGATCGGGGCGGCCAAGGCGTCTTCACCCAGAGCTTCGTGCAGTTCTCCGACCGCATGGCGAACAACAACCGCCTGCAGACCGGCAAGGCCAAGATCCAGGCCAACGCAAAGACCTTCCAGCGCATCAAGCAAGAGTTCGGCGTTCCGGCCGGCGTGCTGACCGCCTTCTGGGGGCTGGAGACCGATTTCGGCGGCTTTCTCGGCAACGGCAACACGATCAGTTCGGTGACGACGCTCGCCTTTGACTGCCGCCGTCCGGAGATGTTCCGCGGCGAACTGCTGGCGCTGCTGAAGATCATCGAGCGCGGCGACCTTTCGCCGGCGGAGATGCGCGGGCCTTGGGCGGGGGAGCTCGGGCAGTTCCAGTTCCTGCCACGTCATTACATCGATTTCGGCGTCGACTATGACAACGATGGTCATGTCAATCTCATCAAGTCGAACGCGGATGCGCTGGGTTCGGCTGCAAAATACATGCAGCATCTCGGCTGGCGCGCCGGCGAGCCGTGGCTGGTGGAGGTCCGCATTCCGCGGAATTTTCCATGGGAGCGCAGCGGCCTCGACATCGAGATTCCGGCCGCCGAACTCGCCAGCCTTGGCGTCACGCGCGCCGACGGCCAGCCGCTGCCGCAGATTCCGGCATCCGTACATGTGCCGCAGGGGCGCCACGGCCCGGCCTTCCTCGCCTATCCCAATTTCAAGAATGTCTATCTGACGTGGAACCACTCGCTGATCTATTCGACGACGGCAGCCTATCTGGCGACGCGGCTGGAGGGCGCGCCCGCGATGTCGAAGGGCGACGGCACGCCCGATCTCGATGCCAACGGCGTGAAAGAAGTGCAGCGCCTGCTGCAGGCCAAGGGCTACGATGTCGGCAAGATCGACGGCATCATCGGCGCCGGATCGCGCGCGGCGATCCGCAAGGAGCAGGTGCGCCTTGGCCTTCCGGCGGATTCCTATCCGGACAATGAACTGCTCGCGGCGCTGCGCGCCGGAAAGTAACTATAGTCGCGGCGGATAGGTGTGCCGTCCGCCGCGAAAATCCTCGACCTCATCGCCGTGTACATAATCCGGGCCGATCGGCGACTTGCCGTGGCCGCCCGGAATGTCGAGGACATAAGTCGGCATCGCGAGCCCTGACAGTCGCCCGCGCAGCGCGCGCATAAGCGCGCGGCCTTCCTCGATCGACACGCGGAAGCGGGCGGTGCCGGGAGCCAGGTCAGGATGGTGCAGGTAATAGGGCTGCACGCGCGCTTCGACGAATGCGCGCATCAGCGCTGCCATCGTTTCCGCATTGTCGTTGACGCCGCGCAGCAAAACCGTCTGTGAAACGAGCGGTATGCCGGCATCGGCAAGCCGGGCGAGGGCCGCCCGTGCTTCATCCGCAAGTTCACGCGGATGGTTAGCATGTACGCCCACATAGGTTGTTTTGCCTGAGGATTTCAGGGAGGCGATCAGGTCGGCATCGATCAGGTCGGGGTCGGCGACCGGCACCCGCGTGTGGACACGCACGATACGGACATGCGGGATCGCGGCGAGGCCTTCCATGATCTGCCGCAGGCGGCGCGGTGCCAGAATGAGAGGGTCGCCGCCGGTCAGGATGACCTCCCAGATCTCCCGATGTGCGGCGACATAGGCGAGCGCGACGGCGATCTTGTCCGGCGTCAGCGTGCCCATGCCTTCCGGGCCGACCATCTCGCGGCGGAAGCAGAAGCGGCAATAGACCGGACAGACATGCAGGGGTTTCAGCAGCACGCGGTCGGGATAGCGGTGGACGATGCCCTCGACCGGAGAATGGGCAAGATCGCCGATCGGGTCCACGCGCTCTTCCGGCGCCGTCAGGAGTTCGTCGGCATGCGGGACGAACTGACGTGCGATGGGATCGTGGGGATCGTTCGGGTCGATCAGTTTCGCGAGAGCAGGCGGAATGGCGACGGCATAATGCGCGGCGATGCTTTCAATCCCCGCCGCGTCGTATTCGGCAACAAGGCCCGCGGCAACGAGATCGCGTGTTTTGCGGAGCGTTTCGTTCATGGCGCCGGTGTCCAGAGCACCTGTTCGATAGTCTGCGCGCCGGTGGCAAGCATCACCAGCCGGTCGAAGCCGAGGGCGCAGCCGCAGGCCTCGGGCATATGCGGCAGTGCGGCGAGAAAGTCCTCGTCGAGCGGATAGCGCTCCCCATAGACCCGCTGCTTCTCGTCCATTTCGGATAGAAAACGTGCCCGCTGTTCGTTCGGGTCCGTAAGCTCGCCGAACCCGTTGGCGACCTCGACGCCACAAACATAAAGCTCGAACCGCTCGGCCACGCGCGGATCTGTTGCCTTGCGCGCCAGGGCGGCCTCCGATGACGGGTATTCGCAAAGCACGGTGGCGCGTCCGATGCCGAGATTGGGCTCGATCTTTTCGACCAGGACGCGGCTGAAGATATCGGCCCAGACATCATCCTCCGCGACCCGGATGCCGGCGTCGCGGGCGAGCGCGGCAAAGCCGTCCCGATCGTCGAGTACGGACAGGAGATCAATGCCGGCGAATTGTTCGAACGCCTCCGCCACCGTGATGGTCTCGGGCTCGACGAACGGGTTGGCGGTCTTGCCGCGCCACGAAAGATCGGTGACGCCGGCGGCGCCGGCGGCCGCGCGCAGAATATGCGCGCAGTCCGCAAACAGGGTGCGATAGGGCGCGCCGGTGCGATACCATTCCAGCATCGTGAATTCGGGATGATGCAGCGCCCCGCGCTCGCGATTTCGGAAGACGCGGGCGAACTCGAAGATTTTCGTCTCGCCCGCCGCGAGCAGCTTCTTGGCGGCGAATTCGGGCGAGGTGTGCAGATAGAGCCCGGTGCGGGCGCCGTCCGGGCCGATCAGTTCGGTGCGGAAACCGTGCAGATGGGCCTCGTTGCCGGGCGAGGCCTGAAGCGCGCCGCATTCCACTTCCATGAAGCCCTCGGCCTCGAAACGCCCCCGGAGAGCACGGAGGATACGGCCGCGGGCCTCCAGAAAAGGCCGTCTTTCGGCATGTCGTTCCTTGTCCCACCACGGAGAGGGCACAGGCATCGGGGGTTTCTCGCGGCTGAAAAGTATGCGACACGGGCGCCGAAGCGCGGCCATGCCGCCCAAGCCCTTATCCAAGGACCATTCCGTGAAGGTTATCGCCAGCTCGCTCCGCAAAGGCAACGTCATCGATGTCGACGGCAAGCTCTATGTCATTCTGACCGCTGAAAACATCCATCCTGGCAAAGGCACGCCGGTGACCCAGCTCGACATGCGCCGCCTGACGGACGGCGTGAAGGTGTCGGAACGCTACCGCACCACCGAGCAGGTCGAGCGCGCCTTCGTCGAGGACCGCGACTACACGTTCCTCTACGCGGATGATGAAGCCTTCCACTTCATGAACCCCGAAAACTACGAGCAGGTGGCCGTTCCGAGCGATGTGGTCGGCGATCAGGCCGCCTATCTGCAGGAAAACATGAAGGTGCAGCTTGCGACGCACAACGGCGTGCCGCTGTCGCTGACCCTGCCGCGCAGCGTGATCCTCGAGATCACCGAGACCGAGCCGGTGGTGAAGGGCCAGACGGCGTCCTCGTCCTACAAGCCGGCGATGCTGTCGAATGGCGTGCGTACCACGGTCCCACCGCACATCACGGCCGGGACCCGTGTCGTGGTCGCGACAGAAGACGGCTCGTATATGGAGCGCGCCAAGGACTGATACCTTGGTCTGACTGGCGCCGCCCGCTCCGGCTCCTACCTTAGAAGGGCCGGGGACGACCCCGGCCTCCCCCGACATTTGCAGGACGGCCTGTCAGCAGACATTAGAAGGAGTCTGTCCATGGCCTGGGTTTATCTGTTTGTCGCCGGTCTGTTCGAGATCGGCTGGGTTGTCGGTTTGAAATTTTCCCTTGGCTTCACGCGTCTTGGCCCGGCGCTGTTCACGGCGGTCTGTTTCGTCGTCAGTCTCGGCCTGCTGGCGCTTTCGCTGAAGACGCTGCCTCTGGGCACCGCCTATGCGATCTGGGGCGGAATTGGCGCGGTGGGCACCGCGATCGTCGGGATTGTCTGGCTCGGCGAGTCCGCCCAGGCCGTCCGCATCGCCTGCATCATGCTGATCGTGGCCGGTATCGCAGGATTGAAACTGACGGCCGACAGCTGACCCTTACGGGATTTGTGCCACGATGGTCGCCGCCGGCTGGCCCATGTTCACGAGGGCATAGCTCCACCAGATCGCGGTGCCGAGAAACATGCCCCAGAGGCCGGCGGCGCAATAAAGGCCGGTCGGGCCGGAGCCGGGAACTTCGGCTTCCGCCCGCACGGCACCCCAAGGGTCTTCCATCAGGTCGAGGCCGAGGAGGAAGCGGTCAGCGTGCGTTTGAATGTCCATGTCCGGTCTCGTGCGAAACAGGACCGTTCAATTACACCTGCGGGCGCCTAAATCTCGTTGCGAACAATCTGAAAATTTTAGCCATCTGGCGATTGAAAGAACAAAACGGGAACAATAGAATGACCTGATGGAGATCGGCGCCAAACTCGCGATTCTGGCCGACGCCGCCAAATATGACGCATCCTGCGCATCGAGCGGCACGGACCAACGGGATTCCAGGGGCAAGGCCGGGCTCGGCTCCACCGAGGGAATGGGGATTTGCCATTCCTACGCGCCGGACGGGCGCTGCATCTCGCTGCTCAAGGTGCTTCTGACCAATGCCTGCGCCTACGACTGTCTCTACTGCGTAAACCGCGCCTCGTCGAACGTGCCGCGAGCGCGCTTCACAATCGCGGAAATCGTCACGCTGACGCTCGATTTCTACAAGCGCAATTATATCGAGGGACTGTTTCTTTCGTCCGGCATCATCCGCTCTCCGGATTACACGATGGAACAGATCGTGGAGGTGGCGCGGCAACTGCGCCTGCAGCACGGCTTCCGCGGCTACATCCATCTCAAGACCATTCCAGACGCCGACGAACGCCTGATGGCGGAGGCGGGTAAATACGCCGACCGGTTGTCGATCAATATCGAATTGCCGAGCGAAACAAGCGTGCAGAAATTCGCGCCTGAGAAGGACGTCCGTGCCATCCGGCGGTCCATGGGCCGGATGCGGCTGAAGATCGAGGAGGCGGGCGCCGACAGGAAGGCGCCGCGCTTTGCTCCCGGAGGGCAATCGACGCAAATGATCATCGGCGCCGATGCCGCGACCGATGCGGACATCCTGACGACCAGCGCCAATCTTTACGGCTCCTACGGGCTGAAGCGCGTCTATTATTCGGCGTTCAGCCCGATCCCCGATGCGTCGTCCGTACTGCCGGCCTTCGCGCCGCCCCTGGTGCGGGAGCACCGGCTCTATCAGGGCGACTGGCTGCTGCGGTTTTATGGCTTCGATACCGAAGAGGTGTTCGCCGGAACCGACGGCATGCTCCCCCTCGACATGGATCCGAAACTCGCCTGGGCCTTGCGGAACCGCGATCGTTTTCCACTTGATGTGAATACGGCCGAACGGGAAGAATTGCTGCGGGTGCCAGGCTTCGGCCTCAAGACGGTCGAACGCATTCTTTCCGCACGAAGCATCCGCGCGGTGCGGGCGGACGATCTCAAGCGGTTGCATGTGCCGTTGAAGACAGCGCTGCCTTTTATCGTCACTCCTGACCACAGGCCGACGCAGCTTGCGGATCGCAACGATCTGGCGACGCTGGTGAAGCAGGCGCCGTCCGTGCAGCTCTCGCTGTTTCCCAATGCCGCATAACATCGTCCTGTCCGGCCAGACCGATTTCGACGGCTGGCGAACGGCCGCCCGCCAATTGTGCATCGCCGGCATACCGCCACGGGATGTCGCATGGTCGCTGCATGACATGCCCGATCTTTTCGCCGCGAGCAGCGCAGTTCCGGAAGGGTCGGGCGCGTTCAACGTGTCGCGGCGCTTCGTGGACCTTGCCTCGGACGTTGTCCTGCATTCGGACCCCGAACGTTTTGCGCTGCTCTATCGCCTGCTGTGGCGTCTGCGTGCCGAACCTCTGCTGCTGGATCTGATGACGGATCGCGATGTCTCGCGCGCGGCGGATATGGCTAAAAACGTGCGTCGGGACATTCACAAGATGCACGCCTTCGTCCGGTTTCGCAAAATCGATGGCGGCGGCGAGGAGCGCTTCGTGGCGTGGTTCGAGCCCGAGCACCACACACTGGAAGCCGGGGCGGCGTTTTTCGCGCGGCGCTTTCCCAACATGATGTGGTCGATCCTCAGCCCGAGGGTCAGCGCCCATTGGGACGGAAGTGAGCTGACATTCGATGACGGGGCGGGGCGCCAGGACGCGCCGGATGGCGACGCTCTGGAGGATGTCTGGCGTACATATTACGCCGCGATCTTCAATCCCGCGCGTCTGAAAGTGTCCGCGATGATGTCGGAAATGCCGCGAAAATACTGGCGGAACCTGCCGGAGGCGGAATTGATTGACTCGCTGGTTGCAAACGCACGGAAAAGGACCGAGGCCATGGTGGCGCATGGCGTGAAGGCACCCAAGGTGAACAGACAGCGCGAAATCGAACAGGCGCCGCCGCTGGTGCCGGAAACCGCCGGTACGCTGGCCGAGCTTCGTTCCGAGGCGCGGGGGTGCCGGGCGTGTCCGCTCTGGAAGCCGGCGACGCAAACCGTTTTTGGAGAAGGCCCGGCGAATGCCGATATCGTCTTTGTCGGTGAACAGCCCGGCGACAAGGAAGACCTTGCAGGGCGGCCCTTTGTCGGACCGGCCGGGCAATTGTTCGACCGGGCGATGGCCGACGCCGAACTCGACCGCACACGCACATACGTCACCAATGCGGTGAAACATTTCAAGTTCACGCCGCGCGGCAAGATACGGCTGCACCAAAAACCGAACACGACGGAAATTCGCGCGTGCCACCAATGGCTGGAACGGGAAATCGCCCTCATAAAGCCGAAGCTCATAGTCGCCCTGGGGGCAACGGCAGCGCAGAGCCTGTTCGGACGTGCGATGCCGATCGGCAAAAATCGCGGCAAGGTTCTGGATGTCGGTGACGCCCGGGTGCTCGTCACGGTTCATCCGTCCTATCTTTTGCGAGTGCCGGAAGAGGATCGCAAACGCGAGGAATATGCGCGCTTCGTCGACGATCTCAGGCTGGCACGAAAAACCTTGAAAGAGGCGGCGTAGCTACCACCCTGCGGCGGCCGGCGCGCCGTCAAGGATTTCGCGCAGCCGGCGGCGGGCGCCGTTGCTCGTGTCCGCCGGCAGCGCGTCCACCGGGAAGAACCGGCATTCGGCGATTTCGCGGTTCGGCTTCGGCGCGCCGCCCCAGGTGAAATCGCGGATGACATAAACCAGCACATGGTCGCGGCGGCTGAAATGGGGCTGATGAAACATGCCGTGCAGCGCGGGACGACCGATGATCTCGATATTCGCTTCCTCCACCAGTTCGCGGCCCAGCGCTTCCTCGGCGGTTTCGCCGATCTCGACCCCGCCGCCCGGGAAGGTCCAGCCCAGCGTGTAGGTGTGGCGGACCAGAAGCACCTGCCGGTCCTTGTCTAGCACCACACCACGGATGCCCATCGTCAGCCCCCGTTTCAGGAGCCAGAAGCGGGCGAGAACCGGCCGGGCGAGGCGATAGATAATTGGAGGCATGGGCGAGAGATTACAGAGGCTTAAATCTCCCTGCTACGGGGGATTTGAACACGTCCTCCAGCGGTTTGTGCTAAAGGGCGCCCCATGTTCACTCTGGCTCATCTTTCCGACCCGCATCTCGGGCCCCTCCCGAGGGTCAAATTCCGCGAACTCTTCTCAAAGCGGATCATGGGCTACGCCAACTGGCATGTGCGCCGCCGCGGGCGGCACGACATGGCGTGTCTGGCGGGTCTCACGAGGGATCTTCTGGATCAGAAGCCCGACCACATCGCCTGCACGGGCGATCTCGCCGTAATCGGCCTAGATGCCGAATTCACGCCGGCGCGGGCGTTTCTGGAAAAGCTCGGCGATCCGAAGCATGTGTCGGTCGTGCCGGGAAATCACGATTCCTATGTGCGTGGCACGGCGGACCATCCGCAGCTTCACTGGTCCGAATACATGACCGGCGACGGCGAGCGGGTGGAGGGCGATCCGCATTTCCCCTATGTCCGGCGCCGCGGCAAGATCGGCATTGTCGGGATCTCAACGGCGGTGCCGACGGGTTTTCATTCGGCGCAGGGCCGAATCGGAAAAGAGCAGGCCGAGGCCGTTACGGCACTTCTGCGTCAGCTCGGCGAGGAGGGTCTTTTCCGCGTCGTCCTGATTCATCATCCGCCGTCCGGCACCGGCGATATTTTCCGCCGTCTCACCGATGCGCGGCGCATCAAGCGCTCGGTGCTGCGTGCCGGCGCGGAACTCATTCTGCATGGGCACACCCACAAGGCCGAACGGACGACCCTGCTGGGGCTGGACGGGCCGGTGCATGCGGTGGGCGTGCCCTCGGCATCCGCAGGGCCGGAAGACCGCACGGGCCCCGGTGCGTACAACCTCTATCGGATCGGCGGGGAGCCGGAAGCATGGCGCTGCGAAATGATCACCCGCGGCTTTGCGCATGGTGAGACGGGTATCGCCGAGCGCCAGCGGCTGCTGCTGATCGATCCGGAGGCCGTGCATCTCGCGCCGCCGCCGGGACTTGCTCTCTAGCGCAGGACAGTGCCGGCTATCCAATAGGCGAGAAGACCGGCGAGAAGCGCCGTGAACAGGAGCCAGCCGAGGGAACTCTTCGGCTCGTATTCTTCCTTCTTCATCGTCGGCTCCGCCAGCGGCCGCGGCTTCGGCGCGGCAACCGGTGCAAGATCGGAAATCAGCGCCTTCTCCCGCTCGATGATGCGGTTCGCGACATAGTCGGTAATCGACTGCGTGACTTCGTCGAGGCTTTCCGTTTCCGCCAGCAGCTGGCGTCCGTAGCGCGTGTCGTGGAAGAAGCGATAGGTGCGCTTGTCGCGCCCCATCTCGACGAAGCCCAGCACATCGACGAACAGTCGCGCCGGATCGCCGGGCAGGATGGCGGCGTCGAACAGATCGATTTCCTGCGGCACCTGCGCGAATACACCTTCGAGACGCTCTTTCAGAAGATCGAGGCGCGCAAGCTCCGCGGTCCGCAGCTCGACCAGCACGCCGCTCTTTTCAGCCGAACCCGCGCGGGCGCGGCGCAAGGCTTCCCGAAGGCTCGGTGCCGGAGTCGAGGCTCGGGGATGGTCCATCAAAAAGTTAATCCGCGTTTACCTTTGCAAACTAGCGGCACCGCTCACGCAAAGGAAGGCCGAAGCGGGTTGCCCGCAGGCGCGCTTTGTCTCAGGAAAGAGCGGGAGAAGCAGCCATGGAAAACCTGCCGGCAAGCGTGATGCGTGTGGCGGAAGCGGCACGCAATCTCGGGCTCGCGATCGATATCCGCATCATGACCGAGACGACACGGACAGCGGAGGAGGCGGCGCAGGCCTGCGGCACCACTCCCGCCCAGATCGTCAAAAGCCTGATCTTCGAAGGCAAGGAGAGCGGGCGGCCGCTGCTCTTTCTGGTGTCGGGGAAAAATCGTGTCGACGAGAAGGCGGTAGCGGCACGGATCGGTGAAAAACTGACACGTCCGGACGCGCAGCGTGTGCGCGACATCACGGGCTACGCCATCGGCGGCATCCCGCCCATCGGCCATCCGACACGGCTCAAGGCCTATGTCGATCCGGATCTTTTCGCGTTCGACATTGTATGGGCGGCAGCTGGCACGCCGAACGCGGTCTTTCCGGTCGATCCGAAGAAGCTGGCCGCCGCCGCCGGCGCCGAAACGCTGCCGGTGGGCGGCTAGAACTCCAGCTCCGGCCCGACCGGCACGATGCGCGTCGGGTTGATGGTGGCGTGGCTCCAGTAATAGTGCGTCTTGATGTGATCGATATGTACGGTGGAGGCCACATCACCTGTGCGGTAGAGCCGGCGGAGATAGTCGCGCAGATAGCGATAATCCGCGAGCCGCCGGATATTGCACTTGAAATGGCCGAAATAGACGGCGTCGAAGCGAACAAGCGTGGTGAACAGACGCCAGTCGGCTTCGGTCGGGTTGTTGTTCGTCACGATGTAATCGGAACGCGATACACGCTCTTCCAGCTCGTCGAGCGTTTTGAAAAGCGCTGTGACGGCATCTTCATAGACGTCCTGCTTCGTCGCAAAGCCCGCCTTGTAGACGCCGTTGTTGACGTTTTCGTAAATACGGGCGTTGATGGCGTCGATCTCGCCGCGCCATGATTCAGGGTAATAATCTTCGCCGGCGTCCGTGAAGGCGTCAAAGGCCGAATTGAACATGCGGATGATCTCGGACGATTCGTTCGAGACGATCGTTTGCTGCTGCTTGTCCCACAGAACCGGAACCGTGGAGCGGCCGGAATAAGCGGGGTTCGCGGTCAGGTAGACCTCGTACAGACGCTGTTTGCCGAGCACCGTGTCGGCGGTGGAGCCCGGGAAGTCGCCGAACACCCATCCTTCATTGCCCATCCGGGGATCGACGACCGAGACCGAGATGATGTTTTCGAGGCGCTTGATGGAGCGGAAGATCAGCGTCCGGTGCGCCCAGGGGCAGGCATACGAAACATAGAGATGATAGCGGCCGGGCTCGGCCTTGAAACCGCCTTTGCCCGTCGGACCGGGGCTGCCGTCCGGCGTGACCCAGTTGCGGAACTGAGCGTCTTCCCGGACGAAGCGCCCGCCCGTCTTTGCAGTGTCGTACCATTGGTCATGCCAAACGCCATCGACAAGCAGTCCCATGCTTCCCCCCCAGGCTCTGTTTTTAAGAACCGGCCGCGGACGCGATCCGGTGCGCGGCGTCCCCTGCCGCGAAATACATCCAGCGGTCGTGGATAACCATGTATTCGCCTTTAGGGGAAGGGGGCGTGGCCGAGCCCCGACAACATTTGCGTGAATGAAAGGGCCGTGCTAATCGCCGCGGCCCAAGGGAGACCGGCCTCAATGCCGATTCAGCGACGACAGGTTCTTGCCGCGCGCCGACGCGCGCTCAAAGCCGGCTGCTAAAGGTCCGTAGGGGACCGGCGGCCAAATACCCTTTGCCGTCGCGAGAACAACCCCATGACCTCCCTTCCGCTCGAAATCCTGCCCGAAGCGCCCGACCACGCCGATGCGATCGAGAAGCTGCATGAACGCGGCTTCGGCCCCGGCCGGTTCGCCCGGTCGGCTTTTCGCTTGCGCGAAGGGGCGAGGGAGATGGCGAGCCTGTCATTCATCGCGCGCGTGGGAACGCTGCTTGTCGGCTCCGTCCGCATGTCGCCGATCCGGATCGGCGCGACGCCGGCCCTTCTGCTGGGACCGCTGGCTGTCGATCCCCCGTTCATGAACCGGGGCATCGGGACGGCCCTTATGCAGGCGGCAATGGACGCCGCCCGCAGGGAAGGCCACAGGCTTGTGATCCTCGTCGGCGACGAGCCGTTCTACGCCAAAGCCGGGTTCCGGCGCGTGCCGCGCGGCCATGTCATTCTGCCGGGGCCGGTCGATCCTGACCGGATTCTCGTGACGGAGCTTCAGCCGGGTGCCTTCGACGGCGTCAAAGGCGCCGCCGAAGCCGATACCGGCCTTTAGGCGTCCGTGTCTTCCGCGTCAGGGGATTTGGGGCCGCCCTGCACATTGAGCTGAACGGGCAGGCCATCCTGAATGCTCAGGCTGGCAGCGGGTATGGCCGCTTCAAACGCCGCCTCCTTGGTGACGTACGGTCCTGCCTTGTCGCTGTCATGCAGCACGAACCACTCATTGCCCTGTCCGACGATCTCGTAGACTGCCGTTTCCATGCTTCCTCCGTGGATTCATGTGGAAGAAAGCAGGAAATGCCGGTGCCGGTTCCCTGTCAGCGGCCTTCGCGTGCCCACGCGGCGGTGAGCGAGGCGAGCAGGAGGAGCAGCCCGACGATGCCGGCGAACACGGGGAAAATGTCGAGGCCGCGCACGACCTCCGCCTCGGCGCGCCGTACGCCGATCCAGTCCGAGCCGAAGGCGCGTGCGCCCGAGCGCACCTGCAGCAGTCGCGGAACGTCTATGCCGCCGTCGGCCTCCGCGATCCGGCGCACGGATCCGCCAGTCGCCTCGGCGATCGGCTGAAGACGTTCCGTGGTCGAGGCGATTTCCTGGAACTCGCGGGCATTGGCCGGGCCAAGATTTGCCAGCGCCGTGAACGTACCGTCCTCGGCGCGGTAGAGGCCTTGCTCGGCCGTATTGACGACGGAGCGGAACAGTCCCGGCTCGGACTCTTCAAGCTGGATCGTGCGCGTCTCGCCGGACGGATAGGTCAAGGTCACGGGCGGCGCGGTGTCGTTCATCGTCTGGCGCTCGATGGTCAACGCGCCGCGGCGTCCGGACATGCGAAGCGCCTCTTCCTCGAGGTCGGGTTCCTTCATCAGCCAGTGAACGAGGCGGCGCAGCAGGTCCTGATGCGGGCCGCCGCCCTCATAGCCGCGTGCCCACAGCCAGACGTGATCGGACAGAAACAGCGCAATGCGGCCTTCATCCTCACGCGAGAGAACCAGCAAGGGCCTGTCGTCCGCGCCGGACATCAAGGGCGGGTTGTCGCGCGCGCGTGTCTCGACGATGCGGAACCATTCGCTCCAGTCGGGATTCGGGCCGCCTCCCGGCAGACGGCGCGTGACGGGATGGCGATTGCCGGCCTCCGTGACGAGCGGCTTGAACGGGCGCTCGATCACGCTGCCCAGAGGGGTCGCCGGCAGCACATCTCCGAGCGGGGTTTCGGCCAGGCTGCCGGGGCCGGAATAATCCGGGCCGGCCGCGACGAGGACCGCGCCGCCGCTTCGTACATATTGCGCGATGTTGTCGAAATAGACGAGGGGAAGGATGCCCTGCCGCGCGTAGCGGTCGAAAATGATGAGGTCGAAATCCTCGATCTTGGTCACGAACAGTTCGCGCGTCGGGAAGGCGATCAGCGACAGTTCGTTGATCGGCGTACCGTCCTGCTTTTCCGGCGGCCGCAGAATGGTGAAATGGACGAGATCGACATTGGCGTCGGCCTTCAGGAGATTGCGCCATGTGCGCTCGCCCGAATGCGGCTCGCCGGAGACGAGAAGAACGCGCAGCTTCTCGCGCACGCCCTCGATCGAAAGCGCGGCGCGGTTGTTGATCTCGGTAAGCTCGTCAGGCGCGGCCGCGGCCTCGATCTCCACCACATTCGGACCGGCATGCGCGATCGGGACTTCGATTTCCGTTTCGCGGCCGGGCACGACGATCAGCCGTGCGATTTCCTCGCCGTCCCGACGCGCCGTGACGGTGACGGAGCCCTCAGCCTGAAACCCCGTGTCATCGACGCGAAAGCGCACGACCTGCGTCTTGTCGACGATGCCGAACCGGGGAGAGAGCGTCAGGACGATGCGTCGGTCGCGCTCGTCGGGCCGCCCCGTTATGAGACCGTGGACCGGCGCGTTGAAACCGAGCGCGGCTAGGTCGTCCGGGACGTCGTGGATGACGCCGTCGGTGATGATTACCGCGCCCGCGACGCGATCCGGCGGCACGTCTGCGATCCCGGCCTGCAGCGCCTTGAACAACTCGGTGCCGTCCGACCCCGTGCTCGGGGCCGCCGCGTCGATGACGCGGATCTCCGTGTCCGGCAGATCCTTGGCGCGAGCCTCGATCTCGCGCAGAGCATCAGCGGTTCGCGTGTCGCGCCCGTCGAGCGACTGACTGGCACTGCGGTCGACCACGACCGCCAGCACGCTGGTCAGGCCCTCGCGCTCCTCGCGGGTAAAGGACGGATTGGCGAGGGCAAGGAACAGAACAGCGATGGCCGCGGCCCTGAGCCACGCGCCACGCGGGCGGAAGAACGCGAGCGCAAGAATGGCGGCGAGCGCCAGCACGCCCAGGGCGACCATCGGCCAGAACGGAACGAGCGGAGCGAGCGAAAGACCGAACGTCATGGGCGCCTCACTGTCCGAGCCGTTCGAGAAGGGCAGGCACGTGAACCTGATCGGCCTTGTAGTTTCCGGTCAGCGCGTACATCACGATATTGATGCCCGCGCGATACGCCAACTCGCGCTGTCTCGGATCGCTCGGCGTTGTCGGCAGGATCGTCTGACCCCGCGCATCGATCGCCCAGGCTCCGGCAAAATCGTTCGCGGTAATAAGGATCGGCGAAACGCCGTCGCCGGAACGGACCACCGAGCCGCTCTCGGCTTCCTCCGCCGTCGGCATCGCTTCGACCCAAAGCGGTGCGCCGCGGAAGCGGCCGGGAAAATCGGGCAGAAGATAGAAGCTCTTTGTCAGGACGTGATCGGCCGGAACCTGTTCAAGCTCCGGGATGTCGAGCCCCGCCAGAATGCGCCGCAGACCCGGCGATCCCGACGGCGAATCCCCGGATGCGAAAATGGCATCGCGCGTGTCGAACAGGATTGTGCCGCCGCGCTTCATATAGGCGTCGATGCGCGACAGCACGTCGGGCGATGGCGTCTGTGCGTTGTCCGTCACCGGCCAGTAGATGATGGGATAAGCCGCCATCTCGTCCTGTGCAGGGTCGATGGCCACCGGCTCTCCCGGCTCGAAGGCCGTACGCGACGACAATTGCAATCCGAGACCGCGCAGGCCCGCCTCGCTGAGATCGTCGACCTCCCGGTCGCCGGTAAGAACATAGGCCAGCCGCGTCTTCAGCGCCGCGTCCATCGTCTTGGAGTTTGTCTGGGCGTCGGCATGGGGCGCCGCGACGAGCGCCAGAAACCCAAGCATCGCGGCGGTTGCGCCGGGGCGGCGGATGCGGGCCATGCGACCGGACAGAAGAAGCATGATCAGTGTGTCGGCAAGAAAAGCGGCCAGTGCGCCGACGAGCAGATACGGAGCCAGCGGAACGGGTTCCGACGACGAATATCCGCGAACGGTCGCGGATATTCCGGCCAGGTCGAGCCTGCTCAACGTCGCGTCAGCGGGCAGCGTATTGACGGCCACAAAGCCGTCCGGCGGGCCGTAAATGCCCGGAGGATGTTCGGGCGAACCGGCGTCGATCCCGGTTGCGGGAACCGGGCGTGCGGTGGGCGGCGGGCTGCGGAAGGCGCCGTGCCCGTCGAGCGTGCGGGTCGGGGCGAGGGTAACAGCTGTCTGCTGCGTGGCGGCGTCGGGCGCAACATCACCCGTGGCGGCGGCGACCGCTTCGCCCGCAAGCGCGGTGGTGCGGCGCAGCATGTCGACAAAGAGACCTGAAATCGGGAGATTCGACCAGACCGTATCTGCGGTGACGTGGAACAGGACCAGCATGCCTGCTCCATCGCGCCGCGCCGTGACAAGCGGAGTGCCGTCGGCGAGGACCGCCCACGAATGGGCCGCGAGATCGGGGTCCGGCTCAGCCAGGACCTGACGGTTGACCACGACCTCGTCGCCAGCCTGCAAACCGCCGAACGGGCTCGTCTCCGGAAAGTCGCCGAGGTTTTGCGGGGTCGACCAGGCAAGGGCTCCGCCAAGCACGCGGCCGCCCCGGCGAAGACGAACGGGAACGAGATCGTCATTCTCGGCGGCGGCGAGGCGCGAGCCGGCGAAGCGGATCAGCACACCGCCCTTGGCGATCCATTCGTGCGCGGCGCCGCGGGCCTCTTCCGAAATCGTACCGACATCGGCAAGCGCGATCACGGGCACGCCATCGTTGATGAGTTCGAGAATGGCTTCCGAAGGCGCCGCGGTTCGCGGCGTGCGGATGTCGGCAAAAGGTTCGAGTGCGCGCGTCAGATAATAGACCGGCGAGAGCAGCGGCTGCGCCGTGTCGGCGGTCGAGCCGGAGACGATGCCGACCGCGCGCCGGCGCCAGCGCTCGTCGAGAAGCTGCACGCCCCCCGCTGACCGGCCGTCGGCAAGTTCGAGCCGCGCGACTTCATTGCGCAGTTCGATCGGCAACTCGATCGATGCCCGGGTCTCGGTTTCGCCGGGTCCGAAATTGTATACGGTCTCGCCAAGCGGCCGGCCGCGCAGATCGAACGCCCGGACAATGCCGCTTTCGAGCGCGCCGGTGTCGGCACGCAGAACGCGCGACGTCAGGGCCTGCGCGGTGTTGTCGACGCCCGCCAATCCGCGAGCCGTCCGTTGAGGCATGTGCACGGTAAGAGACGACCCGTTGCCGAGCGCGGCAACGCGTTCGGCGAACGCGCGGGCGCCGCCGGTTTCGAGGCCCCCCGCGAGCCAAACGATCTCGGCATCGGATTCGCTTTCAACAAACTTTGTCAGGGCCGCGAGATGCACGGCGGGATCTCGTACATACGGTGCGGGAACGAGGGCGCGAAGCCGTTCCTGTGCCTGGGATGCGGTGCCCAGCGTTATGTCCTCGTTCGCTGTGTTGAGACCGACAATGGCGATGGCGCGGCCCGCGTTTTCAGCCGCCGATATCGCGGATTGCGCCGTTTCCATGCGCGCGTCCCAATCCGGCGCCGCCGGCCAGCCGTCGTCGACAAGAAGAACCAGAGGTCCGCCGCCGGGTAGCGCCACGGGATTGGGGTTGAGCACAGGGCCTGCAAGGGCGAGGATGATGAGTGCGGCAAGACCGATCCTGAGCGCGACGAGCCACCACGGCGTGCGCGCCGGTGTTTCCTCCTTCGGCACAACGTCGAGCAGGAGGCGCAGCGGCGGAAAATCGAACCTGCGCGGGCTCGGCGGAATGAGCCGCAGCAGGAAATAGAGCGCCGGCAATGCCGCCAGAGCCAGCAGAAGCCACGGATTGAGGAATGCGAGGCCGGTCATCCCGCAGCACTCAAGCCGTCGGGCCGATCGCTGAGCTGCGCATACAACGCCAACAAGGCTTCCGATGCGGGGCGATCGGTCCGGTGCTGGGCAACCGACCAGCCGAGAGGCCCGGCGATCAGGCGCAGGGCTTCGCGATGCGCGTTGAGGCGCAGGCCGTATTCGTCGCGCAGATCCTGGGCGCGGCCCAGCGTGAAGCGGGTCATGGCTTCGGGGTCTCTGAACTCCGTACGCCCGGAGAACGGAAAGGTTTCCTCGATTGGGTCCGAGACCACGACCGCATGGCCGCGCGCCCCGCGTCCGCCCAATCCGCGGATCGTGGTTGCGATCTCGGGTTCGGGTTCGAGAAAATCCCCGATCAGGACGGCCTCGGCGAGGGGCGGCAGCGGATGCGGTGCCGGAAAACTCTCGTTTGGCGGCGCTGCAAGGAGGACATTGGCAAGAATGTCCACCGCCCGGCGGCTGGCCGTCGGGGTGCCTAGACCGATCAGGCCGACGCGTTCGCCGCCGCGCACGAGCAGGTCCGCCAGGGCCAGGCCAAGGATCACCGCACGCTCAAGTTTGGAATCTTCGGCAAGGTCCGAACGGTAGGCCATCGAACGCGAACGGTCGATCCAGATCCAGACCGTGTGCGCGGCTTCCCATTCCTGTTCTCGCACATACAGGCTGTCGCCCAGCGCCGAGCGCCGCCAGTCGATCCGCGCGGCGGACTCTTCCGGTGCGTAGCGACGAAACTGCCAGAAGTTATCGCCAGGACCGGCGCGGCGTCGGCCGTGCATGCCATGCACGACGCTCGCCGCCGTGCGCCGTGCGGCGACGACCAGACGCGGCATCGCAGCGGCAAGGGACAGCGCGTCCGCACTGTGACGCGGTTCGATCTCCACTTCTTGCGACGACAGCGTCCTGGCCTGAACCATCCTGTATCTCAGCCGAGCCGCTCCGCCAGGCGTCGAACCAGGCCGGAGACGGTCTGGCCTTCGGCGCGGGCGGCGAAGGTGAGTGCCATGCGATGCTTCAGCACCGGCTCGGCAAGTTCGATGACGTCGTCGATCGATGGTGCAAAGCGGCGGTCGAGCAGCGCGCGGGCACGCACCGCGAGCATCAGCGCCTGCGAGGCGCGAGGACCGGGGCCCCAGGCGATCAGCGGCGCGATGACGGGATCGGCCGTTTCCGGGCGCGCCGAACGCACGAGATCAAGAATCGCGTCGACCACGCTGTCGCCAACCGGAAGGCGGCGGACGAGGCGCTGCGCGGCGAGAAGATCGTCGGCTTTCATGGTCTGGCGTGGGCGTGTCTCTTCCGCGCCCGTGGTCTCCAGCAGGATGCGGCGCTCGTGCGCGCGGTCGGGATAATCGACGTCGACCTGCAGCAGGAAGCGGTCAAGCTGAGCTTCCGGAAGGGGATAGGTGCCTTCCTGCTCAAGTGGGTTCTGGGTCGCGAGCACATGAAACGGCCGCGGCAGGTCGTAGCGCACGCCGGCAACCGTCACGTGATGTTCCTGCATCGCCTGCAGAAGCGCCGATTGCGTACGCGGCGAGGCGCGGTTGATCTCGTCGGCCATCAGAAGCTGGGCGAAGACCGGGCCCGGAAGGAAGCGGAAGCTGCGCGTGCCTTTCGCTCCTTCTTCAAGGACTTCCGAGCCGAGGATGTCAGACGGCATGAGGTCCGGCGTGAACTGCACGCGGCGGGCATCGAGACCGAGAACAGTGCCCAGCGTGTCCACCAGCTTCGTCTTGGCAAGACCCGGGACACCGACAAGCAAGGCATGCGCGCCGCACAGGATGCTGATGAGGGCGCGCTCGACCACGACCTCCTGGCCGAAGATGATCTCACCCAACGCTTCGCGGGCGGCGGTGACCTGGGCAATGGTGGTTTCCGCATTGCGCAGGATGGCTTCATCCAGCGTTTCGGCTTTGGCACTGCGTGTCATGAATTCTCCTCGGGAAGTGCCACGCAAAGACCAAGCCGGGCCGCCCCATGTGCTTGCATGGCTTACATACCTTCAGGGTATGGTGGTGGTTTGAAAAGGGCGAGAGCGTGACGGCACACAATTGAGAGAGGCCGTAAACAGACGTTCCAAGGGAAAGAAATGATCCGAACTGTCTTTTATAGCGCCGTACTCTTCCTGCTGCCTTTTGTGTTTTATTTTCTGTGGCTTGGCTCCGAGCGCAGGAAATCGGAGGAGGAGATCGCCGCCTCGAAGCGGCATCTGTTCTTCGTAACCCTGGCCGGCATCGCCCTGGCGGCGGCCGGGTTCATCTATTTCACGGAATTCGGGGGCGCCGACCCCGACGCGGTCTGGGTTCCGCCGGTCTACAAGGACGGCCAGCTCGTCCCCGGCCATTTCGCCCCGAGGGAGGGCAAATGAGCATTTCGGCGGCGCTGCTGGCCGATTCGGCCGTCACCCGCCTGTTCGAGGTTCTCGATGGCGCGGGGGAGGAGACCCGGATCGCCGGCGGTGCGGTGCGCGATGCCTTGATCGGCAAACAGGCAGCCGAGATCGATTTTGCCACCACCGCCACTCCCGACGAGGTGATACGCCGTGCTTCGGCCGCGGGGCTGAAGACAGTGCCGACCGGCGTCGAACACGGCACTGTGACCGTCATCGTGGACAAGCGGCCTTTCGAGGTCACGACCTTGCGCCGCGACGTGGAAACCTTCGGCCGCCATGCCGTCGTGGCCTTCGGGCGCGACTGGGCGGAGGACGCGCAGCGGCGCGACTTCACGATCAACGGCCTGTTTCTCGACAGGATGGGAAACGTCCATGACTTCGTCGGCGGCGAGGCCGATCTTGCCGCGCGCCGCGTGCGCTTCATCGGCGATGCCCGTGCGCGCATCCGCGAAGACTATCTGCGCATCCTGCGTTTTTTCCGGTTCTTCTCCGGCTACGCGGATGGAGCACCCGACGCCGAAGCCTTTTCGGCGGCTGTTGCGGAAAGGGCCGGGCTCGACCGGCTGTCGCGCGAGCGTGTCCGTGCCGAACTCTTCAAGCTCGTCGTGACACGGCGGGCCGCCGCAACCGCGAAGATCATGAGCGATGCGGGGCTGCTGGGCCTCGTGCTCGGCGGCATGGCCCGGCCGCGTCGGCTTTTGCAGCTGATTGCGCTCGCTCCCGACGCGGATGCGGTGATGCGCGTTGGCGCGCTGACCATGTTCATACCGGAGAACGCGGACCGGCTGCGCGAGCGGCTGCGCCTGTCGAACGAGGAGACGGAACGTCTGCGCCGCATGGCGACGGGGCCGGTGCTTACGCCGAAATCCGGCGAGGCTGAACGGAAGGCGGCGCTGTACCGGCTCGGCGCACAGACTTTCCGCGACCGGGTGTTGTTCTGCAGCGCAGGCGAAAGCGAAGATGCCGGAGACATTCTGGCGCTGCCCGACCAATGGGCGGTTCCGAAGTTTCCGGTGACGGCGGCCCAGATCATGGCGCAGGGTGTCGAGAAGGGGCCGCGTCTCGGCGCCGCGCTCGCACGTATAGAAGAGAACTGGATCGCGGCGGGCTTCCCGATGGATGCTGCGGCCGTGGAACGCCTGATCGCGGAAGGGGCGGAAGAGAAATAATGCGTGGTGGCTGCGCCGGGCGCCCTCCCTCCCCTTGATGGGGAGGGTGGCTTCGGCGAGCTTTGCGAGCCGAAGTCGGGTGGGGTGATGTTCGTCGCGCGAGCGCGCCAGCTGAGAAAACGTATGACGCGCTCCGAAGCGCGCCTCTGGACGAAGCTGAGAACGCTACGTCCGCAAGGTTATCACTTCCGGCGTCAGGCGCCGTTTGGTCCGTATATCCTCGATTTTGTGTGTTTCTCGAGAAAGCTCATCGTCGAGGTCGATGGCGATTCCCATGGCACGGAAGCAGCTCGGCTACATGACACTCGCCGGGACTCGACGCTTGCGATGGCCGGCCTCCGTACGTTTCGCGTCACAGGGTACGATGTTCTTCGAAACATTGATGGCGTCATGGAGATGATTGTTATCGAACTCGAACGCTGACCCCCACCCGACCCCTCGCTATGCTCGGGGCCACCCTCCCCACAAGGGGAAGGGAGGGCGCCCGGCGCAACAGACTAGGAGATTCGACATGCGTCCATTCGTGCGCAGCATATGGGTTTTCATCGTCGGTCTTATTGTCGGCACGGCCATCGGGCTCGGCGCCGGGCTTGTCATCTTCCCGTTCGTGTTCGCGCCGCCGCCGGCGACGGAACAGCGCAGCGCGGCCGACACACAGCAACTGGCCGCCGGCAGCTTCATCCACGCCGATCCGTCCGATCCGGTGCACTGGGGGAAGGGCGGAGTGACGCTTTTTGAAGGCGCGGTATTTCTCGAACCGGACTTCGAAGTCGGCCCAGGGCCGAAATATCATGTCTATCTGTCGCGGAGCAGCGCTGAGGGCATCAGCAAAGCCGAAGACAAGAACGCGGCGGCCCAGGAAGGGCTCGGCATTGATCTCGGCCAACTCCGGTCGTTCGCGGGCAGCCAGCGCTTCGAGGTTCCCGCAGGCACCGATCTCAGTCAATACAGCTCGGTGACGGTGTGGTGCCAGGCGTTCAATGTACTTATCACCATCGCCGATCTGAAGAAGGCGGAGACCTGAGTGGGCAGGCGAGCCTGCCCGCCCAATCATTTGACGGCAGAATTGCCGCCGTCGGCGAACAGGGCCGCGCCTGATACGAAGCTCGACATCGGGCTTGCCAGAAACATCGCCGCCTGAGCGATCTCATCGGGCCGCGCGATGCGTTTCATCGCATGCAGCCCGGCCGCCCATTCCTTCTGTGCCGCATCGCCGGCCGCCGGCGTATCGGTTCCGCCCGGCAAGAGCGCGTTCGCCCTTATGCCGTTCGCGCCGTAATCCGCTGTAATGCCCTTCACGAGACCCATGAGGCCGGCTTTCGACGCGGCGTAGGCGGTCATGCCGGGAATTCCGACACTTGTGCCGACAAATGTCGATATGAAAACAATGGAGCCGCCGCCGTTCTTGAGCATCGCCGGAATCTGATTGCGCGCGCCGAAAAAAGCGGATGTCAGATTGACGGAAACGGTTGCTTGCCATTCTTCGGGAGAAACGTCGGCGAGCGGCTTGAACGGGCCGACCGCGCCGACATTGTTGATCGCGATATCGAGCCGCCCGAACTCGCGGGATGCGATCTCGACCAATTGCTCGTGCGTTTCCGTCAGGCCGGCATCCCCGGAAACGACATGGGCCGTTCCACCGCTCTTTCGGATCGCGGCGGCGGTATCTTCGAGCGCCGGTAATCCCCGCGCATTCAGGATCACCGCCGCGCCCTCGGCGGCCAACAATTGCGCGGTGGCGCGGCCAATGCCTGACGATGCGCCGGTGACGATTGCGACCTTGTCCTGCAGAACTGACATGAAGTACCTCCGTTAGGGAGGGCAACAGGTAACAGCGGCTGGGCACCGCCGCGTCCCCGCTTCTTGCTGTCAAACTTTTGTCAGGGCCATTTCGCCACGGGAGGCATCGACGACAGGATGGAGTCGACGTTGCCGCCGGTCTTGAGGCCGAAGATCGTGCCGCGATCATAAAGCAGGTTGAACTCGACATAACGTCCGCGGCGGACGAGCTGCTCCTCGCGGTCGGCGTCGTTCCACGCCGTATTGACGTTGCGGCGCACGATCTCGGGATAGATGTTCAGGAATGCGTCGCCGACATCGCGCGTGAAGGCGAAGTCGGCATCGAAGTCTCCGGAGTCGAGCCAGTCGTAGAAGATGCCGCCGATGCCGCGCGGCTCATTGCGGTGCTTCAGGAAGAAATAGTCGTCACACCATTTCTTGTATTTGCCGTAGTCGGCAACCCTGTGAGCGTCGCAGGCGGCCTTGTATGCGGCGTGGAAGTCGCGCGAATCCGGATCTTCCTGCGAGCGGCGGCGGTCGAGCACGGGCGTGAGGTCTCCGCCGCCGCCGAACCATGTCTTCGTGGTCCGTACATGCCGCGTGTTCATGTGAACCGCCGGCACGTTCGGATTGCGCGGGTGGGCGATCAGCGAAATACCGGACGCCCAGAAGCGGGGGTCCTCTTCCGCGCCGGGAATCTGGCTGCGGAATTCCGGCGAGAATTCGCCATGCACAGTAGAGATATGGACGCCGGCCTTCTCGAACACGCGGCCGTGGATCATGGCCATCGTGCCGCCGCCGCCCGGCTTGCCGGTGTGGTCGGTGCGCTTCCACGGCGTCTTCACGAACCGGCCGGCGGGAAGGTTTTCATTGCCGGGCGCGGCCGCGGCCTCGACCTCCAGTGCCTCGAACGCGGCGCAGATGCGGTCCTGAAGGCTTTGAAACCAGACCGTGGCCCGGTCGCTGATGTGCTGTTCGATCATTTTGTCCGTGCTTGCAGAATATCGATGGCCTTGCGCATGCGGTGGATGCGCCGCCTTTTGGTCCAGCGATTGAACCCGCGGCTGATGGTGTTGAGCGGGATGAACAGTTTATCGCCGATCCCGTCGACGAGGACGAACCGGCTTTCGCCGGTACGTGCGTCATGGGCGTAGACGACGTTGCGCAGATGCAGGTCGCCGATAATGAGGCCGCTGTCCATCAGGCGGCTGAAGAACGCGTCGAGAGCCGCCCTTTCCGCCGGACCGAAGCCGCCTCGGCCGGCGAGCGCGGCGATGGTTGGCGCCGGTTCGCCGCCCGGCCCGGTGAGCAGTTCAACGATCAAGCCGAGGCCGAGATCGGTCTGCACGAAACCGACAATATTTTCGACCAGCGCCTGATCTTCCGGGCGGCGGGCATGGATCGACAGAAATTCCTTCAACTCGCGCAGAGTGGGCAGGAACGGCCCATATCGCCGTCTCGCCTTGTACCAAGGATCGCGCGGGGGCGCCTCGGGGCGAATGATCTTGATCAACCAGCGCGGATTTTCCGGGTGGCGGTAGACGGCCCGGCAACGCCCGCGCGCCAGCGGCTGGAGGCCGGACAGGCAAACGAGGTCCGAATCGGCATCCCGCGCGGGGTGGCGAGGGGATTCCATAACAGTCTGGCCGGGCCAGCTTTTCACCGTCTTCGCGATCCTTGTTTTCCGGCTGACGCCGAGCTTTACACGATTGCCACACAGCCCTGAAACCACTCGCTGCTTATGGTCATTCCCACAGGGGGCGGATAAACCGTGCGACATGAAAGCGCGCGGAAAGCCTCACTCTGGACAAATACCAATCTAGACGCCAAAAACGCGACCAATCACCGGGATGCGCAGGGCGCGCGTCTCCGCGCCATCAGCTGAGATTTAGGTGACCGAATTGGCGACGCCGAGCCTGGTTGAACAACCAACCCGCCGCGACTTCCTCTACATCGCCACGGGCGCGTTTGCCGCCGTCGGCGGTGCAGCGGCCGTGTGGCCCTTCATTTCGCAGATGAACCCAGACGCCTCGACGCTGGCGCTGGCCTCGACCGATGTCGATGTGTCGGCCATCGCCGAAGGCCAGGCCATCACCATCAAGTGGCGCGGCAAGCCGGTGTTCATCCGTCATCGCACGGCGAAGGAGATCGAGGAGGCCAAGGCCGTCCCGCTCGCCGAGCTGATCGACCAGAGCGCGCGCAACCCGAACATCACCACCGGCGACGACACCGCGACCGATGCCAACCGCGCGGCGGCCGGCAAGGAGCCGTGGCTCATCATGATCGGCACCTGCACCCATCTCGGCTGCGTGCCGATCGGCCTCGCCGGCGACTACAATGGCTGGTTCTGCCCGTGCCACGGTTCGCACTACGATACCGCCGGTCGCATCCGCAAAGGTCCGGCGCCCGAGAATCTGCATATCCCGCCGTACGAATTCACCAACGACACCACGATCCGGGTCGGCTGAGCCGGGCCGCCAATTCAGAGACAGAGATGAGCGGACATTCGACGTTTGAGCCGAAGAACCCGGTCCTGAAATGGTTCGAGAGCCGGCTGCCGATTATCGGCCTGATGCACGGATCGTTCGTGGCGTATCCGACGCCGCGCAACCTGAATTACTGGTGGACCTTCGGCGGCATCCTTTCGATGATGCTGGGCGTGCAGATCATCACCGGCATCGTGCTGGCGATGCATTACACGCCGCATGTCGATCTCGCCTTCAACTCCGTCGAGCACATCATGCGCGACGTGAACTGGGGCTGGATGATCAGGTACATGCACGCCAACGGCGCGTCGATGTTCTTCATCGCCGTCTACATCCACATCTTCCGCGGCGTCTATTACGGCTCTTACAAGGAGCCGCGCGAGGTGCTCTGGATCCTCGGCGTCGTCATCTTCCTGCTGATGATGGCGACGGCCTTCATGGGCTATGTGCTGCCGTGGGGTCAGATGTCGCTTTGGGGTGCGATCGTCATCACCAACCTGTTTTCGGCCATTCCGTTCGTCGGCGAGGCGATCACGACCTGGCTGTGGGGCGGTTTCGCCGTCGATAATCCGACACTGAACCGTTTCTTCTCGCTGCACTACCTGCTGCCGTTCATGATCGCGGGCGTCGTCGTGCTCCATGTGTGGGCGCTGCATGTCGTCGGCCAGAACAACCCGACCGGCGTCGAGGTGAAGTCCTCGTCCGACACGGTGCCGTTCACACCCCATGCGACGGCCAAGGATTCGTTCGCGATGGTGTGCTTCCTGATCTTCTTCGCGTGGTTTCTGTTCTACACCCCGAACTATCTCGGCCACGCCGACAACTATATTCCGGCCAACCCGCTGCAGACGCCGGCGCACATCGTTCCCGAATGGTACTTCCTGCCGTTCTACGCGATCCTGCGCGCCATCCCGTCCAAGCTCGGCGGCGTGCTTGCGATGTTCGGCGCGATCGTCGTGCTGTTCTTCCTGCCGTGGCTCGACACCGCGAAGACCCGCTCGGCGAAGTATCGCCCGCTGTACCGCCAGTTCTTCTGGGTTCTGGTCGCGGTGTGCCTTGGCCTCGGCTATATCGGCGCGATGCCGCCGGAAGGCTGGTACGTCATCATCGGCCGCATCCTGACCGCCTATTACTTCATCCACTTCCTCGTGATCCTGCCGCTGCTCGGCTTCATCGAGAAGCCGCTGCCGCTCCCGGCGTCGATCACCGAAGCGGTGCTCAAAGGCCAGGCAGGGGGCTCTCTTGCACCTGCGGGCGCACCCAACATTCCAGGCCGGGGAGCCTGACCTGATGTCACGCACGCTTTCCGTCGCCATCAAAGCAGCAGCGATTGCGTTCGCCTCGCTTGCCGCGTCGCCGGGTTTCGCCGCCGAAGGCGGAAGCACGCCGCACAAGCAGGACTGGACCTTCAGCGGTCCGTTCGGTCATTTCGACCGGGCGCAGCTGCAGCGCGGCTTCAAGGTCTATCGCGAGGTCTGCGCGGCCTGCCACGGCATGCGGCTCGTCTCGTTCCGCAACCTGATGGAAGAGGGCGGCCCGGGATTCTCGGAAGGCCAGATTCGGCTGCTCGCGGCCGAATACCAGATCCAGGACGGGCCGGGCGAAGACGGGCAGATGTTCGAGCGTCCCGGCCGTCCGTCGGACCGCTGGCCGTCGCCGTTCCCGAACGAACAGGCCGCGCGCGCCTCCAACGGCGGCGCCTATCCGCCGGATTTCTCGGTGCTCGCCAAGGCGCGCACCTACACCCGGGGCTTCTGGCTGAGCCTGCTCGATCTCGTGACGCAGTATCAGGAGCACGGCGTCGACTATATCCACGCGCTGCTGACCGGCTATGACCAGCCGGTGCCGGAAGGCCAGCAGGGCCAGCCGGGCCTGCACTACAATCCGTATTTCCCGGGCGGCTGGATCGCGATGGCCAAGCCGATCAACGACGGCCAGGTGGAATACACCGACGGCACGCCGGCGACGGTCGATCAGTACGCGCGCGATGTCTCGGCGTTCATGATGTGGGCGGCCGAGCCCCATCTCGAGACGCGCAAGCAGACCGGCTTCATCGTCATCATCTTCCTCGCGGTCTTCGCGGGCCTGCTCTACTTCACCAAGAAGAAGGTGTGGAGCAGCGTCGCCCACTGAGCGGCGGACGGAAACCGATTTCGGAACGGGCCCCTTCGGGGCCCGTTTTCGTTTTGCTGCGGTTCGGCGTAAGGTGGTCCATACGAGGAGGGTGGACATGGACCGGTCTCTTCTGTTCCACGATGGCAATCGCGAGCTTCAGGACGCTTTTGAAAGCCGCCGCATTGCGGATCGTCTCGAGGGCATGGCGCGGGTCGCGTTTTCGGACGACGACAGGGCCTATATCGAGAACGCCTTCTATTTCTTCCTTGCCACCGCCGACGCGGACGGTCGACCGGATTGTTCGTTCAAGGGAGGCGCTCGCGGCTTTGTCCGGGTAACCGCAGCGGATGAACTGGTCTTTCCGGACTATGACGGCAACGGGATGTTCAAGAGCCTCGGCAATCTCGCGGTGAATCCCGCCATAGGCATGCTGTTCATCGACATGCTGAAACCGCGCCGTTTGCGCGTGAACGGCACCGCCACCATCCATCGTGACGATCCGCTGCTCGCGCATACGGTCGGCGCGCAGATGATCGTCCGGGTGAAGGCGCATGCCATCTTTCCGAATTGTCCGCGCTATATCCCGCGCATGGAGCTTGCCGAGGAGTCGGCTTATGTGCCGCGGCCGGGCGAGGAATTCCTTGAACCGGCCTGGAAGAGCTTCCCGGACTTCGCGCCTTATATCCATCCGCGTCAGCCGACCGCGCGCTGACGGGCAGAAAAGGCTTTGATTTCAGGGCGCGCCTGAGCATGATCCGCGCGCCTTCAACATCCACCGGAAACCTGCATGCCGCTCGCCAAAGACCTCGAAGCCCTTGTCCGCAGCATCCCGGACTATCCGAAGCCTGGCATCATGTTCCGCGATGTCACCACCCTCTTTCAGGATGCGCGCGGGCTGAAACTATCGGTGGACGGGCTGGCCGACGCGTTCAAGGACCAGAAGTTCGACCTCGTTGCCGGCATCGAGGCGAGGGGCTTCATTCTCGGCGGCGCGCTGGCGCATGTACTGGGGCTCGGTTTCATCGCGATCCGCAAGAAGGGCAAGCTGCCCCACATCACGCTGAGCCAGGAATACGCGCTCGAGTACGGCGTCGATTCGGTCGAGATTCATGCCGACGCCTGCAAGCCCGGGCAGAAGGTTCTGCTGATCGACGATCTCATCGCAACCGGCGGCACGGCGGAGGCAGGCATCGCGCTGATCCGCCGCCTCGGCGGCGTCGTCGCCGGCGCGGGCTTCGTGATCGACCTGCCGGCGCTGGGTGGCGCTCAGCGCATCCGCGATCAGGATGTCCGGGTCGAGACGCTGCTCGAGTTCGCCGGTCACTAGCCGAACACGCCCGCCGCCTTGTGCGCGGCGCGGACGGGCTCGGGCAGGCGGTATTTGCCGCTGCTGGCGGTAACGAGCGCGACCGCACTGTCGAGATCGCTGAGATGGCCGGCGGAGACGAAGACGGGTGAGCAGTTCGCCTTTGTGCGCAACGCGGCGCCGATCACCTCATCCTTGTGCGTGACGGGCGCATGGCCGCCGCGGCGGGCCGGTACACGGCCGAATTCGCCGCACAGCCTGGTCTTGGCGTTGGCGACTGTCGGCACGCCCAGCCACAGACCCATGTGGCAGGCGATGCCGATGCGGCGCGGATGCAGATAGCCCGAGCCGTCGAACATGAAGACGTCGGGAATGGTCTTCAGTTTCGTGAAGGCCTCGACCAGCACAGGTCCTTCGCGAAAGCTGAGCAGGCCGGGGATGTAGGGAAACGTCGCCGGCAACTGCGCCAGTGCGGTTTC
>LNFM01002737.1_pt1 | contig 36910 bp, 31 predicted proteins | sample 596031 | NCBI WGS metagenome assembly LNFM01 (sample SAMN04254537, study PRJNA301005) | activated carbon metagenome | isolation source: dual media filters at the Ann Arbor, Michigan drinking water treatment plant | place: USA: Ann Arbor | reverse complement strand
CACCGGACAGCTCGTAAGGATATCGATCGGCAAAACCGGAGAGGCCGACAAGCTCGAGCAGCGCGTAGGCGTCGTGGCGCGCCTTGTCGACCGGGGCCCCACACGCGCGCGGCCCGAATGCGACGTTCTCGAGCACGCTCATCCAATTGAAAAGCGCGCCCTGCTGAAAGACGACGCCGCGCTCGCGGCCGGGTTTCGTAATCGGACGGTCGTCGATCAGCGCCCGGCCGGACGTCGGGCGCTCGAATCCGCCAACGATGTTGAGGAGCGTGGTCTTCCCGCATCCCGAGGGACCGACCACGCAGAGAAAGTCGCCCGTTTTGACGCTAAGGTCGAGCGGCGCCAGCGCTTCCACTGCGCTGGCTCCAGAGCCGAAACTCTTGCTCAGTTGCTCGACGGCGAGCTTTGCCCCGTGCCGGCGGTCTGAGCTGCTCAGATCGAAATGCTCAATGCTCACAGCGCCGACCTCCGTTCGACCGTCGTCGCGAACCGGCGCCTAGACCATCTTTGCAACAAATGTGCTGTCGACCAACGGACCGAAATCGGACGGAACGCTCTTGATCTGATCGGCTTCCTTGAGGAACTCGGCCTGCGAGCGGACGGCCTTGAGAACACCGCTATCCTTCTTGGTGAGCTGGTCTTTGGGCGAAACGGTGTACGTGCCCTTGACGATGGTGTTGACGAGTTCCTTCGAGACCTGAAGGAAGGGCGCCATGACGTCGACGACGGTCTGTGGGCTGTCGCTATACACTTTATTGATCCGATCGAGTTCCTTGAGATAGGCCAGCACCAGATCGGGATGAGCCCTTTTGAATGCGTTACGGCAAACGATCGCATCAAAGATAATGGTGCCCATGGGAATAAGATCGCCGCTCTGGAAAATGATCTTGCCGCCGTCATTCACGACATTGAGCAGCACGGGGTTCCAGATATACGCGGCGTCGATGTCCTTGCGCTGCCATGCGGCCACGATCGCATCGGGACGCAAGTTTACCAGCGTGACGTCTTTCGCGGTCAGACCTACGGTCTTGATCGCCGACAGCAGCGCGAAATGGACCGATGTATTGAAGGGGCAGCCGATGCGCTTGCCTTTGAGATCCTTGAGCGTCGCGATTCCAGAATCGTTCCGTACTGCAAGGCACTCGCTGTCCTTCACGATCTTGTGGACGTAGACCATCGACACATCGAGACCGTTGGCGAAGCCGACGATCAGCGGCGTGGATCCGATGTTGCAGAGATCCATATTGTTGGCCGCCATCGCCGTCAGAATCTGCGGGCCGGCGGTGACGCCCTGGAACTCGACGGTCACGCCTGAGCCCATGGCCTTCTGCATGGATCCAGTGGCCTTCGAGTAGTTCTGCTGATTGGCCGACGAAAAATGTCCAAGGACGGCCTTGGCCTGCTGCGCGCGCGCCGACTGCGGCCAGCCGAATGCGCCTGCGGTCATCGTCGCGACGCCGATATTGGCGCCGAGAAGAGCGATCTCACGGCGAGAAAACCCATTTTTACTGGTCATTTGTCGTCTCCATACGCTGGTTGGGACATCTGATAAATTCACGGGCCACTGCGGTGCGTCTGCTGGATTGCATGGTCTGGATCATCTGCTGACTCGCAAAGCTGATCCGAAGAGCGTTTCGTTACTCATGGGCGCGCCTGATGCCGCAGCAAGATCCTGTTCGATGCGCTTGGCCGTCGCGCGCAGCGCCGGCAATATCCGATCGAGCCAGACGCGCGTCACACGGTAGTCCGGAGCGGGGACGCAGACGCCTGCCACGACCTGTTCATCCGGGCCGTGGATCGGCACCGCGACCCCGGTGACATCACTTCGCCATCCGCCCCGATAGAGAGCGTAGCCGCGCATCCGTACGCGCCGCAGCTCCTTCATCAGGACATCACGGTCGACGATTGTTCCCGGCGCTCTCTTTTCGAGCTTTGCCGGAAGGCGGGCCATGAGTTCCTCATCGCTGAGCGCCGCCAAGAGCACGAGCCCAGTCGACGTCGCGTGCGCCAGATTGCGATCACCGACGCGCGCATGAACACGAACGGGCTGCGGGCATTCGATAAGTTGGATGCAAACTGTTTGCGTACCGTCGAGCATTCCGATGTCGGCGCCTTCCGACACGTCGCGCACGAGCTGCGCCAGATGCGGCGCCCCGATCCGTCCGATCTCCAGGGGCTGCGCGCGACTGCCGATCTCCCACGCCGTGATGCCGATCCGATACGATTGATCCGGAAGACGCTCGACGAGGCGGCGACGCGTGAGCACCGAAAGAAGCTGATGAACGTTGGACTTCGAGATCTCGAGCGCTGCGGCGATCTCAGTCAATTTCATGGGTCTGCGGTGCGTCCCAATACACTCGAGAACGTCCAGGCCGCTGTTGAGGCTGGACCGAGATTTGTTCTCTTTTGTCGAACCGATATTTCCCATTGACGAACATTAGGACGTGATGATTGTCTTCGTCAATCCTGCCGACTGCACAAGGATCGAGCTGTCATGCGCAAAGAACTGCCTCGTACCGGACGCACCAAGGAAGCTCTGCTCGAAGAGATGCGCGCCATGAAGTCCGGCGACACGGACTGGCAGCACGGGCGCTCGCCATTGTTCGTCTTCAAGGCGACGCAGGAACTGTACGAGACCAACCGCGCGGCGTTCTTCGAGTTCTTCAGCGAGAACGCGCTTGGCGGACGGCGCGCCTTTCCGAGCGTCAAGCGCATGGAAGACGAGGTCGTCGAGATGGCGCTCGGTCTCTTCAATGCGCCCGCCGATGCCCAAGGCGTCATGACCACCGGCGGCACAGAAAGCATCGTCCAAGCCGTGCAGACCTGCCGGGACTGGACGCGCAAGCAGCGGCGGTCGCCGAAGCTGCGGGGCAACATCGTCGCCGCCGAGTCCGTCCATCCTGCCTTCAACAAGGGCGCGAAGTTGATGGACCTCGAAGTTCGCCGCGCGCCAGTCGGCCCCGATTTCCGGGCCGATCCGGCCGCCATCGAGGCGCTCATCGATGACGAGACGATGATGATCGTCGGTTCCGCGCCGTGCTTCCCCTATGGCGTCATCGACCCCATCGAAGCACTTGGTGCCCTCGCCGAACGTCGCGGCGTTTGGCTGCATGTCGATGCATGCGTCGGCGGTTACCTTGCGCCGTTCGTCAAGATGATCGGCCGCGACATCCCGGCTTTCGATTTCTCCGTGCCAGGCGTCAGCTCGATATCAGCCGACTTGCATAAGTTCGGCTTTGCTCCCAAGCCGGCCTCGACAGTCTTCTACCGCACGCCTGACAAAGCCGAATTCAACAGCTTCGACTTCAGCGATTGGCCGAACGGCCGCTTCTTGACACCGACGATCGTGGGAACACGGCCGGCGGGCGGCGTCGCGGCTTCCTGGGCGACTTTCGAGTTTCTCGGCGTGGAGGGATACAAGCAGATCGCGCGCGACCTGATGTCGTTCATCGACGACTACAGGACCGGCATTCGCGATATCAATGGGCTCGAAATCCTCGGCGACCCACACCTGTCGATCGTCGCCTATGGATCGAAGGAGTTCGACGTCTTTCGTGTCGCGGAGATCATGCAGGCCAAGGGCTGGCTGCCGGGTCTCGTGCAGAAGCCGAAAGCTATCCACCGCATGATGTCGATGGTTCACGCGGTGTCGATCGATGAATACCTGGCCGATGTCCGCGCGGCTGTCGGCGTCGTGCGCCAGGAGGGCACTCAGCAGGCCTCCATCAAGGCGACGTACTGACGATCCCTGGCGAAGTGGAAAGCCTATTTCCGTGGCCCTCGCCTCAATTCAAGAAAACGCAGGCCGTGAAGCGGCTTGCGAGCTTCTTGCGTGGAGCGACGAGACTGCGCGCGCTATCTGTTAAGCCTTTGATTTAATTGGTCGGAGCGGAGAGATTCGAACTCTCGACCCCCAGTCCCCCAGACTGTTTCCTTGAGAACAAATAGCGAAACATATCGGCGCACGCGCACCTAAATATTCCTATTTGTTTCAATATATTGTGTCGTCGCAATGATGTTTGACGGCGCACGCCTACGCCTGCGATATTAGTACCCCTGTAGTACCCCCGATGACTATCAGTCATTTGCAATGGGGATCGAAATATCGAGGGCATAGTGCAATGTTGACCGAGCTTTCGTTGCGTCAGGCCGTCGCGAAGGAAGGCAAGCGTATCGAGGTTTGGGACGCAAAGATTCCGGGCTTTGGCGTGCGTATTTCACCCTCGGGCGTGAAGACCTTCGTGATCATGTACTACGTGGGCAGCAGCAAGCGTCGCCTAACGCTGGGGCGATATCCGTTCACGACGCTCGCTGACGCTCGACGACAGGCTATCTCGACGCTCAATCAAGTTGCGCAGGGCGGCGACCCCCACGCGGAGCGCCGGACACGGGGGAACCCATATTCGTTCGTGGAAGTCGTGGACGAATTTGTGCGCGTGCACTGCGCCCGCCATTATCGCAACAATCATGCGCGCGAAACTCAACGCATACTGCAGTCGCGCTTTGTCGCGCGGTGGGAGGGTCGCGACATCCGCGACATCGGCCGCGCTGACGTCTTGCGCGTCATCGACGAGGCGGTCGATGCCGGAACCCCGAGTGCTGCGAACCATGCACTTGCGGCGATCCGCAAGTTCCTGAATTGGTGCGTCGAGCGCGGCATTGTCGAAGCGAACCCCTGCGCGCGTCTCTCTCGGCCGGCGCCGGTGAATGCCCGAGACCGCGTTCTCAGTGACGATGAAGCCGCCGCCGTGTGGTCAGCGGCACAGGAGCTGTCGACACCGTTCTCGCAGATCGTCCGGCTCCTTCTGCTGACTGCCCAGCGGCGTGGCGAAGTCGTTGGCATGTGCTGGAGCGAGATCGATTGGCAGAACCACACCTGGACCATTCCGCCGAGCCGGACCAAGAATAAGCGTACACAAACCTTGCCGCTATCGCCGCTTGCGGTCGAGGTATTGCGTTCGGTCCCGAAGCTGCACGATCACTTCGTGTTCCCGGCGCGCGGCAACGAAACCGCAACGCCGTCCGGCTTCTCAAAGACGAAGCGGCGTCTCGATATTCTCTCCGGCGTCACGTCATGGACGTTGCATGACCTGCGCCGCACCACCGCCACCCACATGGCGCGTGATGGCACTGCTCCGCACGTGATCGAGCGCATTCTCAATCACAGCACCGGCGTCCTGGGCGGCGTCGCCGGCATCTACAATCGCTTCGAGTACCTGCCAGAAATGCGGCTCGCGCTGGATCTGTGGGCAGGGAAGTTCGCACCGATGCCGTCGCAATTTCCCGTTTCAGCCTGAAAGCCTAGCCCGACAAGTGCTGTCGCGATCCGCCGCGACAGGTCGCGCTCTGTCGCGCTTCGACGGGGTGCGACGCGGGCTGTCGCCGCCGTTGGATTTTGCTATCTTGCTATCTTTGCATCTTGACAGATACGGTCCAGTGCTCGCATCATGCTTGCGCGTCAAAGGAAAAGGAGGAGCCTATGTCTGACGAATCGCGAAGAATTATCGGCAAGAAAGAGCTGCTCAAAATCGTGCCATATTCGGCCCAACACATCTTGAGGCTTGAAAAGAAAAAAGAATTTCCCCAACGAATTTCGGTCGGCGCACGGCGTGTCGGTTGGTACTTGGATGAAATTCTTGCGTGGGCAACCAGCCGTCCGCGCGGTGGGTCGCCAAGGCCGCAGGCTAGCCACGCCTCCAATTGAGGCGTGCTAGGAAAGTAGATATTACCCGGCTAGCATCTTGCGATGCTGGCCGGTTTTGATTCGGAGCCCGGATTGCTCATGCCAATCGTTGTCGCCTTCGTCAGCCAAAAGGGAGGCGTAGGGAAGAGCACTTTAGCGCGGGCGCTAGCATCAGTGGCGGCACACGGCGGCCTCATGGTCACGCTCGCTGATCTGGATCTGCAGCAGCGCACCTCGTTGAATTGGTCGGCGCGCCGAACCTCGCGCGACAGCATCGGCCTCAACGTCAAACTTTTCGCGGACATTGATGCGGTACTTCGATCGGAAACCGCCGCGGACCTCGTCGTTGTCGACGCGCCAGGGCGAACGAGTCGTGCAACACTCGACATCGCTCAGCGAGCGCACTTGACTATCCAGCCCAGCGGACCCTGCGTCGATGATCTTCATCCCGCCGTCCTGCTTTTTCATGAGCTGGTGGCCGCGGGCATTCCGAAAAAAAAATTGACGATTGCTCTGTGTCGTACTTCGGACGGGGACGAGGAAGCCGCAGCACGCGCCTACCTTGTTGAAGCGGGATATGCCGTTCTCGCCGGGTCGATGCCGGAACGAGGAGCGTATCGTGAGGCATTGAACGCCGGACGAGCACCGACAGAAACACCCGAGCCAGCCCTCAATGATCGCGTTGATTCGTTGATGGACGCGCTTCTTGCAACCGTGATGCACGAGTTAAAGGCTGCGGTGGCGCCCCGACAAAAGGGAACAGCGGCATGAAGTCTCCGAAAACCGCAAAGGCTATGAAAGCCTTCGTTTCGAATCTCGGTCGTCCACCATCTCCGGACGAGGTTATCGGCACCTTGACCTTTGCATCAGATCTGGCGTCGACGCCGGATGCAGAGAAATCGGTTCAGCTTAATCTGCGCGTACCCGCGGCCGTAAAGCAAAAAGTTCGGATGCTTGCGGCCCGCGACGGTATCACTAACTCTGAGGTCGTTGCACGAGCACTCGAGAAGTACGACGATACGATTGTCATTGCAGGGCACCAATAATCCAACGCCAGTCTCGCGATGTTTCGAGGGCGGTCGCAGAGCAAGCCCGGAACTAGGCTGACGGCGACTTGGATGCCTACCAAGCCCCATCAGTGTGTTTAGACCTCGGCACCGCACATCACCAAAATCTTTATAGAGACCACGCACGGCGTCGCCACATACAAAAGATTGGCGGATGAGGCCGACTTCCGCTGTTAAACAAAACCGCTCGGTGAACTTGAGCTTGTTCGGTTGGCCGTCGCACCGTTAGATGCCTGCATCGTGTCCAAATGGGGAGGTGGCCGATTGACACCGCAGGATTTTGTTGCGAAGTGGCGCGATTCCTCGCTCAAAGAGAGCGCCGGCGCCCAAGAGCACTTCGTCGACTTGTGCCGGATGCTGGGCGAGAAAACGCCGGGCGACGCCGACGGCAAAGGCGACTGGTACACGTTTGAGAAAGGCGCCGCTAAAACCGGGGGCGGCGACGGCTGGGCGGATGTCTGGAAACGCAGCTGCTTTGCATGGGAGTACAAGAGCAAAGGCAAGAACCTCGATGCAGCGCTGAAGCAGCTGAAGCTCTATCAGGGCGCCCTCGACAATCCGCCGCTGCTCATCGTTTCGGACATGGAAAGAATCGAGATCCATACCGCCTGGACGAACATGGTCCAAGAGAAGCACGTCTTCACGATGGACGACCTGATCGATGGCCGCCGCCGCTCGCTCCTGAAAAAGGCGTTTTCCGAATCCGCCGTCGAAGATCTGAAACCCGGCAAAAAGCGATCCGAATTGACGGCCGAAGTCGCGCATGAATTCGTAACGCTGGCGCAGAGCTTGCGCGAACGCGGTCACCCGGCCGAGAAGGTGGCGCACTTCGTCAACCGCATGGTCTTCTGCATGTTCGCAGAGGACGTCGATCTTCTGCCCGACAACCTGTTCAAGCGCATGCTGGAGGCGAGCGTCGACGATCCCGACAACTTTGTAGAGAACGCCCAGAAGCTCTTTGCGGCGATGGCCAAGCCGAACGGCAGGCTCGATTTTCGCAAGATCGAGTGGTTCAATGGCGGGCTGTTTGATGATGAGAACGCGCTCCCGCTGACGCGCATGGACATTCAGACGGCGCTGAAGGCCGCCAACCAGGACTGGTCGAACATTGATCCGTCGATTATGGGTACGCTGTTTGAGCGGGGCCTTGATCCTGACAAGCGCAGTCAGCTTGGCGCGCATTACACCGATCCTGAAAAGATCATGATGATAGTCAACCCGGTCATCATCGATCCGCTTGTGCGGGAGTGGGAGGCTGTCAAGACCGAGATCACGGCGGAATTGGCGAAGGTTAAGGAGGCACGAGAAGCCCGGCCAGCGAAGGGCGCCAATGCGCAGCGCTTCTATCAGGGCCAGCGGCAGCGCGAAGAGAACGCGCTGCGACGCGAGCGCGAACTGTTCGGAGGATTCCTTGATCGCCTGAAGCGCTTCCGCGTTCTCGATCCGGCCTGCGGCTCGGGCAACTTTCTATACCTGGGCTTGAAGGCGCTCAAGGACATCGAGCTGCGTGCCAACCAGGACCATGAAGCGCTGTCGCTGTCATATGGTGTCCAGATCGGCGTCTACACGCCCGGCACGGGCCCCGAAAACATGCTGGGCATCGAGATCAATCCGTTCGCGGTCGAGCTGGCGCAGGTGTCGGTGTGGATCGGCGAGATCCAGTGGATGCGCGAGCACGGCTTCGATGCCACGCGCAATCCCATCCTGAAATCGCTCGACAACATCGCTTGCCACGACGCGCTGCTCAATGAAGACGGTTCCGAGTACGAGTGGCCCGCAGCCGACGTGATTGTTGGAAATCCACCTTTCCTCGGCTCGCAGTTAATGACCGGAAGGCTCGGAGAGGAATACGTCACTAGGGTGCGGTCAGCGTATCGCGACACCGTTTCAGGTGCAGTGGATTTTGTGTCTTATTGGTTCGCGCGGGCGTGGAAGCAAATAGATACTGGACGATCGGGCAAAACGGGTCTTGTCGCAACACAATCGATCCGTCGAGGCTCAAGCCAGGAAGTGATCCGCGATATCGTCCAGGGTGGGCGTATTTTCAATGCTTGGGAAGATGAGCCCTGGATCGTCGAAGGCGCGGCAGTTCGTGTGTGCTTAGTATGCTTTGATAAAACGGATGACGGCCTAGTTTGCTTGGATGGACAAGAAACAGAATTCATACCGTCGGATTTGGCGGCAGGAACAGACGTTACTGAAGCTGGACGGCTGACTTCCAACGTGGGAGTTTGTTTTCAAGGTCCAGTAAAGGTGGGGGCATTCGAGGTCGAAGGCGATATCGCCCGCGAGTGGCTCAAGGCACCCAAAAATCCAAATGGGCGGCCCAACTCCGACGTGTTGCGGCCTTGGGCAAATGGGGCAGACATCGTCCGCCGTCCTTCGGGACGATGGATCATTGACTTCGGCGTCTTGTCAGAGCGCGAAGCGGCCTTCTACGAAGCACCGTTTGCCCACATTGTCACAGAGGTCAAACCTGATCGCCAAAGAAATCGCGATGTCCAGCGCCGCACAAATTGGTGGCGACTCGGACGATCAGGCGCAGATCTAAAGGCTGCTTGTGATCCGTTGAAACGAATCATCGTCACGCCTCGAGTAGCCCGCTATCGCTTGTTTGTTTGGGGTTCAAATCGACTTCTACCGGATACGCGGTTAGTAGCCATCGCTCGCGAAGATGATACGTCGTTTGGTATTCTTCATTCCAAGATGCACGAAATCTGGACGTTGCGACTAGGAGGGTGGCATGGGGTCGGAAACGACCCACAATACACGCCATCGATTGGCTTTGAAACGTTTCCCTTTCCGGCACCACTTGGACCTGACACTGCAGCAGCTGACTATGCTGCCGATCCGAACGCCCGGGTGATAGCAGCTTCTGCGTCGCGCTTAAATGAGTTGCGCGAGAATTGGTTAAACCCCGCGGACTTCGTGCGGCGCGTGCCGGAAGTGGTTGCCGGCTACCCTGATCGTATTCTGCCTGTTGACGAAGTTGCCGCTACGGAACTGAAAAAACGCACGCTGACAAATCTTTATAACGAGCGGCCGACCTGGCTCGACCATGCGCATCGCGATCTCGACCGTGCAGTGGCGAAGGCATACGGCTGGGATGATTGGAACCAGGGTCTGTCAGACGACGAGATTTTGCGGCGCCTGTTAGCGCTTAATCAGGAACGCGCAGGCGATCGACTGGCGGTTTAGATTGCGACACAACATCTTGCACTACCGCCCGATCATTCGACGCGACTACGGCGATTAGGGACATTATCAACGCTGGAGAAAACGCTGCGGACTTTCTGCTGCGAGCGTGCGCTCAAGCAGAGCAACGCGAGGCAGGTTTTCGAGGCTCCGTCACCGCTGGAAATCTGCAAGCACGCCTCTCCTCATCAGCAGATCTCAACGCTTCTTCGTCGGGGTGGTGGTGGTCTCGAACGGCGGCAGCGTCAGGCTATTGTAGGTGACGACGACGATGCTCTTGGCGACGTGCCACGAGTGCATGTACGTGTGCTGGATGGCGACGAGCGGGAAGAAGAGGAGGGCGGCGGTCAGAGCGGCCCGGACAAGCCTGCGCCAGATGTAGCGGACCGACCGCGATCGTGCCGGCGCGATGCGGCGCGCGATCGGAGCTGCGGCGAGCACGCTGATGGTCGTCAAGCCGATCGCGGCCAGGCCGAGGGATCCCAGCACGATATCACGTGAGAGGCCCGCGATCTTGAAGGCGCCGATTCCGATCTCGGAGACCGAGGCACCGAACACGGTGATGCTGAAGATGAGAAATGTAATGATGTAGAGCAGGAATACCGCTGAGACCTGCACTGTCGTCAGATACTTGACGTCGAGTTCGTCGTCCCGGAACGGGAGCGCCGGCTCATTCTTGTCCGGGGGCCCGACCAGGGGAGCCAGTTTCTTGGGCTTAGGCGGCGCCTCAGACCTTACCGCGGCAGCGTCGATCTGCTGAGGTTCGTCGACGATCTTGGCGTCAAGCGCGGCAGTATTGAGAAGCGGCACCGCGCGCGTGACGCCGCGCTCTGGTAACTCGAGCGGCTCAATGCCGTCGAACGTCTGCTGCCCCATCGCCTCGGCGATGCGGTATTGATTTGATGCTGGTGGTTTCGGTCGGCGACTTCGCGCCATGCATGTCCCCCCATGCCCACACCGGCATGCGGACACGATTCGCACAGCGTAGGGAAGAGGCCGCGCGCAACTTCGCGCACATTTTCTCAAGCCAGTTTGACTGATTCGTGCATGACGAGGGATCGCGCTGTGAGCATTGCTCACAGGCTTGAGTTACGCGTCTATGATCGCACGATACGACAGGCGCGACGCGATCGAGAGATCGGCGAGTTCGAACAGGTGCACCAGCGCCTTCACGCGGCCGTTGACGTCAGCGACCTTCCGTTCGATGCGATTGAGCTGGAGCTTCACGCTCTCGCGGTAGGTGTGCTCCTGGGGGGCCTGCGAAGAATCGTAGGATGCATGGCGCACTGCCCCCAATTGCTAACGCGGTCGGCGGCGCTCGTTTCGTAGCGCCGATCGAGCCTCTTGCGATGGCAGCTTTTGGGATATCGCCACTGTCTTGTCTGGCGAACGGCGTCGATTAACTTTCGCTCGTTAGTGAGAACACGCATGAGTTGCATTCCCTATGCAGCCTCTGCCGGCGCCATGTCACTTGGTCGCTGTAATCCCAAATCGAATTCAGTGGCGCTCGCGTAAAGTCGCGGCAACATGTGCGAACACACGCGGAACTTGGTGCCGTGGTTGTGGCCGGTGCGGGCATCGAAGTCGACGTAGGCCCACCCCTCCTCGATCGCTGTCAGGAGGGCAGGGAAGCTGAATGTCGACAGCAACGTCGCACGAACGTAGCGATAGGCGGTCACCCCCTCGATAATCCGCACCTCCGCATCGATGAAAAAGGCGTTGTGCAGCTTAGCGCCGGCATCGTGAGCCAGGTCATCGAAACCCCAGTAGGGCTGGGGATTAAGCTCGCTCAGCCCTGTTCGCTCTTTGACGGAGGCAAGCCAGAGCTGATGGCGTGGATCGACCGACAGGGCATCGAAGGAGATCAGGACCTTGCGTTGGTCGCGGTCGACAACAACCTTGAAGCCACGGTCGCTGCGGGCAGCGGCCGAGATCGTTTGGCGGAAGCTTCGTTCTGTGCCCGGATGTCGGCCGCCTGCCTCCTTGTGCGGCCAGCCGTAGAGCGGGAGCAGGAGCGCAGGCACAAATCGTATCGCACGTGGCGATGGCTCAGCGTGGCACAGCGTGATGAGGGCCGTGGAACCCAGCCGGTGGGTCTTTAACTCCCACTCAGCTGCATTGGGAATGGGAAGATTGTTCTCGGGGATGCCGAGCAAGTCCTCGAGTGTGTTTCCGATGCCGCCGTGGTTGCCGCGTCGGCGGTCCGGGATCCAGCCCATGGCAGCAATCTCGGACAGGCGGGCAATCAGACTCTCCTTGGTGTAGATCGGCGTGGTGGTCGGGGGCATAGGTTAGGCACGGCGTCGTACCCGCAGACGTCGGCGTATCCGATCACGTGCTGCCGCGCAGTAGTCGGGCGAGATGTCGATGCCAACGTAATCGCGTTGATGGTTGAGCGCGGCGATCGCCGTGGTGCCTGAGCCCATAAAGGGATCGAGAACGGTTTGCGCCGTGGTCGAGGCGACGATGCGGTCGATGAGCTCGACCGGGAACGGGGCCGGATGAGGATTGCCGCTTTCTTGCGTCACCTCCCAGACGTCGCCCAGCGCGTTGGCCCGCGGCGCGAGACGAAACTGCGGCTTGGCGATCAAATAGATCACCTCGTAGGTCGGCAGGAAGTATCCCGAATTGAAATTGATTCCACCTTTGCGTCGCCAGATGATGATTTGGCGAATAGGGAAGCCGTCAACGATGTCATGACGGTCCTGGAGAAGACCGTTCTGCACGCGCCACTTGTGATTGTAGAAAATGGCGCCGTGCTCTGGGATCACGCGCAGCATCTCGCCAAGGCATTGCCGCTGCCAGCGCACATAGTCCTCATGCGCCATGCAGTCATGATGATGGCTGTAGCCGTTGACGAGGGCGGCACCAGCCCACTTGCCACCGCGGCCATCCTTCATGCCGTTGCCGGTGGAGTTCTTCAGATTGTAGGGGGGCGACGTGACGACGAGATCGACGGCACCGTCAGGAATGCGGGCCATAACGGCGAGGGTGTCGCCGGTGATGATCTTATTGCGAAGACCGTCGAGAGGATCGGTTATCAATGCCGCGCGCGTCGATAGACGGCGAGAAGACGTTAACGGAAGCGAAGACATATCAAGGGCACGTGGCGTGCCTTATGAGTCTACCACGCGTCCACTCTCAGGTTTGATGAAGGGTAGAACAGTGCTGGCTTGAATAAGAGTGGTAGTCGTGTCGGAGACAGGGGGCGTTCGTCGGGGAAGCTTGGCAAAGGGCAATGTATCCCACCACAATCGCCCTGCCGCAGCATCCGCCGTATAATTGCTACAACATGAAACTCACAAAAACTGATTTCTTGATCTGGCGCGACTGCGCCCACAATGCCTGGCTCAAGATCCACCGTCCGCACATCTATCACGCGAAGCCGCTGTCGACGTTCGATCAGGGCATCATCGAAACCGGCAACGAAGTCGATGCGTTGGCACGAGACTTGTTTCCTGGCGGCGAACTCATTGCGCGCGGTGATAAGGCGCGCACCCAGGCACTACTCGCGGCCCGGGCGCCCGTGCTGTACCAGCCTGTGTTTGAGACCGATCACTACGCGATGGTCTGCGACATGCTGGTATGGAACTCGGCGTCTGAGCGTTACGACCTTTACGAGGTCAAGGCGTCGACGAGCGGCGAGGGCAAAAAGGCGAAGGATGAACTTTACACGCTGGACCTCGCCTTTCAGGCCGAAGTCCTGCGCAACGATGGCGTCGAGATTGGTCGACTTAATCTCGTGCGCCTCGACAGCAACTACGTGCGCGGCGACGCCCTCGACATCTCGGCGCTGCTGACGCGGGAAGATTTCACCGAACGCGTCGCTGCGATCGCCCCGATACTCGCCGTCGAGATGGCAACGGCGCACGCGGTTCTCTCGCGCCCCACACCGCTGCCAAGCCCGTGCAACTGCATCGCCTGCGGCCGTAGCGCCCACTGCACGACCTTCGCCCACACCAATCCCAATGTTCCGGCCTACAGCATCCACGACATCGCGCGGATCGGATCGTCGCGCAAGAAGCTTGAGCAGCTCGTCGACGTGGGAATATTGTCGATCGTCGATGTGCCACTCGACTTTCCGTTGAGCGATCACCAGCGCAACCAGGTGAACGTCGCCCGCAGTGGTCGCGCCGTGATCGACGACGCGGCGATCGGTGTCTTCCTCGCGACCCTGAAGTTTCCAATTGCGTTCCTCGACTACGAAACGTACCCGTGCGGCGTGCCCCGTTTTGCCGGTTACAGCCCTTTCGATCAGATACCGTTCCAATTCTCGCTCGACATCGTCGCGCATCCCGGCGCCGAGATCGACCATCACGAATTTCTGTTCACGGAATCCGGCTGCCCGGATGAGTCTTTCGCGGACGCGCTCTGTCAGGCGTTACCGGCAACAGGTTCGATCGCGGTCTGGAACAAGCGTTTTGAGATGGGTATCAACGATAAGCTGGCGCGGCGCGTGCCTCGTGCCGCAGCTTTTCTGGCGGCCCTGAATGACCGGGTCATCGACCTGATGGAAGTCTTTACGAGCCAAGCCTATTTGCATCCAGAATTCCGCGGCAGCGCCTCGATTAAGGCCGTATTGCCGGCGCTCGTCCCGTCCTTGTCGTACAAGAACCTTGCCATTCAGGAGGGCGGCACGGCGTCAGATACGTGGAATCGAATCATGTTGGGCGCCCTTGTCGATTCCGACGTGGCGCAGGCGCGAGAAGACCTGTTGCGCTATTGTGCGCTCGACACGCGCGCTATGATTGAAATTTGGCGTTCGCTGTAGTTCTGTTTTGTATCACCGGATATTCACGGCGACGCCCACCGGCCGGACCGCAATTTCTCTGACGGCAACCGATAAGCTATCCTGTTCTCGTATTGCAAACAGATTTTATGCAATACTCTATGAGTTTCGCAAGTTTACCGCTTCCCATTACCAATATAGTATGGCGGGGGAGCGCAACGGATCTTAGAATCAGTCCCCTGCGACTCCTAAGAGCTTCATCCATTTTCCGGATGGAGCTCTTTTTTCTACTTACAGAAGTGATCCTATATAAGGGGACGTGAGATCGAATGTATCATATAACCATACACGGCTAGTGCGGTTCGCGGTCCTCGGAACATAAGCCGCGGGAATACGCGCAACCATTGCGACACGATCGTGCGCCAGGCAGAAAATCGCAGCCGCGATTGCGTGAGGTTTGGTCGAAAAAGGCATTATCAACATTGAAGAATCTGAAGGCCGCGGCGGTCTTAGCTCCGATAGGGTAGTAATCATTTCCACTGCCGAATGAGGATGACACTGGCTAATTTTATCTGCCTCTAGCGGTGCATATCTAACCAGGCTTTCGATGCGTTGTCGGGCATTATCTTGGGATGCTGCCGAGTTTGAGGCTGCGACAATAACGAACCGCTCATGCATCTCATACTGTTGAAGAGCAAGAATAAGTCTGTCCTCATCCCCCCCGCAAAAGGCTACAATTCTACGACTTTCTCTCGGATCAGAATAAGTCGGAAGGTGTGCCAAAGTTTTGAGTTGCCAATTCCCATCCGTAAAACGCCCCAGATTTGACAGCTCAAAGGTTGCACCTTGTATTTCAGCAGAGACTGCAGATGGAGCAATTGCCGCTCCGTATTCAGCCTCGGAATAAACACAGCGTACCCAGATCGCCCCGCACCTGCCGAACAAATATCCTAACAAACTTGAAGAGTATGCCTTAGACAAAGCGGATATATCAATCCAAATTTTTCGAACGCGCTTCCTCCGCGACAGTTCATAATCCAGCGCCTGACGTATTATTTCCATGTTAGCGAAGTAATCCGTCGATCTACCCAATTTTACATTATTAAGCGCCTTTCTTTGCAGCATGTCCCGTTGCAACTCTTCAAATCGGGTCGATGTCGATCGCTTGCCGAAGGACGGATCGAATTCAAACAAAATCACTCGCCCGCAAGCGGCACCGAATCGTTCGAATGCGTGTAGCGAACGATCTTCCCAACTACGCATACAGATTAAAAGATCAGAATCGCAATCTGTGACCAGATCTCCGTCGGCGAAGTCTAATCGGCTTTGCCTGAGCGCAAATCGGCCAACGCTAGTCTCCGCTGGCCCTGGATGGGTCGAAGAGACCAAGGAAGTTGGATTGCTTATGAGGTGAACCACTCAAATATGCCTCTTTCTTGATTTCACCCTCTATGCGGTTGCCGACCTTTTGCGCCCACGCTTCAACTGCAAGTTCGCTTACTGGCTCGACAAACAACGATGCGATCTCGGTTGGAAGTATCCGCACAGGCTCGTAGGCTCCGCGAAAGGAAAACCCATATCGCGGCGCGAACCGTCTATGCAGCCTGAAGCGTATCGTCGAAGAAGCGCGGGCCGCTTTTGAGGACGTGGACCCTGCCGCCTGAGTGGACCCGTACACAACGATGATGTTTTCGCGGCGTCCTACTTCCAATACATCCCGAATAACGTCTAAACCTTTAATGCGGCCCACGGCTACGGCACTACGATCCCCAACATCCAAAACAAATACCCCCCTCTCTTCAGTGCTTGTTGATTGCAGATCCGGTTTTCCAGTTTGTATAATATGCGTAAGAAAGCCAAGAGCATCTATCAGCTTGCCCAATGCCAAGGAGGCTTGGGGCAATCGCTGCTGCACTCCCAAGAATTTATCGTCAGACGCCCTCGCTGTTCCTATCCGTTGGATATTGATAGGGATCATTTCATCGGACAAACAAAAATTTGTATATGCTTCTTCGCTTTTCCAGGCTCTATGAGCGTCAAAAATAGACGCCATAATATCAAGGAAATCCCGAATGCAACTGTCTGAGAGAGCGATCACTATGTTATAACCAGCGTAGGGGATTGCCCGCACTCCAAACGCGCTCATCATGCGGAGATAGAGTCCCCGTTGCTTTCGCCGGACGGTAGAGACATATGATTCTCGAATCGCCGCGCTTTGCTGAAGCTTTTCTAGCGTCCACCCATAGCCCTTCAGAGCGTACGTCTGATAATATTGCGGCGCGTTGCCGTCATCCAGGCCGATATAAGCGCTCTGGCGCCGGCTGAGCTTTTTGCTTGCGCGCAATCTATTGAGCTCCACACCAAAAGCTACAGCTTCGCTGCGAAACTTATCAAAATCAGCCGACTGCGATGCTTTACCCGCAAATTCGATAAGATCATTTATCCTGAGATCTCCAAGCCGTTTCTTTAGACCGAAGCAATCATCTGGCCCCTTGAGCTTTGCTTCCTCTCGAAACTTAAGTGGCAGAGAGTAGAAAATTCGATACGACGCAACCTTCTGGCACAATCTTGCAAATCTCGCGTCCTTACTGCCGTCGAGATCAATGACGATGCGGTCCGCAACACTTGCTGACAAATTTGTAAGAACAGTGGTTGTAGCATCGAAGCCTTCAGGTACAAAAGCTGCTATCCAATCAATAGGCGCCTTAGTTTTTCTAACAAGCGCATTTAAGATATGCTGCTGCTCAGGAACCAGGTAGTCACATTCATCGATTAAGATCTTTATTCGAATATCGCGCGGGTTGGTCAAATAGGGACTGGTAAGTAACGGCAATAGAGCATCGACCGAAATACTCAGAAATTCTCCGGGCTCAGACAATCTGTATAGTTCGCGAAATGACTGCTTATCGCCGTCACAGAAGGCTTGGAGCATACGGCTGCGATGCAATGCCAGAGTCGTTGCCGCATCTAGCAGACCGTTACCGGTAGAAAAAGTTGGGCGAATCGCTGTAAATCGATGCCACAATTTGGTGAGAGCAGCGTCTACCGCAAACAACGATGAAGTGCACAGCCCGTGATACGACCATTCGTGGATGTTTCTGAGGAGCATTTCAACGGCGGTTACTTCTATTAGGCCGCTAAAGAAGTAGGTGGAAACCAGCTTCGTGTCCAATGCCGTCGGCATCAAATCGGACCAATTACCGTCCGTTATAGTTTGCGTAAATAGGTCTGGCATTCGAAAGTAGACCCCAAAAGACCGGAGTGTACCTCCAAACACCTGGCGCTGCAAAGAATGGTTCTTCGCCTGCTCGGCAGAGTCCAGGGACTTTAAAATGCTGGTTTTCCCAGAGCCACGCGCACCCATGACAAACGCAGAGTGCGGTTCGCGCATTAGTTTCTGCGCTATCGGGGACACCCAGATCAAAGGATGGCTATCAACCTCATACTTAGAGGGCCGAAAAGGATTTACAATTTGCATTTCCGTCATAGAGCCAAAGTCCATTGCGAAGGTTCGGCTTCGGGATTTTCAACCGTCAGCTTCTGGGAAAAATACAATTCCTGGACCGTACTATCCAGCTTGCGATATATATCCTGTTCTCCCTTCCTCTTTTGCGCGATATTCTCGCGCAACCTAAACCATAAAACCCTCCTATTTTTCCATAACTCCATTTGTATCGCCTTTGCGATATCTGGATGCCACGGCATTGCAGCGGGCATCAAAAAGATATCGACCGGCTTTTGCTGGATCATCCCAGATTCCATTGTAAATTTATGCTGAACCACACGACAGCATCTCGGTCTCATATTGTCGTCGATTGATATTATTAGCTCACAGAATCCATTCTTAAGTTCTGGAGCGCTGATAGAGATGATGAGCGAATTTGACGCGCGCGGATCGCGAATTATCTCTATCGGGTCACTGTGGATATGCCCGTGCAGAAAAATGATGGGGCGGTCCGCTGATAGCAGCGTTCGTCTCAATCGACCTGCATTAATTAATTCGCCGTACAGCGCCACTCTAGGCTGCCCCTGGGGGAGGATATTGTGATGTGATACGACTATTGGCAATTGATCGCGTGCAAGCTGACCCAGGTGACGCTCAAGATCAGTTAAGGCCATCGAATGCAGAGCCGGCGTATCTAGCGTCTCATAATACTCAGATAACGCTTTCGAAACGCGGCGCTTATTTACGTTTTTTGCCTTTAACGCCTTATTGACCGACCGTACTACCGCCGCGCTTATCGTACTTGGTAAAAATCGCTTTTCACCGCATCCAATGCATGTATTAAGCAGAACCATCGATACGTTCGACGCGTCTGCCGGCACAGGATGAGTAGCAATGGAATCGATGGAGAAGGATGGCCAACCGTATTTGGGCAGCGCGTCTAGAATAGGCGCAAATTTTCCTCCGATTCCGACTTTGGCCGCGAGTTCTCTATTGATATCGTGATTTCCGGGCACGAGAGCACACCGCACACTTTTTTCATTGCGGTTAGCGCTGTTGACAATATAAGACAGGTGACGCAGAGCAGTTTCAATATATGAAATATCGCCTTGCGTTGTTAGGTCGCCGACTTGAACGATAAAGTCAAAATATTCATCAGATATCCGGCTCGTAAGCGCGCGAAGTACTCGCGTTATGGGATGTGCGGAGATTGCGGATGTGATCGCTGGCAACTCAGAGTCCTTCAGATCGATATCTGATCGGCTCTGAACCCAGTCTGGATAATGGATATCTCCAAGGTGAAGTATCCGGATACGTCTCATGAGCCGCTATCCTGTTGCCAAGCGACCGTTCTTAAATTTGCAGAGAAGGAAAATGCGAACAGATTTCGGAATTCCGAATTAATAGATTGCATACCCCCTGGCAGACTGCAAGCCGCTTTGAGGACCCTGAACATCGGCACACTGCCGTGCTTGATTCGAGACCGGGCCTCATGGAATTACTTCACCGCCAACAATCCTCTGCGATTTATTTTAGCCGTATCACTTAGCAAAATGCCCCGCACGATGTGCGGGGCGGGGAGTCGCTCACTTGCGGCGTGCAGTCTTGCTGCCCGTCTTGTCGTCTTCCTCGTCATTCGGCTCGCGCAGGACCAGCCGGCCGTTGACCGGCAGGGCCGAGAGGGTGACGTTATATCCTTTGTGGTCCTTGTGGATCCATGCGGATCCGACGCGCGTCCAGAAGGCATCGTCGCCTTCGCCTTCGACCACGAACACCTTATGACTTGGCATGTTGCTCGACATGTTTGTCCTCCTTGGTTGAAGTCTGACGCGGGGCCGCACCGCGTCGATGCCGAGGCGCTCAACGAGCAGATGAGCGGCATCGGTAGGGGAGAGTGTCTCGAGCGCAGCGACGAGATCGATGACGTTGCCGCCGCGGTTGCAGTCACCGAAGCAGCGCCAGGCGTTCTTGGCCGTCGAGACGACGAAGGCGCGTGGATTGGTCCCGCGATGGATTGGGCAGCAGCCAATGAGCTGCGGTCCGGATCGCTTGACGGAGACGTCATAGAGCGCGAGGACGCGATCGATGGGCGCGGCACGTTTGAGAAGCCCGAAGTCGATGGCTCCATTATCTTTCGGCATGTTCTGCCTTGTCTCAAGGATCATTGCGACTATTCGTAATAATACAGCAAAATCAATGGTTTTGATAGGGCGCTGCGCGCGCATCTCATTTGCTAGCTGAGCAAAAAGCCGCCGGCAAAGATCGGCCGTCAAGGGTCTGCCTGCGGCCGCGCCAGGCGCATTCTCCCACATGAACACGCGGGCGCGCCCTTGACGGCCGAGCGCGGCGGCTTAGGGGCGATCTAGCAAATGAGATGGGAATTCAATCTTGAGAAAAAGCCCCGCACAAACATGCGGGGCAAAAACTCAATATTCTTGTGCGAGCATGACGGTCATCACGCGCACCGTCTGCGTCGGATCGCTCGGGTCTTCTGAACCATAGGTGCAGGTGCGGTCGTAGTAGTCGATCTTCCAAAAGATCCGCGCACCATCGGCATTGACGGCGGCGAAGTCGCGCTCACCGTACGGGTCATCGCCGGCGGGTATATTGTCCTGCTGCGCGATCGCCCGCAGGACCCGCTGCACACAGTCGTCGCCGAGGTCGCGCACGCCGGCGGTGATCATCAGCCGGCCGTGGCGCAAGGGATCTTTGCGGAAGCGGTCATTGAGCTCAGCGATCCGTGCGCTGCGTCGTGAATCTGTCATCGAACATCTCCGTCGCACAACCGACGCTCGGGAATCGAGCACCGGTACGCACGACGGATGGACTGCGCAAAGTGTACGCGGTGTCGCGACCATCGCCAACCCAGCGTGGCGGGCAATGCGCCAGGGATCGACGCCGCCCGGCCGAGACCAACGGGCTCGGTTTACGAGAGCCCGGTGCCCACGGGGCAGGCGCCCATTCAAGCAAGTAACAGGAAACAGAGGGCGACGAGGGTGACGCAGACGACGTGAACGGCAGAGGCGACCAGGCGCGCCTTGTTGCGATCTGAGATCGGTGTCCAAGTGAGCCAAAGAAACGCGAGCCCGCTCCACCCCACAGCGTTGGCGATCCATAGAGCGGGTGCGGTGCTTGCGGTGAAGGTGATGACGCTGGTCTGCAGCGGCACAACAAGGAGAAGCCCGACCGTCACCAGCAGCAGGTTTCGCGCGGCGCGATGGTGACGGTGATTCTTGAGGACGTCGCGGCCCACCATAAAGACAATGACCGCCATCAACGGTCCGCTCAGCACGGTAAGGGGCGTGAAGTCCGCGAGACCGGCGACAAGAACCAGCCCGGCATAAAGCGCGATGGTATTAAGCAGCGTCTGTTTGAACAGGTCGGACACCGCCGTGTCAGCCGTCCGGAGGGCGACGAGCGTCAGTCGATAGAGCAGGGGATAGGGAAGCAGGAAAAGAAGAAGATCGAGAAGCACCATATGTGCACATATGGTAGCACACGACCAGCATCGCGCGGCGGTACGCGCAGTCGACGAGTGCCAAACCGACTTTTGCGGCCTATTGAGTCGAAAGAACGCGGATGACTTGCCAGCCCCTGGGTCGCCGTAAAGCCTTGCAGGTGAGGTTTACACCGAGCGGCAGCGTCCGATAGCCAGACGCGCGCAGGCAGGTGATGTGCAACAGAAGCCGCTTGCCACACGAGGCTCGAACAAACCCATAGCCTTTCTCGGCATCGAAAGTCTCGATGTCTCCCGTGAATATCTTCATCGAGTCCCCAGGCCGCAGATCGCGCCGCTGCGGCGATTGAGACGCCGTCTGCGGCTGCGAGGACGCGCTTGGGATGATCAAACGGATGCGATCGATGTGGTACATCACCTTGATGTGCTTGGTGGCATAGAAATGGACGCGATCGCCGTCGCCGATCGGTCCGCGAAACCCGAGGGCCGCCAATTGGTCGCGACCGATCCGCAGACGCTTCTCGCAATCGGTGTGCACATGGCCGACGCGGCCGGACCACTCGACGATCGTCCCGCTCATCTCGGCGCGGCCATCCGCGTCATCATCATCATCTTCGTTCGTCATGATCTCTCTCCGCGGTTGGTTGTTACGAGCAATCAAAGTGGAGCCCTCGCGCACCGCGCGAGAGCTCCAATGCCCCTAAGGCCGGCTGTCCTCGGGACGTCGGCGTGCCATCCTCGGATCAGGCAGCAGGTGAACGCAGGGGCGAGGGCGAGCCCGAGCTGGATCGACGGTCGGCGCCGTCCCACCCTCGTCTATTATGCGGCCTGTCGTCGAGCATGCCAAAGCGGCCGACGAACAGAAAGTAGCGCTGCCTTTGACAGATTTACTGCGATGCGAGCGCGACGTTCGTTCCTTTACCGCTGACCCACGCAGGGCCGAGAGCGCCGGCCGACGCAATCCGTTCAGGTGTCGAAAACAGGAAGAGAGCGGAGCCATCACCGCCAACGATGGCCTGCTGCTCTGCGAGCATATTGTCGAGACGCTTCTCGGATGGCGTGAGCATGAGCACGCGAAAGGATTGAAAGCCCCACCGTTCGGTGTGGCGCTTCTGCAGCCACGCCTGGTGGTAGCCGATGAGTTTGCGGCGAATGCTCGATTTGCCTATCAACGTACGGCTCGCGATGTCCATGGTGCCGCGATCGAGTTCGAGGGCGAAATTGATCCGCGTCTCGTTGGCGAAGCGCAGGGAAAAAAGACGGTCTGGGATCACAGCAATTGTCAGGGGTGTGCGCTGAGTGGGCAAGCTAATGCTGACGCGGCAGCGAAAGGGGTCCCGCGACTTGCGTGTCGCCTCCGGCATGAAAGGCACGAGCGCATGATGATCAATGAGGGTCAGATCACCGTGCGCGGTGCAGGCTCCATCGAAGGCAATCATCGCTTCGGCAGTTTCGATGGTATGCGCGAGAAACAGCGCTGTCGCACGCGTGTTCTTGGTCGTCCAATCGAGCTTATCGCTCTGCGTGTCGCCGTGGTCGGCGATCAGGTGCGCGCCGGCACGACCAAGCCCATAGATAAGCGGCTGATTGCCGGTGTCGAGAACGTGGGTGAGCTGCAGCAATTGCGCCGCAGGGCGATCGAGATAGGCGTGATCGAACAGCAAACGGAGGCGACGCAGGATTTGTTGATGCGAACCGCCGACGCAGCGGGCGATTTGCACGGACGAGAGGAATCGAAAGCGAGCCACGGCAAGAACGATGGCGACGTCACGTGCGGTCAGCTGAAAAGACTTCGGCGCTTCGACGCGGCGCAGGCGCGGCAGGCGCGGGGTTGCAGGGGGCGGCGAAGACACGGGCATAGACCCATTGTAGCGCCGCCACGCACCACTGGAATGCGCTGCTGGGGATGCGGCGCTTGCCCACGCTGCGACGCCGACCGGAGCCGTGCGATCCGCTTGCGAACGTCGCCATCGATCACGTTATGGTGACATTCCGTCAATCGTCCTCACTACGGTCAGGCTCGTCATTGTCGACGACCAACCGTGGTCCTTTGGGCGGTTTCGCCGGCTTGCCCCGCCGGGACCAGTAGGAAGCCGCGAGGGCGTCAACGTCGTCGCTCGGCGGCATCGGTTCCGGCACGCCGAATTCCTCCGCCGGTCGTGACGGCATCGGGTCGAGAAGCTGGCGCTCGCGACGGCGGTGGGCCTCGCGGGCGGCGTCGCGGGCCTGCGCGTGCGGCGTATCGGCGAGAATGCGGGCGGCGCGGGTGCGCGGCGGAAGACCATCGTGAGGCGGTGCCTTCGGCGACGGAACGGTGACAAGCGCCGACTTGCCGCGGAAGGCAATGAAGGCGCGACCGGGTGGCAGCACGCGGATCAGTTCGCCGGCGCGATAGAGTAGGTTTTCCTTGGAGTGCACCGCACTAGGGAGATCGGCGTAAGTCGATTTGAAGGCCTCGTGTACGCCTTCGGCCACCGTTGCTCCCATCGCGTGCCCACGCGCGCGGGAAAGGCCGTGCGACTCGCTCGTGGAATGACTGGTCGACTCGCTGCGCCCGCGACTGGTGCTCGCGCCCTGGAGGCGCGACTGAGCCGAGCTTGTCGAATCCGTTTGCGACAGCAGCTGCGGCAGCTCCAGCCATCCTTGGTCAGGCGTGAACACCTGGCCAAGTCCCTGACCCTGGCCAGCGCTGTCGCCGGTAGCGACGCTGTCGGCCATGCCGATCATGCTGCCCGTGGCGATGCCCGAACTTTCGCTAAAACTTTGACTCTCGGATGTGCTGTGGCTTTCGGCCTGGTGGCGAGCTGAGCTCGCACTCTTCAATTGCGTGAGCTCAAGGCCAACGACCGCAGGCTTGATCAGGAGCTGCACCGGCGTCTCGAGATCGAGGGGCACGACCATCTCGGCGAGCTGTTGCGCTTCCAGCGGTGACTTGACTCGAAAAACGGCCTTGATCTCGGTGGAGTTGAGCAGCGCTTGGGCGATGAGATCGTCGCTCTTACCTAGTTGCGCCAAGTATTGATGGGCCAAGGTCATGGCGATGCCGTTCTTGCGGACCTCGGCGAGCAAGTTTGGCACGTCGCCGGTGAGGTAGCGATGACATTCGTCGATGGTGACGAAGAACGGCTCGCGATTGCTGCGGCTGCCGGCGAGAAGAAAGACGTAGCGCAACAACAGGGCACCGAGCAGCTGGGTGTTGGCGCCCGAGACGGCTTTGCCGTGCTGAAGATTGACGAGAAGAATATGGCCGCGGTCCATGATGTCGAGCAGATCGATAGTCCGCGCCCGATCGACTTCACCGAGCATCAACTCGATGGCACGACTGGAGACAAACTCATTGATGCGATTGATTGGCCCGCGTACTTCGGCGCGAAAGTCTCGGTGCGATTTCTCGTCGAGTGCGGTCTCGTGCAAGCGCTCGAGCTCGTCGCGCGCGTAGCTGTTGTTGAGCAGGGTGATGACGCGGGCGCGCAGGCCGTAGCGATCGATCGGGTCATAGAAGCTCTTGGCGGCGGTCAGCGGCAGGTTGAGCTCGCACAGCGCGGTGAAGGTCGCCTTGAGAACGCTGCGGATCGTTGGCTTGGCGTGCGTATCCTCATCACCCCACGCGCGTTCGAAGGCTTCGAGCATGGCGTCGGCGATGACGGCGGGATCGGTATCGGCCATCGACGCCAGCGGATTGAATCCGACGACGTGACTGGTGATGTTGGGATCGAGCAGGTGAACGCGACCGGTCGCAGTAAAGCCGGCCGTATCGAGCGCGGTTAGCAGATTGTGATAAAGGCTGTCGGGGTGCGAGCCATGGGGGTCGATCACGATGCCACCGCGGCCGCGACGAAAGTCCTGCAGTGCCAAGTGCGCAAGAAAAGTGGTTTTGCCTGATCCCGTGGCGCCGATGGCATGCAAGTGCTCAAGGCGCGGGACTTCGTCGAGAAAGACTTCTTCGCCCTCGCCGGTGTGTCCGAGCGAGACGCGCGTGTAGTTGCGCGGGCTGATCGCCGGACGCGTCCCGCGTTTGGCCAAGGCGGGATACTTCGCTGCATACCCGGGCGGCCGAGATGTACCACCGCCGCGGTCGTCATTGCGCGTCATTCGGCCGACCGAGCCTGGAGCGCATCGCGCAGCTGGTAGAGCACAATGAGACCTGATTGTTCGCCGCGTCCTGTCGCCTTAGTGATCTCGTCCTTGACGATATCGACGATGACACCAAACGAGAGGGGGGCGCCGACGGCGTAGGCGGCTTCGGCGTGGAAGCGCGCGGCGACATTATTGAGGCTGCGAACGGCGGCTTGATCCTGGCCGGCGCGCGCTTGGCGGAGTAATGCGTCGATGAGTTCGCCCGCCACCATCAGCGGCTGCCGGGGTTCTTCGGGAGCGGCGGCGGTGGCGGCTGGCGCCCCGACAGAACTGAGGTCGAGTTCGGTGTAGGCGTGCTCGGCGGCAGCATTGTTGCGAACCGCAGCGGCCGATAGTTGGTTGGTCTCCGCATCATAAGCCGCCCGACGCTCGCGCGCCTTGAGCGTCTCCTTGCGCATGGCGGCAAGTTCGCCTTCGTTCTCGCGGAAAACCCGCTCGCCGTATTTTGCGGCATTGGCGGCGTGCTGAAACTCGGCGAGCTCGCGGTCGCGGCGTAGCGCCGCCAGCCGACGCTGATGTTGGGCTTCGTCCCGCTCTTCGACAGCGGCGGCACGGGCACTGGCGCGGATGGCATCGAGATCGTGAAGCACCGCCACCTTTTCGTGGGTCCGCCGCATGGCGTCGGCCGTGCGCCCATTCTCGGCGACGAACTCGGTTGCCGCGGCTTGCCGTTTGGCCAACGATTGCAGCATCGCCGCGTCCTGGTCGACGCGCCAGCGCGAGAACAATCCGGTGGTGGTTGGCTTGGCCAGTGCCGGGATGGCGACGGCCGGGACGACCGTGGTCGGTTGATCGTCCTGGGGCCGCAGAGCGGGGAGCGTCTCACGATCGTCTTTGGTATCCGTCATGTGGCCCACTCCTTCGCACGCACCCGCGCCTCTTCCCGGCGCACAGCCTTCTCGGCCAGCGCCTGGTCGGCTTCGAGCTTCTCGCGCAACGCCCGCGCCCGCGCCGCCTGGTTCTCCGAGTGGTAGACCGGCGGCGGTGTTGAGAGGTGGTCGAGGTCCGGCGCGAGGGCGGCCGCCAGCGCCGCACCATCGAGCGGTTGCCCCGTACGCAAGGCGCTCTTGACCACCTGCTCGGCGGGGTGGGGGACGAAGAGGTAATTGCAGCCTGCGAGGAAAGGCTTTGTGTAAATCCACAGCATGATCGGCAGAACGACGATGAGCGTGAAGCCGAACAGAAAGCTGCCGATGCCGTACCAGCCGCGGCCAGGGATGGATGTGGCGTAGGCAAACTGTGGAAAGATGACGACGATGTAGAGCAATAATCCCACCGCCGATATGAGGTAATCGCCGTTGTGCTTGGGCAGCCAGGAAATGCCGGCCACGGCCAGGACCAGCAGGACGGCAAGCCAAACAATAATGTCGTTGTAGCGATAGAGGACGGCGTCGATGGCGGTCGAAAAGGGCGAGACGTCGCTGGTCACGGCGTGCGTCGTGCCATCGGGGCAGCGCACGTTCGATCGGTAGCACTCCCGGCACTGGCTTTCGGCGGCGACCCACGCGACGGTCACCGTGTAGTCAGCGCCGCGGCAAAGCTGCGCAAAAGTTGCGTGATAAGCGAAGCCGCCGTTGGCGCTGCTGTAAATCCCGACGCCACGAGCGGCGGCATCACGCTGTTGCTCAGCGGCGTTGGCGCGGGCGGCATTGTCGGCATGGATCTGCGCCCATGAGCGCTGCTGAGCGGCGCGCTCGCTCGCCATCTGCGCCGCGCGACGGGCGCTCTCGACGCGACTGCGGCCGCGATTGTTGAGCGGCAGGGCGTAGGCCCGATCGCAATCGGCGACGACACCGGATCGGCACGACGTCAGCAGTTGGTCGAGTTGCAGATCCAGCGTGCGATTGCGTTGTGCTTGCTCAGCGTTGCGGAGGCCGAGCAGCAGTCGGTCACGCGATTGCGGATCGATGCGATAGGTCAGGGCGCGGCGACAGGCATCGGCATTGCCCATCGCCTCGCACTGTTGGAACAAGGTGGAGAACTCCCCGGAGCGGGGAGCATCGTGGAACTGGGCCGCAACCGGGCTCGGCAGCAGCAGGAAAGCGAGTGCTATGAGACGAACCCCAATCACACGCCGCCTCCATGCCTGAGTCGGATGTCGATCTCTAAGGTGAGTCGCACTCTCAACCAAGGGCACGCATGATGCGCGCCTCGACATCGGCACGCTGGCGCGCAAAATGGCGTCGACTCTGCCGCATTACGGCAACACTTTCCAACATCGCCGCCGGCGGCGGCAGCCGCACGAGACGCGCATCATCACCGCTTGTGCGCACCAGGGCTTCGCCGCGCTCGAGCTCGAGCAGGGCCGTCGGATTGAAAGCCTGGTGGGTCCGATCGAATTTTGCCGCAAGAAGGGCGGCGTCTTCGCTCGACGAACGAAAGACGACGAGCGTGCCGGCGTTGCCGAGCAAGGAGGCGCGCGTGCGCTCGGGGAGTGCGACAAGATACTGCGTGGCGATGGTCAGCGAGAGCCCATACTTGCGGCCCTCGGACAGCAGGGCCGCGATCGCGTCGGTCCCGAAATTCTGCGCCTCGTCGATGAGCAGGTGGAACGGTCGCCGCTCCGTCTGCGGCAGGGAAGCCCGCGCCATCGCCGCCGCCTGCACGCGCGCGATCAGTAGCGCGCCCATGAGATGGGCGGCGGTCTCGCCAATCAGGCCCTTGGCCAGATTGACGATGACAATGCGACCGCGCGCGAGCGCCTGGTCGAGGTGAAGCGTACTCGAGCTCTGGCCGAGCACGTTGCGGATGGCAGGGAAGGCGAGGAAGGCTTCGATCTTGTTGAGGACCGGATCGATGACCTCGTCGCGGTAGGTCTCACGCCAGGCGTCGAAGCGTCGCTCGAAGAAGGCCCGCGTCAGCGGGTCGGTGGCATGGCGCAGCGTGCGCACGCGAAACGCATCGTCGGTAAGGAATCGCGGCAGCTGCACTAGTGAGGCGCCGGGCGCCGCCATGAGCGCGGTGGCGGCATGGCGCAGGATGGTTTCCATGCGCGGTCCCCAGCTTTCCAACCAGATGGCGCGCATCGCGCCGACGACGGCATCGACGGCGGCGGCGCGATGGTCGGGTCCGGGATCATCGAGCACGTTGAGCGCCACCGGCCAATCGAGATCCGGCACGTTGAGATAGCAGACGTGATTGCGCCGCCATCGCGGCACGTCACCGAGGACGTCATGTGCGAGATCGCCGTGCGGATCGAGCAGCAAAAGGCCGTCACCGCCGGCCATGTCCTGCGCCGCGAGATGACGCAGCAGCGTCGACTTGCCGACGCCGGTCGCACCGAGAACGGCCAGGTGTCGGAGTCGTTGATCAAGCGTGAGGGAGACCGGTTGTGAACCGGCACGGACGTCCGCGATATGGGTGTGGGTTTCCATAGACCGGGACGGTCGCCGAGACGGCGCACACGTACCGTGGGGAGTACATCGGCGTGCCGTGATGCGGCAACCGGTCCGGTTCATGGAGCGCGGCGCACGTCAGTGCAAAGCGCTCCCCATGTCATTGTACCTGCCCGACCGGGTCGAGATTAGCCGAGAAGCACCATTATCTCACCACTTGATAAAGTGATCCTGACACCCTGTGACATCAGTCGAATATTACCTGTTGGCGTTCGGTTAAACTGGCGATTTGGCTATTTTCGAATCGCCGTAAGGTCGGCCAACGGCTGAGACGACCTGATGGGGGTGACGATGAGAATTAAGCGCATCCGTATTGGCGAATGGCGGCATTTCAGAAATTTAGATGTCCGGCTGGGGGATGACGCTGGCTTGGTCTGCCTTGTCGGCGCGAACGGCACGGGCAAAAGTCACATGCTCGAGCTTATCGCTGCCTGTGCTCACAGGATAGGGTTGGCTCCTGGCGTGGAACTGCCGCGCGGCGATCCCTTCAACGATCGGCACGACTTCTCCCTAGAGTTTCATTTGGCCCCAGGGATTTCCGAAGCCGTCGACAACGGTCTCTTTAACGATCCCTCGTTTGCCGCTTGGGATCGTTCCATAACAGTCTCCAGCCAGAAAAATGATGGAGGGCCCCAAACTCGCTTTGAAGCCGGAGGAATTGTAGATGCGAATGCAAGCACACAGTTCGCGAATCGGGCGATACGAGCGCTCGGCACAGAGAGAGTAGTGAATTTCCTTTCTCTCGATGCGGATCGAGCCTACCCCGATCGTCCGGTACATGCCAATCAAATGGCCGAGGCCTATGAGACTGACTGGGAAGGGATTGATTTTACTCGCGGCCGCTCATTCAGAACCACCACGACGCTTTACGAAGAGTGGAAGAAATATTTTCTTGCTCGGGAAAACCAGAATTCGACCAATCACACCAAGGCGATCAGGCGGGCGAGATTGGAAGGTCAACAAGAACCGGCTTTCGAAGATCACTTCGAACCGTTTAAGAACGCAGTCGCCCAAGTTCTTCCGCATGTCGTTTTCACTGGAATTGACTCCAAAAGGCGAACGTTGCTGTTCGATACTACCGGCCGTGAATTAACTTTCAACCAGCTTAGCGGCGGAGAGCGTGAAATCGCGTTCTTAATTGGCCAGATTGATCGTTTTGGCTTGCGGCAGGGCTTGCTGCTGCTAGACGAACCTGAACTGCACCTCAATGCGGATCTCATACGGACGTGGGTCAGCTATCTCACGAGCACCGTCGAGAACGGGCAAATTTGGCTCGCCACCCATTCGCTTGAAGCGGTCGAAGCCGCCGGCCAGCATTCTACATTTTTATTGGAACGTAACGAGGAAGATCGCAACGTCGATAGCGTCGTCCGGCTCGACCAACGTCCGATTCTGTCGGCGCTATCGCGTGCCGTGGGCACGCCAGCATTTTCCATCTCACAGATGTCATTCATCTTTGTTGAAGGCCAGGAAGGCATTGGCGAACGCGAGCGATTTCGCAAACTAGCCGGTTTACTGCGAAACGCTCGCTTCATGGAGTGTGGGTCATGCGAGGAGGTGATACGGCGGGTGGCCACCATTCGACACTTGGCCGTCGAAGCCGAAACTGAAATCCGCTTAGGAGGGATCATTGATCGAGATTTTCGGCCCGAGCAAGAAGCGGCGGCAATCACAGAAAGGCACGGGGTGTTCGTCTTACCTGTTCATGAAATCGAGAATTTTTTCTTACATCCACCTACGCTGAACTCACTCCTACAGCAAAATGGTCGCGCGGGTCTAAACGCCACCCAACTGATGCTGGACGCCGCCGACGCGCGCGCGGGCAGCTGGATATTTCAGTACGTTATGGCGACGCGGAATGCTAAATCTCTTCCCGAGATCACTGCCCAGGCGAAAGAAATCGCTAAGGGCTTCGCTTGGGCCCAATATGAAAATGATCGTGAAGCGACCAAGCACGCGATCGTCGCCGCGTCGGGCTTCGACCAATTTTCTCAACGAACGCTCAGCAATTTGCTTGAGGTGGGAGTGAGATCGTATAGTCGAAGACGGGTTGCACCTGATCTGTGGAAGCACTGTGAGGGTAAGCAGGTGCTCAACGCGGTGGCCATGCATACTGGGTTTTCGGGATCGCCTGCTTTGATAGAAGCCGCATTGGTTCGATGGAACGGTGACGAAGCACAGGTTCCGGGGGAACTAACGCAACTACGGGAATACCTCAATCGTATTTAGTACCGTCAATGTTCGGGGATTGCCATTTGCCCGGTCTCGTCCTCGATGCGAACGACGCCGAAATCATGCTCGCCGTACGGGTCGTTGTCCGGCGTGAACGCGTCGAAGACTTGGAACGGCTCTCGACGCTTGGGGGATATAGAAGTCAGCCGGTCCAAGCGTTGTTCAGCGCCGGAAGGCGTCGTTGCCGGCGCCCGACCATGAAAAGAGCCGGGGCGGCAAGCGCCTCCGTCTCGGAGACTTCAAACAGCACCCCGCCTCACGGCGGGTTAACACTCTCGCGCCTTTTTGCGCTCTTCCGACCCTTGCTTTGGCATTCTCTCGCGCTTTGCGCGAGCGATGACGCGCCTGGCGATTTCGGACGCGTTCGATAGCCCCACCGGACTATCGCGACGTGTTCCGAAAAGCCTTGCGCGACCTCCCATGGGCCCCAGCCTCCCCCCGATGTCGGCGCCGAAGTGGCCCACGCGCCCGCGCGTGGTTGCCACTTCGAGCAGCCCGACCCCGTGCCGCCAGCCGTGGACGAACGCCCCTCTCCCTGTCTTTGCAGGATCTTGGGCGTCTCGGCCGCGGCCCGCCGGCCCCGCACACTAATGTATGACGTGTCATACGAACGAAAGTGCGGGGTGGCGGCGCGGGGTCGGGCTGCAAGACCGACATCGGGGGGAGGCGAATTTTGAGGCGCTGCAAGGACTTTTGGCCGAAGCGCGCCACCTTTAGGTCTACAAGCCAGTTGTAGGCCCTTTCGTAGGGGGGGGCCGACGTATCGGACGTGTTCGATAGTTCCTATCGTGACGCGCTCCGATACCGTCCTAAAGTAGGGAGGTTCACCGGTCGTTGACTGGAGCGCTATTGCGGACGCTTTGACCGTGTGTTTCGTCTCGGCTCGTACCAGTCGTGCCGATAGGCATCTTCGATCGCCGCAATCCAAGCGGCGTTGAACGAGCTCTTAGAGATCTTGAGCTCACGGACGGCCTCGGCGCACAGAGCCTCTTTGGTGTCCGGTTTGCTCTGGCCCGGTCTCATGAAGTTAGGCAGCCACAGCCGACATCGCTCCCGCTCGGCTTCTGCCTTGTTCGAAAGTTCCTTCTGCCGACCCGTCAGCATCCGAATCGGCCGTGGTCTGGAGGGAGGTGCCTCAATTGAGCCAATACGCTTTCTTCGCACAATATTTGTTTTGCGATGTGACATCCAATATTTGGCTCAACAGAGCCTTTAAATCGGCCTCGCCCTTGCCTTCCTTGAATTCCTATTTTATAATGTTCCAATATCTGCATATTTTTAATTTTGGATATTCTTAAATGCGTATTCTTATATAGAAAGACCGGCAGATTTTGCCGCTACAGAGCGGTATCCTTTGCCGGTCCAGACCGGCAGATTTTGCCGGTCAGGGGCGGCGGATCTCTTTTTTCCTCACGGTTAGATGCAGTCGATAGATATTGGTCTTTCCAAGACCGCGTTGGGTAACTTCCAGAAAACCAGCGTCCTCAAGCTCTTTCAGGTAAGTACGGACGCTCCGCTCCCCCGCGCCCATATCCGTGGCGAGCCTTTGCTGACCGGGAAAACAGGCATCGTCTGTCCAAGCGTACTTCAGCAGCATCGCGTAAGCGAGTTTGCCGCCGACGGACAGGTCTTTGTTGGTGAGCAGGAAGTTCGGCACTTGCGTGAAGCCGTGCCTAGTGACCGGATCGGCACCGACGATTTCGATCGTGCGCGCAATCTCGTTCAGGCGGCCGCCTATGTGATCCATACGTGCAGTATATGCGCTGTCTGGCTGCTCCTTGGCGTTATCAACAGCCCAGCAGCTCACCGCATGCCGCCGTCGGTATCATGCGTGTCGTCCCGACGATCATATCTTGGGCCGCCCAAAAGTGGCGCGAGCATGCGCTGGAGGCTGCCCACGAGGATGTTGGTTTCTCGATCTCGTTCGAGCAGCGCTGCTATTTGAACGTCCTTGGTCTTCACCTGTTCGCGAAGAAACTCCTTGTCATCATTGAGATGCGCCACTTCCCTTTCGAGCTGGGCGACATATGGCGACATTGGTGTTGGTTCGGTCGCGACAGGTCGCGACTTGTCGGGCTCTGTCGAGACCTGTCGCGAGTCGCCGGCCATAGAATTCAGCTGCTGGTCGGGTAGTGCCGTCGCGACAGACTGCGACACCGATGTCGGTTCATGTCGCGTGTCGTGCCGTACTTCGTCGCTTATGTGGGCCGCGACAGGTGCCGCGTCCTGTCGCGACACGTCGCGACCGGTCGATCGCGTGTCGAGCGATATCAGTTCTTCGATCTGTGCGATGTGTCGTGCGACCGACTGCGCGCTGATGAAGTACTTGTCGCCGAGTGTCGTCGTCTCCTTCACGCAGTCCAAATGTCCAGAGGCACAATATCGTTGGATGCTGCGCGTTGTGCGGGGATGGCCGGCAGCGGCGTAGCGCTCAACGGCCTGCTCGATGTTGAGAGTGTATTCGGTATCGTCGCTCGTCGCAGCGGGGTGTACGTCGCGACTTGTCGCGACCGGTCGCGTCATCTCTTCGGGCATGTCGTCAGTGTAGCAGACACGATGCGCCGCTCGGCCGAGCGTGTGGACAGCGTGCGGATTGCTCGGCGGGTGGCCCGGCGCAGACGACCGAGCGGATAGGAGAAGCGGACCCGTCAGCCGTTCGATAGCTGCTCCTGAAGGTCAAGCCGACGTAGCCCGCGACGTCAGCAAATACGCTCGTGACCCGAAGCAGCCCAGATCAGGTGCAGCATTCATGGGCCTGGATCGAGCCTGCTTGTAATCCCGCGCTCGGCCACTTAGGCTTTGCCCATGCCTCTTGCGACAGACGATTTCCACCTCATCAGCGCATCTTTCGAATTGCGCTATGCGCCCCAGTTTCTGGTGTGGGATCGCTCGGGCCTGATATGGTCCGGCATGGCGGCATCGTTTCCGGACGCGGCGACCAAGCAGGCGACGCCAAACGCGGTGAATGTCCGTCTCGCCCGCAACCTCGACGGTACCGTCGCGATCGACCGCTGCTACGTGCAGAGCACGATCCGCAACCCGAAGCTCACCGAACTAAAGGATGCCGCCGAAGCGCTCGTCCCGCTCGTCATTCGGCATCTGCCGATCGAGCAGTTCACCCGGATCGGCCTGCGGCTTATCTACCAAAAAAACTTCTCCTCTCGCGAGCAGGCCGCCGACTATCTCCTGCAAAGGGTCCCTGTGCCACACGCGAGATCGAAGGCGATGAACGTCGACGGTCGCATCCTCGAGCCGCAGCTGGCGTTTCGGTGCGAAGGCGACAAGCTCGGCTTCCATGTGCGGCTCAGCGCCATGCAGAACGAGATCGCCGTCGAGTTCCCAGCCGAGTATGCTCATCTCGCTCCCCAGGCCAACGACCTCAAGCTCGACCGCGTCACGCTCGATATCGACTACTACTCGCACGCCATGGTGCCTGTGGACGGCATCAAGCCCGAAGACCTTATCGATAACTGGCTTTCCGTGATCAAACGAGACATCGCCCATGCCGTCGCAAGTTAGCGCCCTCATCTACAATCTGGACGAGTTCAGGGACGCCCCTGCGAGCCCGAAGATCGGACCCGTCATCGCCGCCGATGCGCCGCCGTCGAAGGCGCAAGCCACCCTCGACGATCTGTTCGACGGCTCTGCCGAGACCCAGTCGTTCTCCGCAGTTGCGAGGGCACGTTTCGCGACCCTCTCGACCACCCTCAACGCGGCCCGGTTCTCCGATGCACTCGACAAAGACAACGCCATAATGCAGCTGCAGGGCGAGCTCCCACGCTCGTTCAAGTTAAAGGGCTGGTCGGACGGTGCGCTTGCCCTGATCCAGGCGCTGCACCACGGGCTCGCAAACCGTCACGGGACTGCCGTCGACGATAGCCAGTTCTTGCGAGTGTTCGAGGCCGTCAATGTCCTTAAGGTTTCGCCAGCGCTGCGCTACGAGCGTGCGCTCGACGTGATTGACACACTCGAGGACAGCGGCCTCGACATCGATCCGGCCGAGGCCGAGCTCCTCCAGAAGGCGCTCGATGTCTAACAAAGCATTCCTGGACACCAGCATTCTCGCCGACGTCGTCCTCAAAGGTGGACCGTTCCATCGCAACGCCAAGGCGGCGATCGCCGAGTACGACCAGCTGCTCGTTCCCGGCTACGCAGTGAAAGAATTCAAGGCCGGCCCGCTCCGGGCATTTCGCTGGCTGCACGACAAGGTCGTCACGACCGGCGACTGGTCGCTCGCCATCGCCGCCATCGGCAGCGTGTTTAAGCAGCAGAACCTCGCCCGCACGGCGATCGAGGCAGTCGCCGCGTTCGAAAGCTCGATGACGAGCCAGCTGCAGCGAGATGGAGAGATCTCTCCACGAGAGGCCCGCGCGTTAAAGGCCGAGGAAGCCCGGCTCTGGCTGAAAAGACAGATCATGCGGGCCTGGCGAAAGCAGGCTCGCTCGCCGTTCACCTCAACGGCTCCACTTGACTGCTACGTGGTTGCTGCCCCGGTAGAAACACCGGACGGACTGATCGACATCGCCCCGACCCGTTGCACCATCGGCGACTGCTGCATCGCCCGGCAGCTGCGCGAGGAGCCCACCGCCGCGCGTGCTCTCGAGGACACCTGTGCTGCATTGGCGGCCAAACCCGAGATGCAGAAGCGGCGTAACGTACTTCGCAAAATCCGCCGTCGATCAACAGCGATCGATGATCGTGACTGCAGGTACTTGGGCGACGCGGTGTTCGCGCTGCAATGTCCCGCCGATGCCGTCGTGCTAACTACCAATCTCGTCGACCACGCGCCGCTCACAGCCGCTCTCGGCAAGTCCGCGGTAGCGCCTAGGAGAGGTGATGATGTCTGACGCGAGCCTGACGCGCTGACCGATGGGCTCGGCCGTGCTCGTGCGTTCGAGGGGCCATTTGAGCGGCGCACCATTCGAATAACCCCTCGTCCCCTTCTGGCCCTGAAGGGAATCTGCTGCCGAGCAAGTGGGCATCCGCTGCCCAGGGCGAGGCGGGCGACACTGGTAATCCTGCCGACCCGAATGATCAAAAGGGGACGCCCCGGAGCCGGTCAAGCCTGCGGCTTTTAGTACCCTTACGGTACCCCGCGATTTTCCGCCGTTCAAATAAGCGATCTAAGTCTTTGATTTTATTGGTCGGAGCGGAGAGATTCGAACTCTCGACCCCCAGTCCCCCAGAACTACGATTGGCCCCTTTAAGGTTCTTCCAGGTTCCATCGTCTTCCCACGATGAGGCCGCAATCTACTGTTACCATTAGAGAATTACCGCAACCTCACAGAACCTCGCAAAACCGGGAATAACCGTTCCACTGAGACATGAGTGAGACATGGAATGCGACTTCAAAAGTCATGTCTCAATTTGCCAAATTATCTATTCGTCTCAATCGACTGACTCGGCGTTTCCTGGTCTGGGGGTCACACAGTCTAAGGGTATGGGGGTCTCGAGTTCATGCCAAGTCTCGATCCGCGCGGACGCAACATTACGCGCGCCATCAACGGCCCGGCGGCGACTTATGCCATCGAGCGCCATGATCGCCTCTATCTCGATGTCCTCGGCGGCGG
>LNFM01002672.1_pt1 | contig 36932 bp, 38 predicted proteins | sample 596031 | NCBI WGS metagenome assembly LNFM01 (sample SAMN04254537, study PRJNA301005) | activated carbon metagenome | isolation source: dual media filters at the Ann Arbor, Michigan drinking water treatment plant | place: USA: Ann Arbor | reverse complement strand
CGGCTCCAACAACCCGCTGGGCATCGACCCGAAGGGCCCGCAGGACACCCTGCCCTTCCACCCGTACTACACGGCGAAGGACAGCGTCGGCCTGATCGTGTACTTCATCGTCTTCGCCTTCCTGGTGTTCTTCATGCCGAACTACCTCGGCCATGCGGACAACTACATCCCGGCGAACCCGCTGGTGACGCCCGCGCATATCGTGCCGGAATGGTACTTCCTGCCGTTCTACGCCATCCTGCGCGCGGTGCCGGACAAGCTGGGCGGCGTGATCCTGATGTTCGGCTCCATCGCCGTGCTGTTCATCCTGCCCTGGCTCGACACCTCCCCGGTGCGATCCATGCGGTTCCGCCCGATCGCGAAGTGGACGCTGTATCTGTGGCTGGTGTCGTTCTTCGTGCTGATGTGGGCAGGCGCCAAGCCGGCGGATGAGCCGTATGTGACGATCTCCCGCATCGCCACGGCCTATTACTTCGCCTACTTCCTGGTGATCCTGCCCCTGCTTGGCCGCCTCGAACGGCCGTTGTCGCTGCCCGAGAGCATCGCCATGCCGGTCCTCCGCGGTGGCGGACCGGTCCTGGCCGGCGCCGCGGCGAAGCCGATGGAGAAGGCCTGATGCGTGACGTGAAGCGCGGCTTCCGCAACCTGATCGGCGCCCTGGCATTGGGCGCCGCCACCACCTTAAGCGCGGCGTTGCCCACCCCGGCCCATGCGGCCGGGGAGGCGATCGCGCTGCCCAATGCCGGCTTCAGCTTCGCCGGCTTCTTCGGCACCTTCGACCGTGGCGCCGCACAGCGCGGCCTGCAGGTCTACAAGGAAGTCTGCGCCGCCTGCCACGGCATGTACCAGCTGTCCTACCGCAACCTGGTGGAGATCGGGCTGAGCGAGGACCAGGCCCGCGCCATTGCGGCCAGCGTGGAAGTGCGCGACGGCCCGAACGACATGGGCGAGATGTTCGACCGCCCGGCCCGCCTGTCCGACCGCTTCCGCCGCCCCTTCGCCAATGAGCTGGCGGCGCGGGCTGCCAATAACGGCGCCTATCCGCCGGACCTTTCGACCATCACCAAGGCGCGCGCCAATGGCGCGAACTACCTGCATGCGCTGCTGACCGGCTATGTCGATCCGCCGGCCGGCTTCAACCTGCAGGACGGCATGTACTACAATGCCTACTACCCCGGTCATCAGATCGCGATGCCCAATGTCCTGAACCCGGACCAGGTCGAATACGCCGATGGCACCGCGGCGACGGTGGACCAGATGGCCCGCGACGTGACCACCTTCCTCGCCTGGGCGGCGGAGCCGGAGACGGAACAGCGCCGCGCCATGGGCATTCGGATGATCCTGTTCCTGATCGTCCTCGGTGGCCTGACCTATGCGGTGAAGCGCAAGATCTGGGCCGACGTAAAGCACTGAAACCAGCCACCCGGCCGGTTTGCGCAAGGGCCGCTCCCGCAGGGGAGCGGCCCTTTTCACTGTCCGGCTTCAAGCCGGGCCCATCCCATTGTAGAAGCCCCCCGGTTGTAGAAGCCCCGGTTGTAGAAGTACCGGGCAGCCAGGAGCCTCCGCATGTCCGAAACCATCTCCCCCGTCATCGGCCTGATCGGCGGCTCCGGCCTGTATGACATTCCAGGCCTCGAGGGCCGCGAATGGAAGCGCATCGCCAGCCCCTGGGGCGAGCCGTCGGATGCCATCCTGCATGGCACGCTGGCCGGGGTGCCGGTGCGCTTCCTGCCGCGCCATGGCCGCGGCCATCCAACGCCGCCCTCCGCCCTGAACTATCGCGCCAATATCGATGCGATGAAGCGCGCCGGCTGCACCGAGATCATTTCCCTCTCGGCGGTGGGCTCCTTGAAGGAGGAGCTGCCGCCCGGCCACTTCGTCATCGTCGACCAGTTCATCGACCGCACCTTCGCGCGGGAAAAGTCGTTCTTCGAGACCGGCTGCGTCGGCCATGTCTCCGTCGCCCATCCGGTCTGCCCGCGGCTCGGCGATGCCTTGCAGGCTTCCGCCGAGAAGCTCGGCCTGCCGGTGACGCGGGGCGGCACCTACCTGGTCATGGAGGGGCCGCAATTCTCCACCAAGGCGGAAAGCCTGCTGTACCGGAGCTGGGGCTGCTCCGTGATCGGCATGACCAATATGCCGGAGGCGAAGTTGGCGCGCGAAGCGGAGCTTTGCTACGCGACCGTCGCCATGGTGACGGATTTCGACTGCTGGCACCCGGACCATGAGGCGGTGACGGTGGACCAGGTGGTGAAGGTACTGTTCGGCAATGCCGACAAGGCGCGCGGCCTGATCGCCGATGTGGTGCCGGGCCTCGGCGCGCCGCGCGGCCTCTGCCCCGCCGGGTGCGACCGGGCGCTGGACCACGCGCTGATCACCGCGCCCGAGATGCGCGACGCGGCGCTGCTGGCGAAGCTGGATGTGGTGGCCGGGCGGGTGCTGCGGGGCTGAGAAAGGTCAGCACCTACATGCTGGAATCCAGCAGGCTGGAATGCACCCAGCCGGCCGGAGCCACCGCATCGCCAATCTGCACCCAGCCGCCGGGGGCCTGGCCATGCACCGTGAAGGCCCGGCCGCGTTCCGCGACCCACAGGATCTCCGACTGGCCACTCGGCCCGGACCGCACCCGCACCGGGCTCAGCACGGTGACGCTGCCGCCTGCTCCGGCGGTTTCGGCGGTGGCCGGGGTGACAGGCTCCATGTTCGACGCCTGCGTGACCACCTGCACCGCTGTGGCGTCGACGACCGGCGCCGCCGCCGTGGCTGGCTGGGGAGACCCGCAATAGCGCTGCCGGGGCAGACCCGGCGCGCCGCCGCGCCACAGGCCGGGACCATCCTCCATCACCACCATGCTGCGGGAACTGCGCGCCAGGTCCCGCTCCGGCTGGCGCCCATCCGGTCCGACCAGGATGCCCAGCGCCGGGATCACCCGCGCCACAACGTCAGGGCCGGCAGGGCCACCAAGCCGGGCACAAACGGCGAAGGCACCCGGCTCCTCCAGTGGATAGGTCTCGATGCCGGTCAGCGTCTCGCCGCCCTGGCCGCCCTGGACGCGTAGATGCGCGCGCAACGCCGCCACCGCGGCCTCCTCGGCCGTGCGGGCTTCGTCCTCCGGCTGCGCCGCTTCGGGCTTCACCCCCGGCCCAGCATTCCAGCCCAGGGAAACGGCGGCAACAGCGCCGGCGGACAGGAGAACGACGGCGAGGAGGGCTGGGATCGCCTTGTGCATGCTGGCTGGGCCACTTCCTGGCTGATGCTGGTGCCAGGCAAGACGCACCGTTACGCCAAAGGTTCCGTGCAGGACGCGCGGTTGCCGCCTTGTAGGCCGGCGGGGCAGGCAGGACCGGTGGACCGCTTCCCGGGGCCGGGTTCCGCTCAGTCGGGTCAGGCCCTAACCTGGCGGTTCACGGCACGGTGTATGGCTTCATGTCCCGGGCGACGCGCTTCACGCGGCAGAGGCTGGCAGCGAGCTGATGCGGACCCGCCTGCTGCGGCCTGTCACTCCCGCCATCCTGTTCGCGCACCGCCTTGTGGCGCCTCGCCGCAGCGAGGATGGCGACCGCAACCTGGCCCTGGCGCTGGCCTTCATCGCCGGCGCCATCAATGCCGGCGGATTCTTCGCCATCGGTCATTACACCTCCCACATGTCGGGTATCGTCTCCGCGATGGCGGATTTCGCGGCGCTCGGCGCCTGGGTGCTGGTGGGCGCCGGGCTGGTGGCGCTGGTCAGCTTCACGGTGGGCGCCGCCGCCTCCGCCTGGCTGATCAACTGGGGCCGGCGGAATGACAGGCGACGGCAATACGCCCTGCCGCTGCTGCTGGAGGGGGCGGTTCTGGCAGGGTTGGGCGTGGCGGGCATGGTGGTGGGGACAAGCCCCTATGCCGCGGCGATCGGCGTGCCGGTGCTGTGCTTCATCATGGGGCTGCAGAACGCCACCATCACCAAGGTCTCCGGCGCCCGGCTGCGAACCACGCATATAACAGGCATCGTCACCGATATCGGCATCGAGCTGGGCAAGCTGGCCTATTGGAACCGGGGCGAGGGAGGCCGGGCCGAGGGAAACCGGGCCGATGCGCCCCCGGTCCGCGCCGACCGGGCCAAGCTGCGCCTGCTGGCGACCATGCTCGGCGCCTTCATGGGCGGCGGTGTGCTGGGTGCGCTGGGCTTCAGCCATGTTGGCGCCGCGGCCGCGCTGCCGCTGGCGCTGCTGCTGGGATTGCTCGGCACGGCGCCGGCGGCCGCGGCCGTGGTGCTGCGGCGGCGGGCGCCGTGACCGGCGTCGCGGTCAGAAGCTGTGCGCGTTGAAGGCGGGAGAACGGCCGAATGGCGCGTAGCCAAGACGGCGATCGAGGCGGTTGGAGCCATGGCGCCAACCGGTCAGGATCACCGGGATCGGGCGTCAGTCCTTCACTTCCTCCAGCCGCACGGCCAGCTCACCGGCATGGGCGGCGCCCTCGCGCTTGCGGCGTCGCAGCACGATCGGGACGATCATCACGATCAGCGCCAGCATCAGGATCACCCAGAAGGGATAGGCCGGCTGCGCGCCGTTCGGGCTCCAGATCGGGATCATGACCAGCAGGGCCAGGCAGATGCCGGAGGTGATGTAGTAGCCGAGCATGACGTCAGCTCCCCAGATGCTTGGTGAAGAAGGCGAGCGTGCGGGCCTGCGCCACATCCGCATCGGCCGGCTTGTAGGACCCGCGCTCCTCGCAGCCGAAGCCGTGGCCGGCGCCCTGATAGACGAAGATCTCGACGCCGGGCTGCGCTGCCCGGATCAGCTCCACATCCGACATCGGGATGGAGGCATCGACCTCGCCGAAATGCAGCTGCACGGGGCAGGAGGGGGTCTCAGTGCGGGTGCCTGCGATGCCGCCGCCATACCAGCCGCAGGCCGCCTTGAAGCTGGTGCTGCGCGTGGCCCCCCACCAGGCGATGGTGCCGCCCCAGCAATAGCCGACGATGCCGCGCGCGGCGCTGCCCGGCAGGGCGGCGGCGGCGGCCTCGATGTCCAGCATCGTGCCCTTCTCATCCACCTTCGCGCGCAGGTCGCGGCCGCGGGCCACATCCTCCGACGCATAGCCGAGTTCCACGCCGCGCTCGACGCGGTCGAACAGCGCCGGGCAGACCACGGCATAGCCCTGCGCCGCGAAGGCGTCGCAGACATGGCGCATGTGGCGGTTCACGCCGAAAATCTCCTGCACCACCACCAGGGCGCGGGTCGCATCGGCCGGGCCGGCGCGGTAGGCGTTCAGGCGATGGCCATCGGCGGCATTCAGCTCGATCTGCATGACGTTTCCCGCGCAGGTTTCGCGCGTTAGTGTTCCCGTATGGGCAAGCTCGTCAACCTCAACCATGCGCGCAAGGCGCAGGCGAAGCGGCAGGCGGAGGCAGACGCCGCCGCCAACCGGGTGAAGCACGGGCGCACCAAGGCGGAGAAGCTGGCGGATCGGGCGGCGGAGGCGCGGCGGGACGCGCTGCTGGATGGCGCGAAGCGGGAATCCGCGGAAGACTGAGCGGATGCAGAACCCCGATTTCGACCCGGCCGCGCATGGCTGGCACATCGTCACCCCCTCCGGCCTGCCGGAGACCGCCAACCCGCTATGGCAGCGCGGCACGGAATACGGCTTCCAGGCGCGCGCCGACCACGCCAATGGGCGCGGCGTGATCCATGGCGGCATCCTCGCCACCTTCATGGACCACAGCCTGGGGCTGATGGTGCGCGCGGCGACCGGCGGCGGCATCAACCTGGCGACCATCCAGCTCGACCTGCACTACCTGGCCGCCGCCATGCCGGGAATGTTCCTGGTGGGCTCCGGCGAGATCACCCGGCAGACCCGCAGCGTGGTCTTCGTGCGCGGCACGCTGCGCGCCGGCGATACGGCGGTGATCGCGGCTACCGGCATCTGGAAGCTGCTCGCGCCCCCGCGGTGACGCCGGGCGCCTGGCTGGGCTAGAACCCGCGCAGCGACAGACGGAGAGAATCGATGAAAATCACCTGGTTCGGACATTCGGCCTATCGCCTGGAATTCGGCAATTCGGTCGTGCTGATCGACCCCTTCCTGACCGGCAACCCGGTATTCCAGGGCGATGCCGAGGCGGCGAGCGCGGGCGCCACCCATATCCTGCTGACGCATGGCCACAGCGACCATGTTGGCGACACCCTGGCGATCCACCAGCGCACCGGCGCCAAGGTGGTGGCGAATTTCGAGATCTGCATGTGGCTGGCCCGCCAGGGGCTGAAGGCCATGGACCCGATGAACACCGGCGGCACCACGCAGCAGGACGACTTTTCCGTTACCCTGACCATCGCTTTCCATTCCTCGGCGGTGATGGACGAGAATGGCGTGACGCAGGATCTCGGCCTGCCCGGCGGGCTGGTGATCACGCCGAAGGCGAAGGGCGAGCCCGTGGTCTATCACATGGGCGATACCGAGGTTTTCGGCGACATGGCGCTGATCGGCGAACTGCACAGCCCGACGGTCGCGATGGTACCGGTGGGCGATCGCTTCACCATGGACGGCAAGCGCGGCGCGCTGGCCGTGAAGCGCTTCCTGCCGACGGTCACCACCGCCATCCCGTGCCATTTCGGCACCTTCCCGATGATCGCGCCGGATGCCTCGGCCTTCGAGCGGGAGATGGCGGGCGCCAAGGCGCGCGTGCTGGTGCCCGAGATCGGGGTGGCGTTTACGCTGTAGGGACTACCTCCATCACCGCTTCCGCCAGCGCGAGGGAGGCGGTGAGGCCGGGGCTCTCGATGCCGAACAAATTCACCAGCCCCGGCACGCCATGCACCGCCGGGCCCTGGATGACGAAATCCTGGCCCGGCGCGCCCTTCGGCACGGTCTTGGGGCGGATGCCGGAATAGCCAGGGGCGAGTGCGCCATCCGGCAGGGCCGGCCACCAGCGGCGGATCGATTCGTAGAACAGATCCCCACGCCGCGGGTCCACGTTGTAGTCGATGTGGTCCACCCACTCGACATCCGGCCCAAACCGCGCCTGGCCGCCGAGGTCGATGGTCAGATGCGTGCCCAGGCCGCCCGGCACCGGCACCGGGTAGATCAGCCGGCTGAACGGGGACTTCATGGTCAGGCTGAAATAGTTGCCCTTGGCGTAGAAGGCACCGGGGATATGCGCCTCCGGCACCCCCTCGATCCGCCGTGCCAGGCCGGGCGCGTGCAGGCCGGCGGAGTTCACCAGCAGGTTGCAGGACAGCGCCATCGGCTCCGCCCCGCCGACCTCCAGCTCGATCTGGCTTCCGGCGACGCGGCCCTGCAGCACCGGCGCGTGGAAGGCGAACATGGCCCCCGCATCCTCGGCATCGCCCTGCAGGGCGAGCATGTAGGCGTGGCTGTCGATGATGCCGGTGGAGGGGGAGACCAGTGCCGCGGTGCAGGACAGCGAAGGCTCGATGGCGCGCACCTCATCCCCCGAGATGAAGCGAAGGTCGTCCACCCCATTGGCGGCGGCACGCTGCCGGATGCCCTCCAGCTGCTCGGCCTCCGCATCGCTGGTCGCCACGATCAGCTTGCCGCAGCGGCGATAGGGCACGCCGTGGCTGTCGCAATACGCGTACAGCTTCCATTTGCCGGCGACGCAGGTCCGCGCCATCAGGCTGCCGGCGCGGTAGTAGATGCCGGCGTGGATCACCTCCGAATTGCGGGAGGAGGTCTCGGTGCCGATGCCCTCCGCAGCGTCGAGCACCAGCACCTCCCGCCCCGCCTGGGCCAGCGCCCGGGCCACGGCGAGGCCGACGACCCCTGCCCCCACCACCACGCAATCCACCTGGTCCATGCTGTTCCCCCGAGGCTTTGGGGATGGGTATGGCCATTTTCCGCCGGTGGGGAAGCCCCCCCTTACTGCTTCAACCGCTTCCACGCCGTGACCTGCAAGGCCGAGGCCCGCACATGCACCACCGCGGGCACCCGGCGCGGCGCCAGGGCGGCGTCCAGCACCGGGGCGATGTCGGCCTCCGTGGCGATGGTGAACCCCTCCGCCCCGAATGCCCGGCCCCAGGCGGCGAAGTCCGGATTCACCAGGTCGGCCGCATCGGCGTAGTTGCGGCCGGGGTAGCGGTTGGCGTGGTGCATGCCGATCGAGCCATAGGTGCCGTTATCCGCCACCAGCAGCACCGGGGCGGCGGCGTGGCGCATGGCGGTCGCGATCTCGTTGCCCGTCATCAGCGCGCCGCCATCGCCCGTCACCGCGATGACCTGCCGGCCGGGATGCCGGATGCTGGCGGCGACCGCCATCGGCATCCCCGCCCCCATGCCGCCCACGGCAGATCCCAGAAAGATCTGGCCGGGACGGAAGGGGATGTGGCGGTGCACGAAACTGGTGAAATTGCCGGCATCGGTGGTGAGCACCGCATCCGCCGTCATGCGTTCCGCCACCGCGACGCAGACGGCGGAGAAATTCACCCCATCCGGCGCCGGGTCCCAGCGCGGCGCCGTCAGGTCCCGGTGCAGCCCGTGCAGCCGCGCGATCCAGGCGGCGCGGCCGGGTGGCGTCGGCGGGGTCTTGCGGGCCAGCAATGCCTCGACCAGCAGGGCCGGGTCGCAGGCCATGGGCAGGTCGGCGCGGAAGACGCGGTTGATCTCGGACGGGTCGGGCCAGACATGCACCAGCGGCATCTGCGGGTCCGGCGCGGTGGGCCAGGTGTAGGACTGGCTGACCACATCGGTCATCCGCTCACCCAGCGCCACCAGCAGGTCGGCCTCCCGCAGCGCGGCCATCAGCGGCGGCTGCACGCGGTTGCCGATATAGCCGGCGTAATTGGGGTGGTGGCTATCGAACAGGTGTGGGCGGCGATGGGTGGGCGCGACGGGCAGCGACCATTCCTCCGCCAGACGCTGCAGCGCGGCGAGTGCGGCCGGCGGGCCATCCATCGCGCCGCCGACCAGCACCACCGGGCGCTGCGCGGTGGCCAGGCGCTTGGCGAGTTCCTCCACCTGCGCCGGCGCCGGGCCGGGTGTCGCGCGGATGCGCGGCCTGGCGAGGGCGATGTCGTTGGCCGGTTCGTCCAGCAGATCCTCCGGCAGCACCACCGCCACCGGGCCGGGCGTGCCGGATTCGGCGAGGTGGAAGGCGCGCGCAATCGCCTCGCTGGCCTGGAGGGGCAGATCCACCGGGATCACGGCCTTCACCGTATCCGCCAGGTATTTTTCGTAATTCTGCTCCTGCAACGCACCACGGCCGCGGTCACGGCGCTCGATCTGGCCGATCAGCAGCACCATGGGTATCGCATCGTGGAACGCCGTGTGCAGGCCGATCATCGCGTTGGAGACGCCAGGGCCGCGGGAGACCATGCAGACCCCTGCCCGCCCGGCCCGCATGCGGCCATCGGCGGCGGCCATGTAGGCGGCGCCACCCTCGTGCCGGCAGACCACCAGCTTCAGCGCCGGCACATCCACCAGCGCATCCGTGAGACCGAGAAAACTCTCGCCCGGCACGCAGAACAGCAAATCCACGCCATGCGCCGCGAGGCTTTCGGCCACCAGCCTGCCAACGCTGCGCGTCATGCCGCGGCGCCCTTCGCCGCATTGCTGCGCCAGACCGGCGTGAGCCAATGGCGGTATTTTTCGAGCTTTCCGCGCACGGCGTCGTTGTACAGCGTCTGCAAGCGCCGCGTGACGGCGCCGGGCGTGCCGTCGCCGATGTCGTAGTGGTCGATCGCGACCATCGGCAGCACCTCCGCGCCGCTGCCGCAGAAGAACGCCTCGTCGGCGACGTAGAGTTCGGAGCGATCGACATCGCGCTCCACCACCTCCATGCCGAGTTCTTCCCGCGCCAGCTCCATCAGCGTCTCGCGCGTGATGGATTCCAGGATGTCGGCGGTGACGGGCGGGGTGATCAGCTTGCCATGGCGCACGATCATCACGCAGGCGCCCGGCCCTTCCGCGACCTTGCCGGCGGCGTTCAGCATGACGGGCGGGCCCATGCCGTTCATCCGCGCCTCGATATAGGCGAGGCGGGAGTTGTGGTAGTTCGCACCGGACTTGATGCGGGATGGGGAGGCGAGGTCGCTGTTGCGGCGCCAGGTGCTGATGGCGCTTTTCACGCCGGTCTCCTGCACCTTCTTCGACGGCATGGAGAAGGCCAGGATGAAGAAGCCGGTGCGGATTTCGCTCGGCAGATAATGCGTCAGCTCGCCTTCCGCGAAATAGACCACGGGCCGGTAGTGGATCGTCTCCCGGTAGTTGCAGGCACGGATGAGTTCCAGGCTTGCCGCCTCGATCTCCGCATCGGTGTAGGGGATGGTCATGCGCATGATGCGCGCGCCCTGCCGCAGTCGCGCGATGTGGTCGGCGTGGCGGAAGGTGTAGAGTTCCTGTTCTTCCTCGTTCCAATAGGCACGGATGCCCTCGAACACATTCTCCCCGCGCAGCACGCATTCGGTGGAGATGTGCATGGTGGCATTGGCCCAGGGCACCAGCTTGCCGTCGAGCCAGGCGTAATCCGCCGATTTGCTCATGGGGTTGTCTCCTCCGGATAGGTGATGTCGATCAGCAGGTTGCCGTGGGCGTCGCGGGTGATGTGCGCGTCGGGGCCGATGACGACGGTGGATTCGCGTTCCTCCACCACCGCGGGGCCTGCGATGCGCTGATCCACGGGCAGGCGGTAGCGGTCATAGACGGCGCAGGGCGCGAGGCCTGTTGCGGCAAACCACACGTCGCGGTGGCCCTTCAGCGCGGCGCCTTCGCCCTTCGGCGGGGTGAAGCCTTCCGGCACCGCGGGGCGGCTGGCCGTGGCGTTCAGGCGCCAGGACAGCACCTCCATCGCCACGCCGGTGATGCGGCGATCGAAAAGGGCGAAGTAGGTTTCGCGGAAGGCGGCCTCCACCGTCGCGGCGTCTGCCGCCTCGGGGATCGGCACGCTGATGTCGAAACCCTGGCCGGCGTAGCGCATATCCGCGCTGCGGCGGAACTGCACGTCGCCAGGGGCGGCGCCGGCATCCAGCAGCATCGCCCGCGCCTCCGCTTCCATCTGCCCGAACTTTCGCGCCACGTCATTCCAGTCCACCGCCGTCAGGCGCTGCACCCCGGCTCGCACCAGGTCGATGGCCGGCGCCGCGACGAGGAAGCCGAGTGCAGACGCCACGCCCGCGCCCTGCGGCACGATGACGCGAGACAGCTTCAGCAGTTTCGCCAGCCCATAGGCATGCACCGGTCCGGCGCCGCCGAAGGCGAGCATGGCGTAGCGGCGCGGATCGCGCCCTTTCTCCGCCACATACATGCGCGTCGCGGCGGCCATGTTCTCATTGACGATGCTGTGGATGCCTGCCGCCACCTCCAGCGCGCTCATCCCCAGCTTGCGGCCGAGATGCGCTTCCATCGCGCCCTCCACCGCCGCACGATCCAGCGCCATCTCGCCACCAAGAAAATACTCCGGCGAGAGATAGCCCAGCAGCAGATCCGCATCCGTCACCGTGGGTTGCGTGCCGCCACGCATGTAGCAGACCGGCCCCGGCACGGAGCCCGCCGATTCCGGCCCGACATTCAGCAGCCCCATCGCATTCACATGCGCGATGGAGCCACCGCCCGCGCCGATCTCGATCAGGTCGATCACCGGCACCTTCAGCGGCAGGCCCGAGCCCTTGCGGAAGCGCCGCACGCGGGCTGCCTCGAAGGTGGAGGCATGTTCCGCCTCCCCCTTCTCGATCAGGCACATCTTTGCCGTCGTGCCGCCCATGTCGAAGGAGATCATGTCCGCGACACCGGCGATGCGGCCGTAATGCATGGCGGCCGTCGCACCCGCGGCCGGGCCGCTCTCGATCAACTGCACGGGATTGGCGCGCGCGTAACCGACGGAGGCGATGCCGCCCGCCGAGAGCATCAGATGCAGCGGCCCGCCCAGCCCGCGCCGCCGCAGTTCCGCCTCCAGGCTCGCCAGGTAGCGGTCCATCAGCGGCAGCACATAGGCATTCACGCAGGCGGTATTGGCGCGCTCGTATTCGCGAATCTCCGGCGCCACGTCGGAGGACAGCGTCACGGGCACGCCCGGCAATTCCTCGGCCAATATCGCGCCGACGCGCCGCTCATGCGTGGGGTCGAGGTAGCTGTGCAGCAGGCACACCGCCACCGCCTCCACCGCATCGGCGCGCAGCGCACGCGCCGCATCGCGCACCTCGGATTCCACCAGCGCCACCAATTCGCGGCCGCGCGCATCGTGGCGCTGCGTCACCGCATGGCGGCGCGGCCGCGGTACCAGCGGCTCCGGTTTGTCGAGGAACAGGTCGTACAGGTCGTAGCGCATCTCCCGCCCCATCTCGAGGCTGTCGCGGAAGCCGCGCGTGGTGACCAAGCCGATGCGCGCGCCCTTGCGCTCGATCACGGTGTTGGTCACCAGCGTGGTGCCATGCACCACCTGGCGCACCTGCCCGATCTCCGCGCCCGCCTCGCCCAGGATGCGGTCGATGCCTTCCAGGATGGCGCGGCCGGGATCATCCGGCGTGGTCAGCCGCTTGCCGGTCAGCACGCGGCCGGTGGCGTCATCCACCAGCACGAAATCGGTGAAGGTGCCGCCGACGTCTACGCCTATGCGTAGCGGGGCTACGACACCGATGCGATAGGGGCGCGCGGGCATCGTCATGCCCCCTGGCGCCCTGCTTCCCTGCGGCAGGAACCGCAACGGCCCTTCGGCCACCCAGCCGGTGCGAAGTGCACCGGCTGCGCGTTGAACTTCCCTGAGGTCACTCTCATTCAGGCTTGATCCCCGCCGTCTGCACCACGTCGCGCCAGCGCGCCGTCTCATTCACCAGCATGGTCCGGAAGCCATCCGGGCCGAGTTGCAGCCGCTCCAGCCCCAGCGCCGGCAGCCGCGCCTGCACCGATTCGCTGGCCATGGACTTGTCGATCGCCTGCTGCAGCCGCGCCACGATGGGCGCCGGAATGCCTGCCGGGCCGAGCACGCCCCACCAGAAGCCGGCGACCAGATCCACGCCCTGCTCGCGCAGCGTCGGCACATCCGGCATCGCCGGCAGGCGCTGTTCGGCAGCCACACCGATGACGCGCATCTGCCCGGCGGCGACCAGCGGCGCGGCGGTGGCCATCGCCTGGATCATCGCCTGCACCGTGCCGTTCAGCACATCGGGCAGCGCCGCGCCGGTGCCGCGATAGGGCACATGCGTCACCTTCACGCCGCTGCGCATCTGCAACAGTTCGATCATCAGATGCGTGCTGGTGGCGGTACCGCCGGAGGCGATGTTCACCGCCTCCGGCCGTGCCCGCGCCGCCTCCAGCAGGTCGCGCGTAGTGCGGAAGGGGGAACTGCTCGCCACCACCAGCAGCGCCGGCGCCACGCCGAGCGTGGCGATGGCGGTGAAATCGCGCGCCGTGTCGAAGGCCACGGCCTGGCCGGCGGCGGCCTGCACGGCCGGGATGGTGGCCAGCGGCGTGTCACCCAGCAGCAGCGTCAGCCCATCGGGCGCACTCCGCATCACCGCCTCCGCGCCGATCTGGCTGCCGGCGCCGGCGCGGTTCTCCACCACCACGGGCTGGCCGAGCTCGGCACCGAGCGGCGTCGCCAATAGCCGGCCGAGCGTGTCCGATCCGCCGCCGGGCGCGAAGGGCACGATCATCCGCAGCGGGCGCGTCGGCCAGTTGGCCTGGGCCTGGGTTGCGAAGGGCGCGGCCGCGAAGGCGGCCGCCAGGGCACGACGGGTGAGCTTCATTGTCATTGTTGTTTCCTCCCGTAGTCGCGTTGCGCCCCTTCGGGCGTGACGTAGCCATCCGCGATGTCGCGCTGCACGGCGGCCGGGTCACGTGAAGCCGGGTCGCCATAGCCGCCGCCACCGCCGAGATGCATGGTCAGGCGATCCCCCGGTGCCAGCATGGTGCGCGATTTCGGATGCGGCTTGCGGCCGTCCTGCAAATGCACCAGCGCCGGCGCACCCGCCCCCGCGCCATCCAGCCCGCCTGCCGGATGCTTCATGCGGTCCGAGATCAGCGACAGCCGCACCGGCTGGTCGGTCATCACCTCCAGCTCGATCTCCTGCCCCAGCCCGCCGCGGAACTGGCCCGGGCCGCCACTGTCCACCAGCAGATCCTTGCGCCAGACCAGGATGGGTGCGGAGGCCTCGAAGGCCTCGATGGAGCCGGAGCCGGAATTGGTCGGGAAAGCCGTGGTGTTCAGCCCGTCGCGCCCCTGCGTCGCGCCCATGCCGCCGCTGCCGAACAGCACCTGGCTGAACCGATCACCGCGGTCATCCTGCCCGGTATAGACCGGCCGCGGCGCCGGGGATGCGCTGTCCGCCACCACCAGCCCCGGCGCGATCTGCGCCAGGCATTTGTACAGCGCGCCCGAGAGGAACAGCCCCGTCAGATGCCGCGCATTCACCGCCGCCGGCCAGCGCGGGTTGAGGATGCTGCCCTCCGGCGCCGTCACGCCGATGGCGCGATAGCTGCCCTCGTTGCGCGGCGTCATCGGGTCCAGCGCGCATTTCAGCGGATAGACCGTATAGGCGTAGGTGTAGTTCATCACGCTGTTCAGCCCGCGCGCGATCTGCGGCGAGGTGCCGGCGTAATCCACGCTGAGGCTGTCGCCCGCGATGGTCAGCGCGCATTGGATGCGCGTCTCCGCATCCTCGTAGCCATCCGCGAAGACCGTGCCGTGCCAGGTGCCATCCGGCAGCGCCGCGATCGCCTGGCGCATCGCGCCATCGGCACGCGCCTGCAAGGTGGCGGACAGCGCGGTGAGGTCGGCGAGGCCGGTATCCCCCAGGAACTCCACCACCCGCCGGGCGCAGACGGTGATGGCGGTGATCTGCGCCTGGATGTCGCCCATCACCTGGTCCGGCACGCGGACATTGCCGCGGATGAAGCGCACCACCTCCCGGTTCTCGCGGCCCTCGACCAGGAATTTGGTGGGCGGAATCCGCAGCCCTTCCTCGAACACCTCGGTGCAATCGGCCGACCACAGCGTGCCGCCGATATCCGGCATGTGGGAGGTGGCGCCGGCGAAGGCCACCAGCTTGCCCTGGTGGAACACCGGCATCGCGGTGGTGATGTCCAGCAGATGCCCCGTCCCCATCCAGGGATCGTTGGTCATCAGCACATCCCCGGGCCGCAATTCCTCCAGCGGATATTCCGCCAGCATGTGGCGCAGGGTGCGCGGCAGCAGGCCCACGAAGCTCGGGATGCCGATGGAATTCTCCGCCAGGCTGTTGCCCTCCGCATCCATCAGCACCGTGGCGAAATCGTTCGATTCGCGGACGATGGTGGAGAACGAGGTCCGCAGCAGCGCGGCGGCCGCCTCATCGGCAATCGAGATCAGCCGGCTCCACAGGATCTGCAGCGTGACGGGGTCGAAATGCATCGTTTCGCGTTGCTCCGGTGGGCCGGGCCAGTCTGCCCCCCGCTTGGCGGCCCCGGTAGCAACCCATTAAGGTGCCGAGCCATGAGCCTACCTCAAGGCGTGTCCGGCCTTCCCCTGCAAGCCCTGCGCGTCTTCGACGCCGCCGCCCGCCACCTCAACATGGCCCGCGCGGCGGAGGAGCTCGGCGTGACCCAGGGCGCCATCAGCCGCCAGGTGAAGTCGCTGGAAGACCAGTTGGCGGAGCCGCTGTTCCTGCGCGGCCCGCGCGGCCTGAAGCTGACGGAGGCCGGGGACCTGCTGGCGGATTACGTGCGGCGTGGCCTGGAACAACTCGAGGCGGGCCTGTTCCGCATCGGCCAGCCACGGTCCCGCACCACGCTGGTGGTGAACGCCGCCCGCACCTTCGCCATGCGGGTGCTGGCGCCGCGCATCGCCGGCTTCACCCGGGCGCATCCCTGGATCGAGCTGCGGCTGGAAACCCATCGCTACTTCGCGCAGCTGCACGGCGCCGATGTGGATGTGGCGATCCGCGCCGGCACCGGCGACTGGCCCGGCCATGTGGTGCGCCCGCTGACACGGGAGGTGCTGTTCCCGGTCTGCGCGCCTGGATATCTGCCCGATGGCCCGCCGCCGGCCGAAGCGATCAACCGATCCACCCTGTTGCACTACGCCGAGCGCCCGCATTGGCGCGACTGGCTGCTGGCGGCCGGGATGGACCCGGCGCTTGCCATCCCCGGCCCCCGCTTCGACGAGACCGCCCTGGCGCTGGCCGCCGCGGAAGCCGGGCAGGGCCTGGCCGTGGGCTGGGGCGTGCTGGTGGCGGATGCGCTGGCCGCCGGGCGCCTGGTGCGTCCCTTCGCGCCGGCGCTGGATGACGGCACCGGCTACCATCTGGTGATGACGGAAATGGCCTCCCGCCGCTCCACCGTGCAGGCCTTCGGCACGTGGCTGCAGGCGGCGCTGGGTTAGCTCAGCCCCCGCAGCAGCACCGCCAGAAGCGCATCCAGCCGCGCCTCGGCACCCGGATCCCCTGCCAGTTCGCGGACAAGGTGCGGGTGGTGGAAGCGCAGGGTCGCCTCCCCGAGCAGCGCCGCCGTCGCCTCCGGGTCCGCCAGGGTCCAGGCGCCTTCCGCCTGGCCCTGGCGCAGGATGGTCGCCAGATGGCGGCGCAGCGTCGCGAGGTGTTCCGCCACCGCGGCCGGGTACTCCTCCGCCAACAGATGGTAGGCGGCGAACAGCTCCGGATCGCCCAGCACCTTCTGGCGCTTCAGCGCGGCCAGGGTACGGATGTATTGCGCGACCCGCTCCGGCGCCGGCGCCGTCCCGGCGACGATCGGCTCCAGCGGCGCGACCACGGCATGCAGCCAGCGCAGCACCACCGCTTCCCGCAGCGCCGCCTTGCTGGGGAAGTGGCGATAGACATTGCCATGGCTCATGCCGAGCGCGCGGGCCACATCCACCACCGTGACCTTGGCGGGGCCGTGGCGACGGATCAGCGTCTCCACGGCATCCAGCATGCGGGTCGCGGCGGGGTCTGGGTTCAGGCAGTCGGTCATGGCCCTCTTGTCAGGCGGCAGGGCGCTCGCTGTCCAGCAGGGTCATCTGCTGCGCGTCGTAGCGCGTGCCGGCCACGGCCTCCGCCGGCACCGCCGCCTCCAGCGCCGCGACCTCCGCCGGGGTCAGCCGCAGTTCCAGCGCACCCAAAGCCTCGGCCAGGCGTTCCGGGCGGCGGGCGCCGACCAACGGGATGATGTGCGGCCCCTTCGCCAGCACCCAGGCGATGGCCATCTGCGCCGGCGTCGCGCCGCGTTCCTCGGCCAGCGCGGCCACGGCGGCGGCCAGCGTCTGGTTGCGGGCCAGGTTCGCGCCCTGGAAGCGCGGCGAATGGGCCCGGAAGTCACCCCGCCCGGCCGGCAGGCTGCCGCCCAGCAGGCCGCGCGCCAGCACGCCATAGGGGTTCAGGGCGATGCCCAGCTCCTGCAACAGCGGCATGATCGCCGCCTCCGGCCCGCGCGACATCAGCGAGTATTCGATCTGCAAGGCGGCGATCGGGTGGGTGGCATGGGCGCGGCGGATGGTGGCCGGGCCCATCTCGGACAGGCCGATGTGGCGCACATGGCCTGCGGCCACCAGCTCCGCGATCGCGCCCACCGTCTCCTCGACCGGCACGGCGGGGTCGAGGCGGGCGGGCTGGTACAGGTCGATATGGTCGGTGCCCAGGCGCTTCAGCGTATAGGCCAGCGCCGTCTTCAGCGCGGCGGGGCGGCCATCGAAGCCGATGAAGGCGCCGGAGGGGTCGCGCTGCGCGCCGAACTTCACGGCGAGGAAGGCGCGGTCCCGCCGGCCGCCCTTCAGCGCCTCGCGCAGCAGCATCTCGTTGTGGCCCATGCCGTAGAAATCGCCGGTGTCGAGCCAGGTGATCCCGGCATCCTGCGCGGCATGGATGGTGGCGATGGAGGTGGCCTCATCGGCCGGGCCGTAGAAATCCGACATGCCCATGCATCCGAGGCCGAGAGCGGACATGCGCGGGCCCTGCGGGCCGAGATTGCGGAACAGCATGGTGGATCACTCCGTCTTTGGGTTGACGGGAGGATAGGCGTGAGCGTGACGAATGACAATAGACAGATTTTGTCATTCGAATAGACCTACCCCGATGCGTAGCTCCGGTAGATCCGCGCCGCCGTGCCATCCGCCTCCAGCCGCGCCATCGCCGCCTGTAATTCCGCCAGCGGCAGATCGCGCGGGTCCGAATGCGCGGCGAGCCAGGCGGCGGCGGTCTGCAAGGCAGGCCCGGTACGGACGGCGCCGGGGCGACCGATGGCCACGAATTGCTGGGTGATCTCGGGTTCGGTGGCGTACCAGGCCTCGATCCGCCCCTCCGCCAGGGCCAGCGCCAGGTCGCGGCCGGTCTCCAGCACCACCAGGTTGTCCAGGCCGTTCTGCCGCAGGAACACCTCCTGCAACCCGTTCCGCACCACGCCGATGCGCGACAGGCCGCGCGCCGCGGCCAGGTCCACCACCGGCCGGCCGGCCAGCGTGCCCATGGCCTGCGGCACGTCGATGACCTTGGCCACCCAGGTGAAAAGCGTTTCCCGGGTCGCGGTGCGGCCGATCGGGCAGAGCAGGGTGCCGGGCACCTGGCGGGTGCGCTCCACCGAATCGCCGAAGCTCAGGAAGGTGAAGCGCGGCGTGCGGCCGATGGCGGTGATGGCTTCCGTTAGGATATCCAGCGTGATGCCGCGCCGGTCCGCGCCGGGGAATGAGAGCGGCCGAATGTCGGAGGTGATAACCTCCAGCGGCGCCGCGGCCCGTGCCAGGCGCGGCAGCGCCAGGAAACCGGCGGCGACCAGGCTGCGGCGGGCAAGGCGCGGCATGGCCGCCTCTCCTAGGATACGAGGTTGAACAGCACCCGGGCGCCGTGCCGCGTTTCCTCCGGCAGGCACAGGGCGGCGAGCGCGGGCGCCACCTGCTCGGGCTGGGTCAGCTTGCTGGCATCCTCTCCCGGCATGGCCTGGGCGCGCAGGCGCGTGGCGACGATGTCCGGGTCGAACAGGTTCACGCGCAGGCGCGTGCTGGCCACTTCCTGCGCCCAGGTCTGCACCAGATGCTCCATGCCCGCCTTTGTGGCGCCGTACAGGCCCCAATAAGCCTTGGGCCGCAGCACGCGCCCTGTGGTGACGAAGACGGCGCGGCCGGCTTCCGCCGCGCGCAGGGGCGGGTCGCAGGTGCGGATCAGGCGCCAGGCGGCGGTCAGGTTCACGCCGACGGTCTGCGCCCAGTCCTTCGGCTCGATATGCGCCACCGGCGTCAGCTTGTTCAGCACGCCGGCATTGTGCACCAGGACATCCAGCCGCCCGAAGCGCTCCATGATCGAGGGCCCGATCAGGTCGAGCTGCTTTTCGGCGTCCTTGTGCAGGTCGAGCGGCAGCAGCGTGGCGCCGCGGCCGGAAACGGCGCGGATCGCGTCATCCGTCTCCTCCAGCCCGCCCTGGGTGCGGGCGATCAGCACAAGCTGCGCGCCCATACGCGCCAGTTCCACCGCCAGCGCGGCACCAATGCCGCGGGAGGCGCCGGTGACCAGCGCGACACGATTTTCAAGCGGAAGGCTCACGGGATTGTCCTGGCTGGGCGTCAGCGGTTGGCAACCTGCAGCAGCGGCAGCGGGCGTTCCGAGTTGTCCTGCTGGTCGAGCAGCGGAATGGCGTAGTCGCCGGTGAAGCAGGCATCGCAATAGGCCGGCGCCGCCGGGTCGCGGCCATCGCGGCCAAGCGCGCGATACAGCCCATCGAGCGAAATGAAGGCCAGGCTGTCGGCGCCGATGATCTTGGCCATCTCCGCCACATCGTGGTTCGCCGCCAGCAGCTTGGCGCGTTCCGGCGTGTCGATGCCGTAGAAGCAGGAATGGGTGGTGGGGGGGGAGGAGATGCGCATATGCACCTCCGTCGCCCCGGCCTGGCGCACCATTTCCACGATCTTGCGGCTGGTGGTGCCGCGAACGATGGAATCGTCCACCAGCACCACGCGCTTGCCCTCGATCATGGATCGGTTGGCACTGTGCTTCAGCTTCACGCCGAGGTTGCGGATCTGGTCCGTCGGCTCGATGAAGGTGCGGCCGACATAGTGGTTGCGGATGATGCCGAGTTCGAAGGGAATGCCGGCTTCCGAGGCATAGCCCATCGCCGCCGGCACGCCGCTGTCCGGCACCGGCACGATCACATCCGCCATCACGCCGGATTCGCGGGCGAGTTCCGCGCCGATGCGCTTGCGCGTGTCATAGACCGGCGTGCCCTCCACGATGGAATCGGGGCGGGCGAAGTAGATGTATTCGAAGATGCAGAAGCGCGGGCTGGCCGGCCGCGCGAAGGGGCGGATGGAGCGAACGCCGCTGTCGTCGATCAGCACGATCTCGCCCGGCTCGACATCGCGCACGAATTCGGCGCCGACGATATCGAGGCCGCAGGTCTCGCTCGACAGCACGAAGCCACCGGCGGCCAGCTTGCCGAGCACCAGCGGCCGCACGCCCAGTGGGTCCCGCGCGCCAAGCAGCGCGCCATTGTGCAGCGCGACCAGGCTGTAGGCGCCCTGCACCTGCTTCAGCGCATCGATCAGCCGGTCCAGCACCGTGGAATACAGGCTGATCGCGATGAGGTGGATGAACACCTCGCTGTCCGTGGTCGATTGGAACAGGCAGCCGCGGCGGACCAGCGCGCGCTTCAGGACGTGCGCGTTGGTCAGGTTGCCGTTATGCGCCACGGCGAAGCCGCCGAATTCGAAATCCGCGTAAAGCGGCTGCACATTGCGCAGCGCCGTCTCGCCGGTGGTGGCGTAGCGGTTGTGGCCCAGCGCCGCATGCCCGGGCAGGCCGGCGATCACCGCCGCATTGCTGAAATTGTCGCCCACCAGGCCGCGGCCCTTATGGGCGTGGAACTGGCCCTGTGCGGCGAGGGAGACGATGCCCGCCGCCTCCTGCCCCCGGTGCTGCAACGCATGCAGGCCGAGCGCGGTGAGGGCGGCCGCATCGGGGCTGCCCCAGACTCCAACAACGCCGCATTCCTCATGCGGATGGTCGTCGTCGCCGATATCCCACTGTAGGGCCTGGGTCATGCGCTTCCTTCAGATCCGGCTGCGCGCGGGGGGGCGCAGCAGCTGGTCCATGCTCGGTTCCTGGCGGCCCGTGCCATCCGGCAGGCGCGGGCGGAAATCATCCGGCAGCTGTGCCACCACCCAGGCCGCGCCCTGTGCCGCGAATGGCAGGGAACGCGCCTGGCGGACCGGCTCCGGCCATTGATCCCGGTCCGGCAGCACCAGCCCGGCCACGATATAGGCGATCACGACAATGAAAGCACCCCGCGCGAGGCCGAAGACCAGCCCAAGCACGCGATCCACGCCACCCAGGGCCGAGCGCTGCACATGGCCCGCCAGCCAGGCGGTCAGCAGCTTGAGGATGATCAGCACCACCAGGAACACCGAACCGACGGCAACGCCGGTCGCCAGCCAATGCGGTTCCACATATTGCGCGACCAGCGGTGTGACGGCCGGCTCGGCCAGGATGCCGGCGACGATCGCGCCCGCCCAGGCGCCGACGCCCAGAACCTCGCGCACCAGGCCACGGAAATAGGCGAGTCCCGCCGAAAGCAGGCACACCGCGAGGATAACGGCATCAACCCAGGTCATTGCGGCAGCCTATAGCGGGCGGGGGGGCGGGTGTCATCGTGCGGCGGGGAGGTGCCTAGACCCCGTGCCAGTCGCGGAACCAGGTGACGAATTTCGGGATACCCTCCGCCAGCGTCGTCGTCGGCGCGAAGCCGGCGAGCGCCTGGATGGCGGAGATATCCGCGAAGGTCTCCTCCACATCCGCAACCGGGCGCGGCGCGTCCTGGATGATGGCGCGGCGGCCCAACCCTTCCTCCAGCAGTCGCACCAGGGTCAGCACCCGTTCCGCGCGGTTGTTGCCGATGTTCAGCAGCCGCGCGCGTTCCCCGTTGCCCGGCGGATGCGCCAGGCAGCCGAGCACGCCCTGCACGATGTCGTCGATATAGGTGAAGTCGCGCTTGAGCTCCCCGCCCTCATACAGCGTGATCGGCTCGCCCGCCGCGATCGCGCGGGCAAAGCTGTAATAGGCCATGTCCGGCCGGCCCCAGGGGCCATAGACCGTGAAGAAGCGCAGCCCGGTCTGCGGCAGGCCGTAGATGTGGCTATAGGCCTGGCCGATCAGCTCATCCGCCCGCTTGGTCGCGGCATAGAGCGAGACGGGCAGTTCCACCGGATCCGTCTCCCGGAACGGCAGCCGCGTATTGCCGCCATAGACGGAGGAGGAGGAGGCATAGACCAGGTGCCGCAGCTTCGGCATGCGCCGCGCCGCCTCCAGCATCACGACATGGCCCATGACATTCGACGCCACATAGGCATAGGGGTCGATCATCGAAAAGCGGACCCCGGCCTGGGCGGCCAGATGGATGACCTCCGTGATGTTCTCCGTCTCGGGTGCCAGCCCCGCGAAGACGGCGTCGCGGTCCGCCAGGTCCAGCCGAAGGAAGGAAAAGCCGGGCAGCGGCTTCAGCCGGGCCAGGCGCGCCTCCTTCAGCGACACGTCATAGTAGTCGTTCACATTGTCCAGGCCGATGACGCGCTCACCCCGCGCAAGCAAGGTGGCAGCGACATGCGAGCCGACGAAACCGGCAACGCCCGTGACGAGGATCGTCATCCGGTCTTCATTCCCTCAAACAGCCTGCGCTAAAGATCAAAAAAGCCGGACGAGGCGGAATTTGCGATGGCGCCCCGCGGTCAAGGCGCAATCGCCGTCAGAGGCGCTTCCGCGTCAAGCCTTGGCGGAAGCCGGCTGATCAACATTCGGTTTGCGCTTGACCGTCTGCGCCGCGAAGACCGCGACGAGATCGGCCAGATGGCCGGTTTCCGCAAGCTTCAGACCAGGCAGCGCGGCCGGGGTGCCGCTGCCACGCGCCACCCGGCGCGGCAGGGTGGCGGCGGTGAAGCCGAGCTTCTGCGCCTCCCGCAGCCGCGTCTCAGCCTGGCTGACCTGGCGCACCTCGCCGGACAAGCCGACCTCTCCGAAATAGACGGCGCCCGGGTCGGTCGGCCGGTCGGTCGCCGCCGAGATCAGCGCCGCCGCCACCGCCAGGTCCGCCGCGGGCTCGGCGATCCGCAACCCACCCGCGATGTTGAGATAGACGTCGTTCTGGCCGACACCGAGGCCGCAGCGCGACTCCAGCACCGCCAGCAGCATCGCCAGCCGTCCTGAATCCCAGCCGACCACCTGGCGGCGAGGGCTGCCGCCCGCACTGGGGGAAAGCAGGCACTGCACCTCCACCAGCACCGGCCGCGTGCCCTCGATGCCCGCGAACACCGCGCTGCCGGAGACATTGCCGCGGCGTTCCGCCAGGAACAGGGCGGAGGGGTTGGCGACCTCGATCAGCCCGCGCTCCGTCATCTCGAAGACGCCGATCTCATCGGTGGCGCCGTATCTGTTTTTGACAGCGCGGAGGATGCGGAACTGGTGGCCGCGGTCGCCTTCGAAATACAGCGTGGCATCCACCATGTGCTCCAGCACCCGCGGGCCGGCCAGCGTGCCTTCCTTCGTCACATGGCCGACGAGGACGATGGCGAAGCCGCGCGCCTTGGCGAGCCGGATCAGCTCCGCCGCGCAGGCGCGTACCTGGCTGACGGTGCCCGGCGCCGAATCCAGCGCATCGAGCCAGACGGTCTGGATGGAGTCGATGATGACGAGGGCCACATCGCCCTCCCCCTCCAGGCTGGCCACGATGTCGCGCAGGCTGGTGGCCGCCGCCAGGCCCATCGGGCTATCGGTCAGGCCGAGGCGGGCGGCGCGCAGCCGCACCTGCTCCACCGCCTCCTCGCCCGAGATGTAGAGGCTGCGGCGGCCGGTGCTGGCGATGCGGGCGGCGGCCTGCAGCAGGATGGTGGATTTGCCGATGCCGGGGTCACCGCCCACCAGCACGGCGGAGGCCGGGACCATGCCGCCGCCCAGCACCCGGTCCAGCTCCGCGATGCCGGTCAGGATGCGGGCCGGCGGGGCGGAGCGGCCCTTGAGGCCGACGAATTCCACGCGCCGCCCACCGGCCGCCTTGGCCGCGGGGCCGGGGCCACGCGCTTCGGTGACTTCTTCCTGAAGGGTGTTCCATTCGCCGCAGGCATCGCAGCGGCCCTGCCACTTGGTGTGGGGGGCGCCGCAGGCCTGGCAGATGTAGCGGCTGGTGGGCTTGGCCATGGTTCATCACTTAGCACGAAACAGGAACGCGATTGAAGGGGGAGAGGTGAGGGTGCGGCCAGTTGCTTCTCATCTGCTCCGGTCGCGGTGCCTAGCGGTAGCGGCAGGCAGATGGTTCACCATACAAGCGGTTGCGCGAGATAGCCCCTCTGCTACGTTCAGTTAACAATCAAGCGGGCAGTATCGATGGGTGTGTCACTGACGCAACTGGATCTCAAACCCGACGGATCCACCCTGAGGATCCGCTTCGGCCAAAAAGGCCCCGTGGACGCGGAACATATCGGAGACGCGCTCGCATCCATTTCACGTCTCTATATCGAATTCTACCGGCAGGCTGTCGTAGAAGCTTACGGTAATGATGAAGCCATACAATTCCAGCCGCCACGCCTGTCCATCTCGCAAGTACGAAATGGAAGCCTCTCGGTATGGCTAACTGCCGTGGTCGTACAGGGAAAATTGTACTTTGATCACGCGAAAAGTCTGCTCGATTTCGGTAAATTTTTACGGTCAGCTTACGATTTTCTTACGTCAAAGGTACGGATAAAGACTGACCTCACGCTACCCCAACTCGACGCACTACTCCGAACTGCCTTGCCCGTTGCGGCAGCAAATAACGGCCACCTGAAGATTGAAGCATCAGACGGCAAGGTCAACCTCAAGGCTGAGTACACACCGGCGCAGTGCAAAAGCGCAATTACAAAAATTAGAAACGAAATTGCTAGTCGTCGCCAGCTACCTTATAATTCACCCGCAAAACGATATCTGTTTTCTTGGTATCGAGCCACAAACGACGCGAGCGCCAAAACAGGTGACCGCGGCAGAATCGAAGAAATATCTGATCGGGCCGTGAAAACAGTCTTTCTTGATGAACACACGAAATCAAAAATGCTGGAAGGCCCAATATTCGAGCGCGAATACTGGGTTGAAGCTAGAGTTGTATATCGAGGAGAAAGTGCGTTCGTGTATGAGATAGTTGATTTGGTAGATATCATAGAAAAGAATTACGAATAAGAGCTTACTTCCGCAGCTCCATCTGGATCGGCCCCTCACGTTCCCCGCGCGCAAACTGGTCCACCATGGCGTTGCCCGTCTCGCCCAGGCTGGCCGCTCCGCCCCGCCAGATGATCTGGCCCTTGTGGATCATCGCCGCGTCGTCGCCGATCCGGCGCGCGCTCGCCATGTCGTGGGTGATGGAGACGGCCGTGGCGCCCAGGCGCTTCACCACATCCACGATCAGCCCGTCGATCACCGCGCCCATGATGGGGTCGAGGCCCGTGGTCGGTTCATCGAAGAAGATGATGTCCGGCTCCGCCGCGATGGCCCGCGCCAGGCCGACGCGCTTCTGCATCCCGCCCGACAACTCACTCGGCGAGAGGTCGCCGACGCTGGCGGCCAAGCCGACCTGCGCCAGGATCTCCGCCGCCTTGTCGCGCGCCTTGGCGCGGGTGATGCGGCGCTGGGCGAGCAGCTTGAAGCACACGTTTTCCCAGACCGGCAGGCTGTCGAACAGCGCGCCGTTCTGGAACAGCATGCCGATGCGGTCATTCACCGCCTCCCGCTCCGCGCGGGACATCTTCGACAGGTCGCGCCCATCGATCTCGATCAGCCCCGAATCCGGCGGGATCAGGCCCAGGATGCATTTCAGCGTGACGGATTTGCCGGAGCCCGACCCGCCCAGGATCACCATGGAATGCCCGGCGCGGATGTCGAGGTCCACGCCATCTAGCACCGTCTTCGACCCGAAGGATTTCCGCAGCCCACGCAGGCGGATTTTCGGCGTGTCGCTCATCGTGCCCTGGCGCGTGTCACTCATTGTGCCCTGGCGCGTGTCACTCATCGGCTGAACAGCAACGCGGTCAGCACATAGTCCACCGCCAGGATCAGGATGGAGGAGGCCACGACGGCGGAGGTGGTGGCCCGCCCCACGCCCTGCGCCCCGCCGCCGGAATTATAGCCGGACCAGCAGCCCATCAGCGTGATGATGAAGCCGAACACCGCCGCCTTGATCAGCCCCGACAGCACATCCCACACCTGCAGGAAGTCGAAGGTCGCCTTGAGATAGGCGCCCGATCCAAAGCCCAGCTGCTGCGTGCCGATCAGCCAGCCGCCCATCACGCCCAGCGTATCCGCCACGATCACCAGCAGCGGCAGCGCCAGCGTGCCGGCCAGCAGCCGCGGCGCGACCAGGTACTTCATCGGGTTGGTCGAGAGGGTGGAGAGCGCGTCGATCTGGTCCGTCACCCGCATGGTGCCGATCTCGGCGGCAAAGGCCGCGCCGATGCGGCCGGCCACCATCAACCCGGCCAGCACGGGGCCGAGTTCCCGCGTGATCGACAGCACCACCACGTTGGCAACGGCGCCCTCCGCGTTGAATCGCGCAAAACCGGTATAGGATTGCAGCGCCAGCACCATGCCTGTGAACAGCGCCGTCAGCGCCACCACCGGCAGGCTGAACCAGGCAATCTCGATGAAAGCCTTGAGGAACAGCCGGCCATAGAAGGGCGGCCGCACCAGATGGCTGATCGCCTCCGCCGCGAACAGGGCGATGGCGCCGGTGCCGCGCAGCAGGCCGATGACGGCACGGCCGATGGCCGCGACCGGATCCAGCAGGCGGTCCAGGATCGTGGGGGCCAAAACCTCAGATGCCGCCAATGGTGCGGCGCTGGTAGCGATGGCCGAGCGAGGTCAGCACCTCATAGCCGATGGTGCCGCAGCGGGCGGCGATGTCGTCCGGCGTATTGCCCGGCCCGCCGACCAGCATCAGCCGGCAGCCAGGGTGCAGTTCCGGGACATCACTCGCATCGAACGTCGTCAAATCCATCGAGACCCGGCCTATGAGGGGTACGGCCCGGCCCTGGAATAGCGCCAGGGATCGGCCGGACAAGGACCGTAAGTAGCCATCGGCATAGCCCGCCGCAACGGTGGCCACGCGCACATTGCGTGGCGCGGTGTAACCGGCACCGTAGCCGACCGTGTCGCCGGCCGCGATTTCCCGGATCTGCAGCACCGGCACCTCCAGCACCGCCACCTGGCGCATCGGGTTCGGCGCGCCGGGCGTCGGGTTGATGCCGTACAGCGCGCAGCCCGGCCGGGCGAGGTCGGAGGCGTAGTCCGGGCCCAGGAAGATGCCGGAGGAATTGGCGAAGCTGCGCTTCACGCCGGGCGCGATGGCGGCGGCCGCGGCGGCAAAGCGCTGCGCCTGGCGGGCATTGAGGGGATGCGCCAGGTCATCCGCGCAGGCCAGATGCGTCATCACGAAGTGCAGGTCGAGCCCCGCCAGCGGGCCGCGATCCGCCGCCAGCGCCGCCTGCTCCGCCGCATCCAGGCCGAGGCGGGACATGCCGGTATCCAGGTGCAGCAGCGCCGGGCGCGCCACGCCATCCGCCCGGCCGGCCGCCGCATGCGCCTCGACATCGCCCAGGCTGTTCAGCACCGGCCAGAGCCCGGCCCCCTCATCCGCCCCCGGCGCAAAGCCATTCAGCACGATGATGGCCGGGCCGGCGCCGAGCGCGGCGCGCAGCACCACACCCTCCGTCAGATGCGCCACGAAGAAGGTCTCGCAGCCGGCCGCGTGCAAAGCGCGGCCCACCGGCGCGGCCCCCAGCCCATAGCCATCCGCCTTCAGCACCCCGGCGCAGGGCGCGCCATGCCGGGCCGACAGGTCCTGCCAATTGGCGACGACCGCGTCCAGGTCGACGGTCAGCACGCCCTGCCCCGGATCAATCCCCATAGCCGCCATCATGATGCGTATCGAGGTCGCCGAAGCGGGTGAACTCGGCCTCGAAGAACAGGCGGATGGTTCCGGTCGGGCCGTGCCGCTGCTTGGAGACGATGAGTTCCGCCTTGTTGTGGGCGTCCTCCATGTCCTTCTGCCACTTCTCCACCGCCTCGCTGAATTTCTGCGGATTGTCGAAGGTCAATTCCTTCGGCTGGCGCTGCTGGAGGTAGTATTCGTCGCGGTAGATGAACATGACCACGTCGGCGTCCTGCTCGATGGACCCCGATTCGCGCAGGTCCGAAAGCTGCGGCCGCTTGTCCTCGCGCTGCTCGACGGCACGCGAAAGCTGCGACAGGGCGATGACGGGAACGGACAGTTCCTTGGCGATGGCCTTCAGCCCCTGGGTGATCTGGCTGATCTCCTGCACCCGGTTCTCCGGCTTGCTGCCCGCCGCCGGCCGCATGAGCTGGAGGTAGTCCACGATGATCAGGTTCAGCCCCTTGGTCCGCTGCAACCGCCGGCACCGCGTCCGCAACGCGGAGATGGTGATGGCCGGCGTGTCGTCGATGAACAGCGGCAGCGCCTGCAATTCGCGGCTGACTTCCAGGAACTTGTCGAAGTCGCGCTGGCTGATCTCGCCGCGGCGGATACGATCGCCCGAGATCCGGCTTTCCTCCGACAGCAGGCGGGTGGCCAACTGGTCGCAGGACATTTCGAGGGAGAAGATGGCCACGCCGCCGCGCGGGATGGCGTTCGGGTCCTTCTCCCGCGCCGCGCGCAACGTCGCCCGCGCCGCGCCGAACGCCACCTTCACCGCCAGCGCCGTCTTACCCATGCCAGGGCGCCCGGCCATGATCAGAAGGTCGGACGGATGCAGGCCGCCCAGCTTGGCATCCAGGTCGCGCAACCCGGTCGAAAGCCCCGCCACGCCGCCGGGGTTGGAGAACGCCTTCTCCGCATGCTGCACGGCGGTCGCCAGCGCGCGCTCAAACGAAACAAAACCGCCACCCGATTCGCCGGCCTTGGACAGGTCGAACAGCGCTTGCTCGGCGCTTTCCATCTGCAGCTTGCCGTCCAGCTCCGGCTCCGCCCCGAAGGCGCGGTTCACCATGACCTCGCCCAGGTCGACAAGCTGGCGGCGCAGCCAGGCGTCATGGATGACGCGGCCATACTCGCCGGCATTGATCACGCCGACCATCGCCGTCAGCAACTGGCCGAGATAGGCGGACCCGCCCACCTCATCCAGCAGCCCCGAATGCTCGAATTCCGCGCGCAGCGTCACCGCGTCGGCCAGATGCCCGGCCTCGATCCGCCGCTGGATCGCCGAGAAGATCCGGCCATGCACCACATCGGCGAAATGGTCGGCGGCCAGAAACTCCGAGACCCGCTCATAGGCCTTGTTGTTGGCGAGCAGCGCGCCAAGCAGCGCCTGCTCAGCCTCGAGATTGGCCGGCGGCAGGCGCTGGGACAAACCAAGTAAGCCATCCCCCCCACCAAAGCCGGCGGAGGAGGAGGAGGCGGAAGTGGAGCCGAAATTGTTCATCGCCCCATCCTAGCGCACCCCCCGAGTCGCGCGCGCCCCACCCAGCCTGTGGATCACTGTGGATAACGGGGGTGGATTTCGGCCAGGGGTAGCGCTGGCGGTTCGCAGGAGGGGCCCTGCCCCTCCCGCACCCTCCCCGCCAGGAGGCAGTGGTCTCCTGGACCACGGGACCTTGAGTAGAAATGGAGAGGGGCCAGAGGGCCCGCCGATCCAGCGTTTCCTCCAGCCCCTCTCCATTTCTACTCATGACTCAATGGGTTCCAAGGGGCCACTGCCCCTTGGCGGGTGGGTGCAGGGAGGGCGGAGCCCTCCTTGCAATCGCCAGCGCCACCCGCGGCGGCCGAAGCCGCCCCCCGATATCCTCAGTCCCGGTCGGCCGCGGCGCCGAGTTCGGCCAGTTCGGCGGCCAGTTCGGCTTCCAGGCTTTCTTCCTCGGCCTGGTCGGCGGCGCGGAGGTCTTCGCCGCGGGCCTGCTTCTCGGCTTCCTCGGGGGAGCGGGCGACGTTCACGCCCACTTCGATCACGACTTCCGGGTGCAGTGCCACGCGGACCGGCGTCATGCCGAGCTGCTTGATCGGCTGGTCGAGCAGGATCTGGCTGCGCTCCAGCGTCAGGCCGCTGCCCTTGCAGGCATCGGCGATGTCGCGGCCGGAGACGGAGCCGTAGAGGCCGCCGCTTTCGCCGGCGGAGCGGATGATAACGACCGACAGGCCATGCACGCGCTCTGCCACGCGCTCGGCCTCGCCGCGGCGCTTCAGGTTCTGGGCTTCGAGCTGGGCGCGCTCACGCTCGAACCGCGCGAGGTTGTCCTTGTTCGCGCGGATCGCCTTGCCCTGGGGCAGCAGGAAATTGCGCGCATAGCCGGGGCGGACCGTGACCAGCTCGCCCATCTGGCCAAGCTTTTCGACCCGCTGCATCAGGATGACTTCGATCATGTCTGCACCGTTTCAGCTTCGGGGGGGCGCAGCGCGCCGGGCCCGTGTTCCATTGAGAATATCGTAGAACCCGTACCCCGCGACGCTCAGCGCCACCGGTACGGACAGGATCAGCAGCGCGGCGTAGCCACCGCCCAGCACGAAGACGCGGCCCTTGAGGGACGCGGAGGCGCGATGCAGGGCGGCCAGGCCATGCAGGAAGACCGGCACCAGCAGCACCAGCAGCAGCGACAGGCGGATGGCATCGCCACCCTCCGGCGCGGCCAGCCAGAAGCCGCCGGCCAGTGCCGGCAGCAGCGGATACCAGCCGGGCAGCCGCGCCTCCCGCCAGGCCGGCGCGCTTGGGATCACCCGGGCGCGGACCAGCAGGGCGGCGGCGGCCGCGGCATTCACCAGCAGCGCCATCGCCACCCAGAAGCCGATCGCCGCGGCCTTGACCCGGACCAGATCCTCGACCAGCCCCTCATGCGCCGGCAGGCCCATGCGTTCGAGGCCAATCTCGGCCGCCGCGCGCATCGCGCCTTCCAGCCCGCCAGGCGCATCGCCCAGCAGGAAGGCCGCCAGCAGCACGCCGAATGCCGGGATCAGCCCAAGCAGGGCAAAGGAAAGCGCGAGGCCACGAGACGAGGCCAGCACCAGCAGCAAGGCCGGCACGCCGAACAGCGCCAGGAACAGGCCGAGGCCTGCCGTGTTGCCGAGCAGCAGGAGCACAAGCCCGGCCACCCCGACCGCGGCCATCACAGCGAAGCCGCCGAAGCCGATCCCCGCCATGAACAGCGGCAGGGACACCAGCCACAGCGCGAAGGCCCCGCCCGGCAGGCCCCGGAAGGCCCAGAGGCAGAGGACGGAGGCGATCAGCCCGGCCGCCAGGGCGGCGAGCAGGCGCGGGTCAGACGCAATGCGCCCACCCTGTCCCGTCGCTTGACCTTGGCGATCCGCCATCATGCTGTCCTCGGCCGCCGCGTGATCAGTCGTTGATCACGTAGGGCAGCAGCGCCAGGAAGCGGGCGCGCTTGATGGCATTCGCCAGCTCGCGCTGCTTCTTGGCGGAGACCGCCGTGATGCGGCTCGGCACGATCTTGCCACGCTCCGACAGGAAGCGGGACAGCAGGCGCACATCCTTGTAGTCGATCTTCGGCGCGTTCGGGCCGGAGAAGGGGCAGGACTTGCGGCGGCGGTAGAACGGCCGGCGGGCACCAACGGCGGGGCGCCGCATGGCGGGGTTCAGCGAAGTCTCTTCGTTATGGTCGGACATGATGAATTACTCCTCGCCGCCGGGGCCGCCATCGAGCTCGTCGCGCGGACGGGCCCGGAATTCCTCACGGTCGTCACGCTCGCGCCCGCCGGTGCGGCCGGAGCTGAAGCGGCCGGCCGGGCGCGGGCCACGGAAGCCGCGGTCACGCTCGCGGTCGTCGGAGCGGCGGGCCAGGATGGCGGACGGCGCGTCGTCGATCACATCGATCCGCAGCGTCAGGCTCCGCAGCACATCCTCGTTCAGGCCGAGCTGGCGCTCCACCTCGAGCAGGGCGGCCGGCGTGGCATCCAGGCCCAGGAGCAGGTAATGGGCCTTGCGGTTCTTCTTGATGCGGTAGGCGAGGCCACGAAGGCCCCAATATTCCCGCTTCTTGATCTCGCCGCCTTCGAGTTCGGTGAGGGTCGCCTGCACCTGGTCGGCGATCGCCTCGACCTGGGCCTGCGTGATATCGTTGCGTGCAATCAGCACGCATTCATACAAGGGCATCCGATTCCCTCCGGCTGTCTCAGCCCTGCGGCCCCGGGCACCATGCTCGGGACGCGCGCAAACGGGCATAGCCAGGACCGATGCCTCGGGTCCCGGCAGGGGAGCGCGGCGTAAAGCACGGCCGGGGGGTGCGCGGCAAGCGGAAGATGCAGGACGCGGCGACCGGCTCGGGTGCCGCGATGCGCCCGCGGCCGCCCGTTACGTGTGCCACCCTTACCTAATTTGGCGTCACACCCATGTCGTTGCGGATGTCACCACTCGCCGCACGCCAGGCCCGCCGGGTCGCCCGCTATTATCGCTGGCTGGACGGAATCTCCTTCTTCCAGGAACGCCGCGCGGAGGGCGAGGCCGCCCATCCGATCCACCGCGCCCTGACCGACCCGGCCGGCGGCCCCGCCTCCCCCTTCGTGCTGCACCGGCTGATGCTGGAGGGGCTGGACCTGCCCGCCGCGCCGCGGGTGCTGGATGCCGGCTGCGGCTATGGCGCCACCATGCTGGACCTGGCGCCGGCGCTGGGCGGGACCTGGACGGGACTGACGCTGTCCTTATCGCAGCGGGCGCGCGGCAGCGCCGCCATCGCCGATGCGGGCCTGGCCGATCGCGTGCGGATTCGCGTGCAATCCTACGACACGCCGCCGCCCGGCCCCTTCGACCTCATCATCGGGATCGAGAGCCTGATCCACAGCTCCGCGCCGCATGCGACCATCGCGGCGCTGGCCGGCGTGCTGGCGCCCGGCGGCCACCTGGTGATGGTCGACGACATGCCGGAGGCGGCGCTGCCCGCGGAACCCGCGCGCCGTTTCGACATCTTCCGCCGCTACTGGCGCTGCCCCGTCGCACCGCCACGCACCGGCTGGGTGAACGCGATGGAGAAAGCGGGCCTGGCCCTGGTGCGGGAACGCGACCTCAGCCCCCTGCTCCGTGTCCGCAGCATGGATCAGGCCGCCGCCCGCCTGCGCGCGCTGCGCAGCCTGCCCGCGCGGCTGTGGCGGGCACTGGGGCTCGGCGTGCGCGCCGAGGCGGAGATTGGCGGCATCATGCTGGAGACCCTCCAGACCGAGGGCTTCGTTCGCTACCGCCTGCTGGCGGCGCGGCGGGGCTGAAGCCGGGCGGCATGAAGAGCTTGACGCAGCAACCCACACCGCTCTAGGCCGCGCGACCGCCTTACGACAGATCGCACGGACCAATAAAAATGGCGCTCGCCTTCACCTTCCCCGGCCAGGGCAGCCAGGCCCCCGGCATGGGCCGCGACCTCGCCGCCGCCTTCCCCGCGGCGCGGGAGGTGTTCCAGGAAATCGACGACACGCTGAACCAGAAGCTGTCCCGGCTGATGTTCGAGGGGCCGCCCGAGGACCTCACGCTGACCGCAAATGCCCAGCCGGCGCTGATGGCGGTGTCGCTGGCGGTGCTGCGGGTGCTGGAGAAGGAAGGCGGCTTCGAGCTGAAATCCCGCGTCGCGCTGGTCGCCGGCCATTCGCTGGGCGAGTATTCGGCACTCGCCGCCGCCGGTGCCTTCAGCCTGTCCACCACCGCCCGCCTGCTGCGGCTGCGCGGCGATGCGATGCAGCAGGCGGTGCCGGCCGGCGAAGGCGCCATGGCCGCGCTGCTGGGCGCGGAGGCCGAGCAGGCCGGGGCCATCTGCGCCGCCGCGGCGGAGGACCCGCTGACCGGCGCGCGGGATGTCGTGCAGGTGGCGAATGACAATGGCGGCGGGCAGATCGTGATCTCCGGCCATGCCGCCGCCGTGGACCGCGCCATCGAGGGTGCCAAGGCCGCCGGCGTCAAGCGGGCCATGAAGCTGCCGGTCTCCGCCCCCTTCCACTGCGCCCTGATGGCCCCCGCCGCGGATGCCATGGCCGAAGCCCTGGCCGAGGCCGATATGCGCGCGCCGCTGGTGCCGCTGGTCGCCAATGTCTCCGCCGCCAAGGCGACCGACCCGGCCGAGATCCGGGACCTTTTGGTACGCCAGGTCACCGGCACGGTGCGCTGGCGCGAATGCATCCTGGCGATGGGCGCCATGGGCTGCGAACGCTTCGTCGAGATCGGCTCCGGCCGCGTGCTGACCGGGCTGATGAAGCGCCTGGCGCCGGAGGCGCAGGCCAGCGCGATCGGAACGCCGGCGGATATCGAAGCCTTCCTGAAGTCGCTGTGACGTCGGGCGTGACCCCAGAGGCGAGCCCCGAGGTGAGCCACTGGTTCGACCTCACCTCCCAGCCCAGCGCGGAGGAGGAAAAGGCGATCCGCGATGCGCTGTGGCAGTTCAATGCCGCGGCCGGCCACCCGCGTGACCGGCAGGGCCTGACGCTGCTGCTGCGCGATGCGGCCGGCACGGTGGTGGGCGGGCTGCTCGGCGCCACCGGCTGGGGCTGGCTGTATATTGAGAACCTGGCGGTGCCGGAGGCGCTGCGCGGCGCCGGCTGGGGCCGCAAGCTGGTGCAGGCGGCGGAGGCGGAGGCGCGGCGGCGTGGCTGCACCGGCATGAGGCTCGACACCTACAGCTTCCAGGCGCGCGGCTTCTATGAACGGCTCGGCTTCGGCGTGGTCGGGCAGATCGAGGATTGCCCGCCGGGCCAGACGCGTTTCAGCATGACGAAGCGGCTGGACCGCATCGAAACTGCCGCCGAGCCATGGCCGGATGCGGCCGCGCCGCGCGTCACCGTCACGCAGACGGTGGGCGCTGCCGACCCGGTGGTGCCCGTGCTGCTGGCCGGCCTCAGCGCCCATGCCGAGCCCCATGCCGGTCCGCTCAATGCGGAGGTCGTGAACCTGGTGGTGCGCGTGCCGGGCGAGGCGGCGCCGATCGGCGGCCTGCAGGCGCGCATCTCCTTCGGCTGGATGTTCATCAGCCTGTTCCACCTGCCCGAGTCCCTGCGCGGCCTGGGCCTTGGCCGCGCCCTGATGCAGCGGGCGGAAGCTGTGGCCCGCGCGCGGGGGTGCGCCGGCATCTGGCTGGACACCTTGAGCTTCCAGGCGCGGCCCTTCTACGAATCCTGCGGCTTCCGGCTGTTCGCGACGCTGGAAGATTGCCCGCCTGGCCACAGCCGGCACTACCTGATGAAGCGCCTTACGGACGGAGAAGCCTGATGTTCGACCTCACCGGCAAGGTGGCGCTCGTCACCGGCGCCACCGGCGGAATCGGCGCCGCCATCGCCACCGCGCTGCATGCGCAGGGCGCCAAGGTGGCGATCACCGGGCGACGGGAAGCCGAACTCGCCGCGCTGGCGGAGGCGCTGGCCAAGGGGCGGGGAAGTGATCGCGTGCTGGTGGCGCCGGCCGACCTGGCGGACCCCGCGGCACCCGCGGCGCTGGTCGAGACGGTGGAGGCCGGGCTCGGGCCGCTCGATATCCTGGTGAACAATGCCGGCTTCACGCGGGACATGCTGGCGCTGCGGATGGGCGATGCGGATTGGAATGCGGTGCTGGAAGTGGACCTGACGGCCCCCTTCCGCCTGGCCCGCAGCGCCTTGCGCGGCATGATGAAGCGGCGCGCTGGGCGGATCATCTCCATCGCCAGCATCGTGGGCGTCACCGGCAATGCCGGCCAGGCGAACTACGCCGCTGCCAAGGCGGGCCTGATCGGCATGAGCAAGTCGCTCGCCCAGGAAGTGGCGACGCGCGGCGTGACGGTGAATGTGGTGGCGCCGGGTTTCGTGAAGACCGCGATGACGGATGCGCTGCCGGAAGCCGCCCGCACCGCGCTGCTGACCCGGATTCCGACGCAGCGCATGGGCGCACCCGAGGATATCGCGGCCGCCGTCACCTATCTCGCCAGCACCGAGGCCGGCTGGGTGACCGGCCAGACCCTTCATGTGAATGGCGGCATGGCCATGATCTGAAGCGCCACGGTCAAGGAAAAACCGCTGCCGCAGGCCCCGATGGCTTGCGCGGCGGCTGCGCCTAGGCCAAGTGACGCTTCCATGTTAAGCCGCCCCGCCCCGGACCCGGGTCATGGGATTCCAGGTTCCGGGTGGCCCAATGCGCACGGCACGACCAGCAGGAGACATCGCGGGATGAGCGACACCGCCGACAAGGTGAAGAAGATCGTTGTGGAGCACCTCGGCGTCGAGGAATCCAAGGTGACCACCGAGGCGTCGTTCATCGACGACCTGGGCGCGGACAGCCTGGACACGGTCGAGCTGGTCATGGCCTTCGAGGAAGCCTTCGGGGTCGAGATCCCGGATGACGCCGCCGAGAAGATCACGACCGTCAAGGACGCGATCGACTACATCGAGAAGCAGAAGTCCGCCTGATTCCAGCGTGTGACGGGTAGGTAGGGGAAGCGCGGTGTTCGGTCATCTCGTTGCGCCGCGGCGCGTGGTCGTCACGGGCATGGGTATTGCCTGCCCGCTCGGCCTGGGTGTTGAGAATGTGTGGAAGCGCATGCTGGCCGGCGAAAGCGGGCTGGCGGCGATCCAGAACTTCGACACCGATGCCCTGCCGGCCAAGATTGCAGGCCAGGTGCCGCTCGGCACCCGCGCCGAGGGCAAGCTCGACATCAACGAGTGGATCCCTGTCAAGGACCAGAAGAAGATGGACCGCTTCATCCAGCTCGCGCTGGTGGCGGCCACGGAAGCGGTCGAGGATAGCGGCTGGAATCCTGGCGAGGACCAGGAGGAAGAACGCTGCCGTACCGGTGTGATGATCGGCTCCGGCATAGGCGGCCTGCCGACCATCTATGAAGCCTCCCTGCTGATCGCGCAGAACAAGACACGGCGGATCTCGCCCTTCTTCATCCCCTCCGCGCTCATCAACCTGGCCTCCGGCCACGTCTCCATCAAATACGGCTTCAAGGGTCCGAACCATTCGGTGGTCACGGCCTGCGCCACCGGCGTGCATGCACTCGGCGATGCGGCGCGGCTGATCGCGCTGAACGATGCCGATGTCATGGTCGCCGGCGGCGCCGAGGCCGCGGTGGCGGAGATCGGCATGGCCGGCT
>LNFM01002669.1_pt1 | contig 36956 bp, 34 predicted proteins | sample 596031 | NCBI WGS metagenome assembly LNFM01 (sample SAMN04254537, study PRJNA301005) | activated carbon metagenome | isolation source: dual media filters at the Ann Arbor, Michigan drinking water treatment plant | place: USA: Ann Arbor | reverse complement strand
ATCGTGGCAGGAAAATCGACAACCGTATCGTCGATTTGCGACACGAGGCGCAGCATAATCAAAATTTCGCCGGAGCCGTCGTCTTCCTCTATTCTGACATCGATCACGAAATCTTCGCGGCGATGTTCTGTCAGCACGATCGCCTGCTGCGAACTGCCCGGCGTTGCACGGTAGACCGGATCGATCGAAACCACTCCCTCGACCCGACCGACAATATATACGGCGTCTTGGGCAGTTCCGCGTAATGTTCCCGGCGAGCGATCGGCAACCAATATTCGATTACCGACCCCTGCGTTGACCAAGAGATCGCTACCGCTGGTTGCGAGAGCAGTGTTGCGCAAATCGTTTGCATTTACCGACAAATCGGTCGCTTGCAGAATGGCATCGAGTTGGGTGGAAAATCCTGCGCTGGCCAATCCGCCACGTTCGGCAAATGTGTCGACCACGTCGATAATGGCGGCCCAGTAGCGAATGGCGTCCTGTTTGTTCTGCGGAGCTCCCGTTGCAGCAGCAGTCAAAAGCGTATCGGCCGTTACGTTGGAACCCACCGAGAAGAGCGCACCGGCTTCGAAGGTAAGGCCAGGCAGCAACTGCCGACCCAGCGCTGTCTGGCCCAAAAGCTTGGCGGTGAAACCGCGCAGATAATCGGAATAATCCGCCGCAAGGAATGACGCTGCGTCCGCTCGGGGTCGGGGTCCGATTAAACCTTGGGAAAACGGTCGTCCGCTCAGCTGTTCTACTACATGAAGCCAGCGCGCATTGATATTGGGGCCGCGCGCGTCTTCCGCGATTGCATCCGCGCCGGTCCATTGAAACAATATCTCTTCAACCCGGTCGGCGATCTCGGCTGCATCGCCGATCTGCAATTCGGAAAATTCGCGCACCAGTCCTTCGAGCGCCGAATCGTCCGCCATCGCCTGATCGAGCGATTTGAGCGTACCGCTGCCGACAACGAACGGTAGTTCGGCGATGGCGTCTGTGATTTCAGAACGAGCTATGCCCCGCGTATCGTAAGGATCGATCGAGAAGAATACGTCATAGGCACCGATCACCGTGCCGTCCGCACGTGTTACCGACGACATGTAGGGAATATTTGTCGTGCCGACATCGATATGGTCGGACACGCGCGTGCGAAGGCTTATCGACTGGATGCCGTGTTCGGCCAGCGTTTTCAGTTCGCCGATATCGGTAATGCCGTCGCTATTGGCATCCCCCCATAGCCGCAGCTGTGAATAGATCGCGTCATTGGCATCGATCGTCTTGTCGGCATTCAGGTCATACTGCCCGAGGTCACGAAAGCCATCGGTTCCTTGCTGAAGCGGCAATGTCCCCTGGGTGCGAACAAAGCCCGTGCCGAACAGCTCTCCCGCATTGCTGATGACGCCGTCGCCGTTCCGGTCGATTGCCAGCAGAGCGTCGGTCGGCCTTACCCATGAGCTCAGCTCGGCAAAGCCGTCGCTATTCATATCAAAATAGGTTGTCGGACGCCCGCTTGCCAGCATCACCCGCCGGTCGCCATCGAGATCTATTACAAGCGGGTCGCGATTGCGCTCGGCTTGATCGGGGTCGGGCCGATCGCCTGCTTCGGTCAGCTTTATACCGGCATAACCATTACGAAACTCCAATATTGTGAGTTCGTTACCACCAATTTTTACATTCAGCGTGCCATCGTCCGCCAATGTATAAGTATGACCCGCATCATTGTGATATACGCCTTTCGGGTCGTCATCGTCCCGCTCGCCGCCAGTCAAAAGCTGCTCTTCAAACTTGACCCTTATGTCGTCGCGATCAATATCGTGGATGGTATCACGATTGTTTGTGAGAAAAATATCAGCATCCGCACCACCGTAAAGATGGTCTTCTGTGCCCGCAAATAGGCCGCTTGATGAATCGTCGCGCTGACCGTCGACGATGTCATCTCCTGCGCCTCCGCGCACGGTATCGCTGTCCTTTCCGCCGCTAACAACATCGTCGCCGGAACCGCCGTCAATTTGATCATCACCTTGCCCGCCAAGGATTATGTCATTATCACCCTCTCCATATATGACGTCCTCGTCGTCTCCACCATCAATCTTGTCATCGCCAGCACCGCCATAGATTATGTCCTCATCAAATCTGACGGCATAATTTTCGGCACCGCCAACGATGACGTCGTTGCCATCGCCGCCGCGCAGTATGTCGTTATCTGAACCACCGTCGATAAGATCATCGCCTTCGCCGCCCCAGAACGTGTTTTCGCTATCGTTGCCAGTAATGGTGTCAGCTCCATCGCCACCATCTATGTCTAAATTACCATCGGGAATTAAAGGATCAGCGTTAGTTTTAAGAATGAAAGTGTCATCAAAATTCGTGCCGACTATCTTTTCGATGCTGCTAACCTGCGTACCAAGCTGCGCACCCAACTCATTGCCGCTATTGATATTTACCCACTGAACTCGTTCTGGCAGGTTGCTAAGATCAAGGGTGTCATAACCAGCACCACCGTCAATGAAGGTGTCATCCAAATCGATGATCAACGTATCATCGCCAAAACCTCCATAAAGTTCATCGGCACCGGCTGCGCCGTGAATAACGTCATTGCCCGCCCCAGCCCTAATAATGTCATCGCCGCCATTAGCGAATATCTCATCATTGTATTGGGTGCCCTCAATTTCGTCTGATCCATCGTCCTCAATTATTACCACCCCATTGCCAGCATATGCAGCGATGTACGTTCCGGATTGGCTCAGCAGGGGATAAGCGGAGAAGGTGCCATCTCCACGTTTGCCGTAAATTATTGGCCGGCTTTTTGAATCGAGAAAGCGAGTGGTGCCGGTGAAAAGTTGATCTAGTAAATGATTGACATCGGCAAGCAATTTCGTGCCATCGACGGGCAACGGTATTTCTGACTGCGCCGTCGACGCGACACTCCAACCGTTAGCTGTATTAAGGTCTGCCTGATAGCGTTCTAACGTATAGCCAGTTATCGGTGTTATGGCCTCCCTGTTATTATATGCAAAAAATACAGTCTGGCCGATTTCTGAAGGATCAGTTGCGGATTGCAAATATGAACCGAGCGCATTTGTAAGGAAATTATCAGACGCGTAATCAAAGTTGTCTAGGGAACTACCTGATCGTTGGCTGGGCCCGACGGTAATTCTCTCAATCAGTCTCTCGCCAGATTGTAGTATAACAAACACATCATCATCTTCGTCTTCCAAGATATCGAATTTACTCGAGCCATAGATAAACGTTCTCATAGCCGCATCATCGCGACCATCCGTATAACTATACTGTTGCATTACAAATTGATTAGAAGGAATATTAAACAGATCAGTAAGTTGCTTACGGGAGTATCGACCGGGGCCAAGTTGCCTGGATAAATTGTCGATTATGGCGTTATTTGTAATCGCTCCTTGTGAACCTTGAGGCCATGATGCCAAATTTGTGTATGGCAAGAAGAATGCGTTAACAACGTCAAACATAGCTGGAATGGCGAACCTGCCGGCTCCAGTCTCAGCATTCATATACGTTACCGCATCAATACCAATCGTCCTATCGCCAACGCTCTCGGGAGCTCTAATTCGATCTCTCGACAATAAATCAGGAATTGATGAATCACCAGCCATCCCATAAAGGTAACGACGTATTATCCTCAGTTCTGTTTCACCCAAGCCAAACATTACATTCCCCCGACATTTTAACTGTAAGTAACTTCGCGTTCGCCACAAACATCAACATTCACATAAGTATATTTTCTTCTATATTGGATTACAGGGCCTACAATTTTTGTATTGACGCCACTCTGCTGCCACTGCGTACTTATGTTCGGATTTCGCTCTAACGGCGGCGAAAATGACGCAGGGTGAGCAGCCACCTCATCTAGGCGAATGCGCACGATTTTTTCCTTTTGACCTTTAAGCACCCCGAGATGGTCATAATTTCGCCCGCCATTTTCGGCATTCCTTTCCACAAGCGCACAACACCGCACGCGGTAATTTGGATCGGTCAGTAGGGTTCGAATATCGCTTCTGCGCTTTTCATCCTGAGATTTAAAATTAGCACCGAAAAGTCGCCTACGCTCGTCCGATGGCAACAATATTGAGCCCGAAACTACGCCACCGACGCTGTCATACACATGCATTACATGAAGACGTTGGACATCGGCGTTGTCTTCCAAGTAAGGGCCGCGACTTTGGCCTGTCGGGTTACTGTAACTGTCAAAACCCTTTACGCCTGCCATCGCTTCCAAAAAAATCTCTTGGTCGGGAACCTTGCGCCATTGAGAGATACAAAAATCTTGTCGATGCGCCGTGTAAACTAAGCCTACAAAGCCAGTCGCGACTATCGCGCCTAGAATTCCATATGTGCGCAAGTTCAAGGTCATCATCTCCCTACAAAACCCCGTCCATTGATCTGATCCGTTGCTCTACTGTACCGTTAAGAACGAAACTGCCCTTAGGATATCAGCGGCGGTTGAGCGGAATTGCAAGATTATGACGCTTTCGGAGCGCGGTGCGCGCCACCTACAACTGGTAATGACATAAGATTGCGCCCTTACACATCCCTCATTCGACGAATGCCGAATCCTGTTCTTGATCGTCTTTCGATCTCACAAGATCAAGTAAAATAAATGGTATACGAGAGATCCGTATATGACAGTATGATTACTTCAGCGTTCTCGCCCCGCTTCATCCATTGTTTGCGCGATCGGCGACAGTAAAAAGTCAATAATCCGCCGCTCGCCGGTTTTAATCTCGGCTTGCGCGGCGAGGCCGGGGCCAATGATCTGGTTACGCCCGCGAACGCGGATGGTGCGCTTGTTCAGGCGGATGCGAGCCGCATAGACCAGCCCCTGTTGCGGCTGCGCGCGGCCCTGCTCGTCGCGCTGTGCCTGCTGCCCCGGCTGGCTCATATCGATGGCATCGCGGCTGATGCTTTCGACCACGCCGGGGACGATGCCGTAATCGGTGAAGTTGAACGCCTCCAGCTTTACGCGCACCGGTTGGCCTTCGCGGATGAAGCCGATATCCTTGTTCATGATATTCGCCTCGACCACCACTGATGCATCGTCAGGGACGATGATCATCAATGCCTGAGCCGGCTGCACCACGCCGCCAACCGTCGAGATCGCAAGTTGCTGCACCGTGCCAGACACCGGCGCGCGTAGTTGCTGGAACTCAGCTCGGCGGGCGGACTTCGTTACTTCCTCGCGCGACAGGCCGGTCTTTTCTTGGGCGTCGGAAAGTTCTGTGACCGCGTTTTTGCCGAAGCTTCCTTTAAGCCGCATCAGCTGCGCATCGATATTTGCCATCGCAGCACGGGCCTTGGACGCATTGGCCTCCTGAATCGCGATGTTCTGGATATGCTCAACCTTTTGCTGCTCATATTCGAGTAGGCGTATCTTGGAGAAATAGCCTTTGTCCGACAGTTCTTTGCGCGCTGCCAGCTGCTGCTCAATGAGCGGCAGCGTTTGCCGTAGCTTGGCTATTTCGGCTTCTGCGCCGGTCAGTTCTGCTGCACGTTCGGCGCGTTGCTGGATTAGGCTTGCGCGCTCACCTTCATACTCAGCGATCGAAGTTCGGACAAAATTTTCTTGTGTGGCGGCAATATCGGCAGGCGTTCCTGCGGGCGCTCTGAACTTTCCCCTGCGGCCCTGCATATGATCGATCAATGCGGAGTTGCGGGCAGCGATCACTTCCGCCGTCAGCAAGCCTTGACTTGCTTGGGCAGCATCGGCGCCCGTAAGCGTCGGGTCGAGCTCAACCAGCAACTGACCTGCTTCGACATGCTGGCCGTTCTTCACATGGATCTTGCGGACATAACCAATCTCGATTGGCTGGATGATCTTTACATTGCCCGATGGAATGACCTTGCCGCTGGCGGTCGCAACAACATCGACCTTGCCGATAAACGACCAGACAAGCGCGATCGTGAACAGCGCGCAGAGCGACAACAGCAGCCAACGCAGGCCTGGGCTTGGCGGCTTTTCCATGATCTCGAGCGCTGCCGGCAGAAACTCATGATCGCTTTGCGGTTTAGCTTTCGCCTGTGCCGCGTTCTGCTGCTTCCAGCTTTCCTTGAGGATTGCGACATGCCTTGCGACATTGGGGAAACGCTCCCAGATCATATCGCTATGCCCATCTGCTTGTTGTAGAGCATTGAATAACGGCCCTTCGCCTTTAGCAGTTCTTCGTGGGTCCCGATCTCGGTTACTTCTCCTGCCTCCACGGTAATGATCCTGTTGCATTGGCGCACCGCAGACAGACGATGCGCAATGATGATGACGGTGCGGCCAGTCGCGATGCTGGCGAGATTGTTCTGGATGATCTCTTCACTCTCGGCATCAAGTGCCGAGGTCGCTTCGTCCAGGATAAGAATGCGCGGATCATTGATCAGCGCGCGGGCAATCGCCATGCGTTGGCGCTGGCCACCCGACAGATTGCCACCGCGTTCGTCGATCACGGTATCATAGCCATGCGTGAGGCTCAGAATGAACTCATGCGCGCCGGCCAGCGTTGCTGCTGCGATCACCGCCTCCATCGGACGTGTCGGATCGCCAAGCGCGATATTCTCGCGCACCGAGCGGTTGAACAATATGTTTTCCTGCAACACCACACCAATCTGCCGCCGCAGCCAGGGCGGGTCTACCAGCGCGAGATCGACGCCGTCGACCAGCACTCGGCCTTGCTCTGGCACATACAGCCGCTGGACAAGCTTGGTCAGCGTCGATTTGCCGGATCCCGATGGACCGACGATGCCGAGCATTTCACCGGCGCGCACATCGAGACTCACGCCGCGCAAGGCTTCGGGTGCATCAGGACGGTAACGGAACCGAACCTTGTCGAACTCGATCCGCCCCGAAATTGGCGGCAGGCTCGCGCGGTTGGGGTTATATTCAGGCTCGGCAGGCGAGTTCAGGACATCGCCCAGACGCTCGACCGATATCCGCACCTGCTGGAAATCCTGCCATAGCTGAGACAGGCGCAGGATTGGGGCAGCGACGCGTCCCGCCAGCATGTTAAATGCGACCAGCGATCCGACGCTGAGCGCACCGGCAATCACTGCCTTGGCACCAAAATAGAGGATCGCAACGGTGGTCAGCTTCGAGACGATCTGGATCAGATGGCTACCCCAGTTTGCCAATTTGGCGACATCAAAACCCACGGTCGTATATCCTGAGAACAGCTTCTCCCACCGGTCGCGCATTTGCGGTTCGACCGCCATAGCCTTTAGCGTGCCTATACCGGTGACACTCTCGACCAAGAAGGACTGGTTTTCCGCCCCTCGCCGGAATTTCTCTTCGAGCAAATTACGCAGGTGCGGCGAGATGAACACCGAGATCGCAATGTAGAGCGGTATCGAAAGCAGCACGATCAGCGTCAGCAATGGAGAATACATGTACATCACTGCGAAAAAGACAATCGTGAAAAACAGGTCGATGACCACGGTCACCGCGTTTGACGTCAGAAATTCGCGGATGCTTTCGAGTTCGCGCACGCGCGCGATGCTGTCACCCACCCGCCGTGCCTCGAAATAGCTGATTGGTAGATTGAGCAAGTGCCGGAACATCTTTGATGACAGCTCGCTGTCTACCCGGTTCGTGGTGTGCGCAAAAAGCCAGTTGCGTAATCCCGACATCAGGGTTTCGAAGATCAACACGACCGCCAAACCAAACGCGAGGACATCGAGCGTGGTCATCGATTGGTGCACTAACACCTTGTCGATCACCAGCTGGAAGAAAATAGGCGACACCAGCCCCATTAATTGCAGGAAGAACGAGCCGATCAGCACGTCGCGAAGGGGTTTTCGATATTTGACCAGTGCCGGAATAAACCAGCTGATATCGAATGGCCGTTTGTCGCCAGCCATTGCCTCGCGGCTCGTCAGCAGCAGCAGCCGTCCTGAGAAGCGTTCTGCCGCCTGTTCGCCTGACCACACCTCGGGCCGCTCAGCATCGCCGCGCTGCACAAGGTAGCGCGGCTTGAGACTTTCGTCCTCGATCTTTAGCAAGATCACCGCGTCGCCACCGTTGACCTCAGCCAATGCTGGCAAAGGCACTTTGCGAAACTCAGCAATCGGCGCCGACTTGATGCGTGCGATCAGGTCGAGCCGTTTGGCAATTCGGTTCAGGTCTTCGAGGCTGTAAGGATCCTCACCCTTTCCGCGCTCGTGCGCGATTTGTTCAGGATCGGCTGGTGTGCCGAGAAACTTGGCTAGCAGAACAAAGCACGCGAGCGAGGGATGTGCGAAGGGTCGAGCCGCACCCGCGCCGTCCGGCCCAGGCGCATGGTCGTCATGCCCTACTTCCTCCTCAGCAATATTCACGTGCGACCCCGAATCCGTTTCAGGGGAGCGCCAATAACAGAACTAAATAATGCAACAAAGGTTATAGGCGTTACACCCATATTATTTGTTCACTATAGTTAGCCGTTCAAGTCGAAGGAGTGAGATCGCCTTCCAATTTGGCGATACGTTCGGTACAAATAATGTGCACCGCGCGGCCAAGCTCCTCGACGCAATTGCCAAGCCATGCCAGTTCATCGGCGCTAATGCGATAATGCTTCGAATAGCGCGCCTTGACATAAGCCTCTTTCAGCTTTTCAAATCGAGCCCGGTCTGCGCGTAGTTCGCGGGGCCATGCGTCGACAAGGCGCATATCTAGGCGCTCGGCCTGAGTACGTAAAAAGCCCAGATTATGGACGTGAGGCGTATAGAAGGTGCAGACTAGTAGTACGCAATGATAGAGCCGCTCGGTCGCTTGGTGGAGCATAAATGCCGCGTCTTTGTTCCAGCCGCGCTTTAGATCATCGCCGAAATTGACATGCGCTCGCATTGCGCTCGGATACCACTCTTCAAAATACTCCGTCGCCATGGCCAGCGCCTGCTCGGGCGTTTTGGGCTTGGGTGTGTGGAGCTGGCGTTCGTCTGCCTCGTAGAGTGCGATGCCATCCTTGGCGACGTCCATAAAGAAGTAGCGGCCATGGGCGAGGCCGTCGTTAACTTCGCCCAGCGTGTGAACGATGAAGTTTACCGGCGTCTTCAGCGTCTTGTCGATCGCAAGTTCGCGGATCAGCCTTGTGTCGAGCTTAAGCCAGTAATCGACCTTGTCGGTGAGGCGCTTGTCGTTGACGATGATAAGGATGTCAAAATCGGATCTGTAACCTTTGGCGGTGTGCGGTTCATCAACCCAGCCGCCGCGTGCGTAGCTTCCATAGAGAATGATCTTTTCGATCTTTCCCTTCTTCTTCCACTCGTGCTTTGCCAGTACCAGAGCGTCTTCGAACTCTTCGAAGATGATCGCCTTCACGCGCTCGATCTCGCGTTGTTTAGCTGCAGGTAGATGGTCGAGATCGGTGCGCATTGTGTTTGACCTAGCAAATGCGGATTCGCGCTGCACTCTCTATTTGCTTCGAGATGTTTAGCGGGCTCCTTTGGTTAAACGGTTCCGCCTTGGGAGCGCCGCCTGCTCTGGCGAAGCGCTCCCTGGGCGATGGCGAACTTGGCGTTATGCCGCACGCCGTTTCTTGGCGTTATCGTTGTTGGCAGGCTTGGCAGCGGTTTCCTTGGCCTTGGCCAGAAAGTCGACCTGCTCGGCAATGATTTCGGTAGCGTAGCGGTCCTGACCGTTCTGATCGGTCCATTTGGAGTAATGTATGCGACCGGTGACCATGATCATCGCGCCCTTGGCGACATTCTCGGCGACCGTTTTTCCAATACCGTTGAAGCAGGTGATCCGGTGCCATTCGGTTTCGGACTGACGATTGCCTTCGCCGTCTTTAAAGCTGCGCGTGGTGGCAAGCGATACCGTGGTGACCGATACGCCGCCCTGTAGTTCGCGGACTTCTGGAGCGTTGCCAACGAAACCAACGAGAGTGACTGTGTTTTTCATGGGGTATTCCTTTCGAAGCGTTTTTTATCGTCCAAGGGACCAACCCTTCGACTGAGCCCCAAAAAGGTCCGACGCGCAGACTGGACTGCACCGAATGCAGTGAGGGGAACCTCGCTTGCCAAGGGTGGTGCGGGCAGCCGCTTGCGGCAACACGGCCTTGCGAAGCGCGGGTTGCTGTCCCGGCAGGCTTCGGACAGGGGCACTTGATGTCATGAACGGGATGATTTCTTGGGCTGTGAACGCTGTTCGGATGATCCAATCCCAATGGAACCGTGCCTTTCTCGTCCGCCCAGTTCAGCAATGCTTGCAACCTGCGACCATCAAACTGGTGGCCTCCACGACCACCTCCTTTTGCCATAGATATTCGCAATCGCGCGCTAAAGTGGCAAAGGCGATTTCGTCCTACCTAGAGCTGGGGAGGGTCTGCTGATCGACTGGCATTGTCATGTAGCTCGCCCGACATAGTCAGCCCAGTCGGCCATCATGACGCGGCGCTTCTCAAGTAGATTACCGCGCCGATAGGCGGCTTCGGTCTTGTTACCGATGGCATGCGCCAATGCAGCTTCGGCGATATCGCCAGCATAATTAGTCTCTTCGGAAGCCCAGTCACGAAATGCAGAGCGGAACCCATGCACGGTATATGGCTCGCCCATCATCTTCATGAGCTTCGACATCGTCATGTCCGACATCGGACAGCGAAAGCCGGTGCCGGGAAACACCAATCGGCAATCCGGCTGCCGAAGCTCTGCGCACCGCCGCAACACTTTGAGCGCGGGCTTTGTGAGTGGAACGACATGTTCGCGCGCCGCTTTCATGCGTTCTTTGGGAATGGTCCACAGACCTGCGTCCAGGTCGATCTCATGCCAGCTGCATTCGCGCACCTCGCCCGATCGTGCTGCGGTCAGAATCAGGAACTCCAGCGCTAACCTACTGAACGATTCGCGCTGGCGCAGCTTCGTCAGGAACACGGCCACCTTGTCATAGGGCATGGCGGCAAAGTGATTGTCCTTTTTGGGCTGGCGCGGCAGACCCTTGGTGATCGCACGCATCGGCGCTTCGTTCTCGCGGTAGCCAGAAGCGTAAGCCCAGTCGAGCACCGCCCCCACTCGTTGGCGCACTCGCCTTGCGGTCTCCGGCTTGGTGAGCCAGATAGGGGCAAGCAGGTCGCGGATCATCGGGCCGGTGATCTCGTGAACGCGCCTGTCGCCGATCTGCGGGAAGGCATAAGCTTCCATCGTAGCTGACCACTGGCCTTCGTGCTTTGCGTTGCGCCAGCTCTTCTTGCTCGCAGCTAGGACCTTGGCGGCTGCCTCCCGAAAGGTCGGAATGCCGTCTGCCTTGCGACGCTCGAACAGCGGGTCCAGCCCCAGCTCCATCTGGCTACGCACCTCTCGTGCGCGCTCTCGCGCAACCGCAAGACTGATCTTGGCTGCACTGCCCAGACCGAAGTCCCGGCGCTTGCCGGATTTCTGGACGCGGCACACCCAGCTCTTGGTCCCGCCTGCTTTCACCACCAGGAACAGGCCATCGCCGTCACCCATCCGTCCCGGCTTATTTGCTGCCTTCACAGCGCTCGCTGACAATCTTCCCATATGGCTGATATTCCCACATTTGTTCCCACAGACCAAATCACACACTGGTGGATTGCCATGGACAAATGAGGACCCGAATCAGCCGCTAACCCGCAGTCTTCTGCGGGTCTTGGCGGTCAGCTCGGGATGGGTGAAAACAGGTTAGTGGCGGAGACGGTGGGATTCGAACCCACGATAGAGTCACCCCTATACACACTTTCCAGGCGTGCGCCTTCGACCACTCGGCCACGTCTCCGCATCCCTTTCGGGAAGGCAGCCCCTAGCGGCTCCTTTGCGCTTTCGCAAGGGTGAGGGATTTGCCATAGCTGCTGCCATGAAAAGATATCTGACCCTTGCGGCGAGCACCGCTATTCTTGCCGCGTTTCCGCTTTCAGCCGAAGAAGCCAAGACCTACCCCGCGCCGGGCGAGATCGTTGCAGCGGCAAAGGCCGATGAGTGGGTAGCGATTGCGCCGTCGGACCTGCTGGTGATGGACCTCGCGCCCGACGCCAAAGCCAAACCGCGCCGCGTGGTCATCCAGATGATGCCTGCACCGTTCAGCCAAGGCTGGGTAGGCAATATCCGCAAGCTGGCCGCAGCCAAATTCTGGGACGGCACCAGCGTCAACCGGGTGCAAGACAATTATGTCGTGCAATGGGGCGATGCGACCGAGAAGAAGGCTTTGCCTGACGGGTTACAAGTGGTGAAAGAGGATGAATACGCTGCGGCGTTCAGTCCGGGGATGTTCACTCGTCGTTATACAAGCTGGGGAAGGCGACCCGCTATAGTACCCGAAAGGCCAGTGACGATCGGCACCGACTTTGGCCCTAATATCAGCTTTGCCGATGCATATATTACCAACGTCGGCTTCGCGGTTGGTTTTCCTATCGGTATAGACTACAGGTCCAAAGGGGGGTCTGGAAACGGGCGCTCAGATAGTCCGGAAACTGTCTGGCCAACCCACTGTTACGGTATGGTCGGCGTTGGCCGCAATCTGTCGCCTGACACGGGCACCGGCGCGGAACTCTATACCGTCATCGGCCATGCGCCGCGGCATCTCGACCGCAATATTGCGCTGGTTGGCCGCGTGATTGAGGGGATCGAGCATCTCTCCAGCCTGCCACGCGGAACCGGCGCGCTTGGCTTTTACGAGAAGGAAGAGGAACGGGTGCCTATCCTGTCGGTGAGGATTGGCGATACGGCGAACGATGTGCCTGCCTTCGACTATCTGTCGACCGACAGCGCCAGCTTTGCCGCTTATGCCGATGCGCGCGCGAACCGCCGCGATCCGTTTTTTATCAAGCCTGCTGGCGGCGCGGATATTTGCAATATTCCTGTGCCGGTACGGCGCAAGCCGGTGAAGTGAGCTCCGAAACCTACACCGTCACCACGCCGCTCTGGATTTGGACCAGCGACAAGGCGCCGGCCAGCTGGCATTTCCTGACTATTGACGGCGAGGCGGGCGAGGCGATCCACGCGCTCGCTCTGATGCGGCGTCTGGAGGGTGGTCGGCGGCGGGGATGGGGTTCGATGAAAGTGTCCGCCAAGATTGGCGACACAGCTTGGGACACCTCGATATTCCCTGCAAAGAACGTCAACGGCTGGCTGTTGCCGGTCAAAGCCGCCGTGCGCAAGGCCGAGGGCATTGTTGCAGGGGATGAGGTCTTTCTGACGGTTATGCTTTAGTCCACCATCATCGTTCGCATCTTGTCGAGCGCGGCTTTTTTTATTTGGCAAACCCGCGCCGCGCCAACGCCCAAAGTCTCGCCGATTTCGTCGAGGTTCAATTCCGCTACAAAATAAAGCTGAAGGATCATTGCCTCGCGTTCGGACAGCAGCCCCAAATTGGCGACCAAAGCCTGACGCAGTTGGGCCTTTTCGAGCGCGGTGTCGGCGCTGTCGGTCAGGTCGGCAAACCACATGTCATGGTCTGAATAGCTTTCATCGATGGATTCCTGACCCACCGACACAGTCGAGGCCGCCATGGCATGATAGGCACAAGGCTCCAGCCCCGCTGCGTTCGCCATCTCGGCGTCGGTCGGGCTGCGCATATATTCCTGTTCAAGCCGCGCGCGAATGCCCGCCAGATAGCGCCGGTTGGCCATGCCTGCCCGCCCCATGCGCGCATCGCGGCGCAGCGCGTCGACCATCGCACCGCGAATGCGGGTCTGGGCATAAGGCGCAAAGGCAAGGCCGCGATCCTCAAAATTCTGCGCCGCTTCAACCAGCGCGATCAGGCCAATCTGGATCAGGTCTTCGACCTCGATCGCGGTCGACATGCGGCTGTGCACATGCCATGCAATGCGGCGCACAAGCGCGCTGTGCGCGTCGATTAGCCGCGCCGGATTGGTAGTACCAACGGGCGCGTAAGCGGCGCGGGCTTCATTCAGCATAAGATTCTCCATTTTGTTCGGAAGCGTCTTCGACGTGGGCCTGACCGCCGACCACGGCGATCACATCGACCTTCTTGTTTTCTGGGATTTCGAGGAAAGACAGCACTGCAACGTCGCTGAATTGCGCGCGCAGCAAACGGGCGACGGCAGCGCGGCACAAGGGCGAGGTGATGATTGCAAAACTGCGTGCGGCAACGAGCATCGGCTGTACCGCGTCGTCGATCACCGCGATGATCCGGCGGGCAAGTTCAGGTTCGAACGGCCAGCTGGCCTGCGGAGCAGACTGCACCGATTGCACCAGCAGCGATTCTAGCTCCCCGTCAAAGGTGATTGCGAGCAGCGGCATTTTAACGGGCACGATGGTCTGAACGATCAGCGCACCAAGCCGTTGCCGGACCGCCTCGACCAAATCAGTGGCATCAAGGTTACGCGGTGCGAGGTCGACCATCGCCTCGGCAACACGGCGGAAATCACGCAACGGCACGCGTTCGGTCAGCAGCGCACGGCACAGTGCGGTAATCGCGGCGAGCGAATAAGGCGACGGGATCAGCCCGCCCGCCAGTTGCGGATAGCTGTCCTTCAGATTGTCGATCAGCGCCTGCGCATCGTCCATTCCGAACAGTTCAGCGGCGGACGCGGTGGCGAGTTGGTTCAGATGTGTTGCGATGACCGTCGCGGGATCGACTACGGTATATCCCGCCGCGACGGCGTCGGTCCGATCTCGTTCAGCTATCCACAGCGCGTCCAAGCCGAAGCTCGGGTCCTTGGCTGCGCGTCCAGTGACGCCTTCGAGAACGTCGCCGGAGTCCAGCGCAAGCAGCTCATTGGCCCAGGCCTCGTCTTCACCAACGAGCACGCCCGATATACGGATCTGGTATGCGTTACCGGGCAGCGACAGATCGTCGGCAACCTTGACCATCGGCAAGACAAAGCCGAATTCGCGCGACAGCTGGCGGCGGATCGCGGTGATCCGGCCCATCAGCGGCGCGCCCTTGCGTTCATCGACAAGGCTGACCAGAGCATAGCCAAGTTCAAGTGTGATCGGCGCGGTTTCGGCGATTTCGTGCCATTCGATGATATGGCCAGGCGCGGCGTCGACTATCGGCGCACTAGCCACGGGCGGGTTCTTTTCGGACTTGCGAAGCATCCACCAGATGCCGCCCGCCAACGCCGCCGCCGGAAGCACCACCAGCTGCGGCATCGCTGGCACAAAACCAAGCAGCATCAATATCCCGGCGACTGGCCCCCAAGCGCGGGCATGACCGAACTGGCTGGAAATTTGGCCAGATAGATCGAGCGGCGACGACACGCGGGTGACAATCGACGCAGCGGCAATCGAGAGCAGCAATGCGGGCACCTGCGCCACCAGCGCATCGCCGATGGCGAGCATGATATAGGTTTCCGCTGCCTCGCCGAAGCTCAGGTCATGGCTGACCACGCCCAGTAAAAGCCCGCCGAAAATGTTGACAAACAATATAAGCAGGCCAGCGACTGCGTCGCCCTTGACGAACTTCGAAGCACCATCCATCGAACCGTAAAAATCGGCCTCGGTCGCAACTTCCTGCCGCCGGGCTTTGGCCTCGTCGGGGGTGAGAAGGCCGGCATTAAGGTCGGCATCAATCGCCATCTGCTTGCCAGGCAATGCATCAAGCGTGAAGCGCGCCGAGACTTCGGACACGCGGCCGGCGCCCTTAGTGATGACGACCAGATTGATAATCATCAGCACCGCAAAAACGAACAAGCCAACAATATAATCGCCACCGATCAAGAACGCGCCGAAAGCCTCGATCACATGACCCGCCGCCGCCGCTCCTAGATGGCCATCGACCAGAACGACGCGGGTCGATGCGACATTGAGCGCCAGCCGGAATAATGTCGCCAGCAGTAAAACTGTTGGGAACGCCGAAAAATCGAGTGGCTTTGCGACATTGAGCGCAACCATCAGCACCGCGAGGCTGATCATGATGTTGACGATGAAGCCGACGTCGAGCAAAATGGCCGGAACCGGCACGATCATCAGCATCACGAGCAACAGGATCGCGACGGGCAAAGCACCGCTCTTCATGCTGTCCAGCCAGATCGAAAGATTAAAACGGCCCATTATGCGGGCAACCCAGACAAACGGCGATAGGCATCGCGGGCGAAATCAAGGTCGAGCCGTTGGGGCATCGGCTCCATCGACGTTAGAGTCAGACGCGGTTGTTGGTTGCTCGCTTGCCGGATGCTGTGCTGATAGGCTGGCGCGGACAAAGGCGGCTGGCTGGTCGTGTTGCCAAGCTTTGCCGCGAAGTTTCGGCGGATATCGGCCAGGCTGCGCGCCGAACCATTATGGCGATAGAATATGGAACGGTTTGCCGCAGCAGCAGCCGGGAATAGCGGCGCAGCAGCCTGTTCCGGCTGATCCTTATGCGCGTCAAGAAACCGCGCGGCGCCCTCAGCACCCAGAAAATGTGCGAGATATAAATCGACCGAACCGGGGGCAGCACCAACACGCGATTGCAGATATTCGCCATTATCTGCGGCAAACTCGGCGGCCATCGCGGCGGCGGCCTCGGGATCGGTGCGTAACTCCAATATCAGAGCGCGTATTGACGGATCGGAGACCGCATACGTGCCGTCGCCGTTTTTGGAGATCGCATCCGATGCCCACCCAAACCCGTGTGCCGCTCCGTGCTGCTTCAACGTGCCCAGCCAGGTCTGTTTGGTGAACTGGTAAAGCCCGGTGGCGCTCGAAGTACTGGCGCGCGCATCGGGCCGCATCCCGCTTTCAATCCGCGCCTGATCCATCAGATAATCGAACGACACGCCGGTACGCGCCGAAGCGCTGGCTATCGCGGCAGTAACGCGTTGCTGCACCGATGGCGCGTTGATGCGGCTGGTCATGGCATGGTCCGGTTGGTCATGCCGAATGATTTGCAACGCCCGTGCCAAAATTGGCGGAGCGTCAGGAACTGGCGCTATTTCAAGGGTTTTGCGTAAGTGACCGAGGACAATTGACCCCTAACCTCGGCCAGCCGGTCAATTTTCTGGCGGTTCCATACCGTCAGATATTTGACCCGGATGCGCGCAGCTTCGGATTGTTTGAGGCCAAAAGCGAGAGCGTCCCCGACGGGTGTCGCCGGCTTTTGCCGCAGGTGCTCGACCGCATCAGCCAAGGCATTGCTCGCGCTCAAGATGGCATCGGCATCTTGCGCATCGAGCGCGGCAATCAGTGCTGCCTGACAATCGATGATCGCTTGCATCATCCCATCAGCCGTGGTCACGGAAGCCAAAGCGGATCATACCGTCGGCAATATTGCCCAGATTGATCTGGTAATTGCCGCTGGCAATTGCAGCCTTCAGCGATGCGACCTTGTCCGCGTCAAAGGGCGGGCCTTTTTGCGCAAGTGCACTGGCAAGGCTAAGGCTATACGGTGCCGACAGCTGCATATCGGCGTTCCTGATTTGTGTTGGCACAGCGTATTTCGCCCCGCGCAAGGCGGCGGGAGGAACCGGCTTGGCCGGTCCGAACTTCACGGAATCCACCATCTTTCTGTTCCTTTCACGTGGGCCGTCAGGAAACCGACAGCCCTTATGGGAACCAAAACGGCAAAAGATGGTCTGCTTTTAGGCCTAGAATGAAACGACACCGCGCGCTTGGACAATCGCGGTCACCAAAATCGGCGATGACGGGGATTTGACACGCACCGGTTGGCCAATTCCTGCATCCTCCATGGCGATCATCGAAGTCGAAACCGCAAAGCCTGGGCCGCCGGATACACATTCGACCATCTCGCCCTTGCGGACGACGATTTCGGCGGTTCGGGCAGGATCTGCGCGGTCTTTAACGGGCACTCGCAGTCGCCATCCGATTTCGGGACAGCGCACCACAACCGCGCCTCCGACGGGCGGTGCAATGATCGGATCTTGCGGGCATTCGGCCAGTTTCAGACGTTTATCGACGGGTTCGGCGCTTTGCGAAACGGCCGAAATCCGCTCGTCTAATATTTCGAGATCTTCGAACGCAACGGGTGCGGCAACGGATAAAAGCAGTGCGTACATAAACGCTCCTTTGGAAGTGTGACTTCCAAAACAGAGCAATCATCATGCCAGTCTGATTTTAGTCTACAATCGCCTTGGCAATCGCGCGGATTGCATCGGGCCGCGCAACGAAAGCCATATGCGTGCAATCAAGTTCGATGCGATGATCGGATTCGTGACGCCTTCCCCGTGCAGAACGCGGTGCGACAACGCCGTCATTGTTGGACCATATTGCACATGTCGGAACTGGAGGCTTTTCGCCCAAAGTCACCTCAATCGGCGGCGAATCAACTTTATGTCCAGCGACAAATTCGTAAAGGCGCCAAGCATTGTTGGCGCGTGGATCACCCGAGAACGGGCTGCCAAGCGTAATCACCTTGGCTACTGGCTGTTGTGCGACCTTGGCATATTCACGTGCAATCAATCCGCCAAGGCTCCAGCCGACCAATGTGATAGGCTGATTAACGTCGAGCGTCTCGATCCGGTCGTGTAGCCGTTCGAATATATCGGTTTTGATACCCTTGTTCCTGCCCAATCCCCAGCCGTGCGCTTCAAACCCTGCATCCTGTAGCGAACGCCGCAACCGCGATGTCGTTTGATCGGATGCCATAAATCCCGGAATGACAATCACCGGGCGACCGTTTCCTTGTACATCCAGCGGAACCGTTGCGGCAAAAGCGGCGCTGGTGCGTGTGTACGCAAAGGAGAGTGCCTCGCGCGCAAGCAGGGGGAAGGAAGGCGCAATGGCACCGACCTGCGCCAAAAGCTTAGGATCAGAAATTGAAGAGAATCGCGTCGCCATACCGCCGTTATATGGCGGTTGCAGATTTATGAAAGATTTATGACGGTCCTATTCCGGAATTATATTGTTCGGCGGATCGAACGTCGGAACGGGGGCATCCATTATCGGTGCGGGCACAGGTGTTGGAACGGGCATCGGCGGCGCAGCCAGCGCGCTGCGTTCGAGCACATCCAGAGCTTTCCGCGTATCATCATAACGCCTGGCGCGGGTCAGCCACGCCTGCGCTGCGGGTGCAGACGCGCCTGGCATCGCGGAAATTTCTGCAATCGCTCCGCGCAAATTCGCTGATTCAACGAGGGCATGCACGCGCAACATTCGTTGGGTTGGTGCTGGCGATGGCGAGTCTGATTTACGCAGGACAAACAATTCGGAAAATTCGCGCTGTACCGTCGCCCATACTGTCTCTTCGGGACTGCCTGTGACTAGCAGATTTTCGATGGCAGTCAGTTCGGACTGCAACGATTGCACGGTTACTGGTGCCGCCGAAGCTTGCAATATCGTAAGGACCGCCTGCGGTTGGTTCGACCCAAATCGCAAGCGCAATTGATCGCCAAGATAGCCAAGCGGCGTTCCGGCATCAATCGCGCGGCGCGCAGCTATGGCCACCAACAGCCCTTCAGCCCGCGCCGTGTTGCCCGCCGCGATTGCCGAATCCATCGCAGAAGGAGACAGCGGCCCGGCGAGCGGCGCTACATTTGGTCTGTCCGCTGATACGCCTTTGGTCGGCGCAGGTGCGGCTGCCACAGCAACCGGATCGGTATCCAGCCAGCCGTAGCGATCGGCAAGCCACCAGCTAAGCCCGGCACCTCCGCCAAAGGCAAGGAGCAGCAAAAGCAAAATATGCTTGAATTTCATGCCGCCACGCGGCGATCCACTGCTGGTCGCAAATTCGGTCATTCCATCCCCTTCGTCCGAGGTTTCAGTAGGGGTCGCTTGAGGCTGATGTAAAGCTCCATCATAGGCAAGACAAGAGCGCGGCGTCATTGGGGCTTTCCGCAACGCGCACAGATTTCCAGCCACCACCAGCTGCCCGTGCAATGCCTTCCGACAAAACACCTATTGATAGTTGCGCCTTCTCAAGGCCTTGCTCCGTCAATTTCACTGACAAATGCGTGGCCGCACGCGCAGAGTGGAGCAGAATATAATCGGCTTGCAAAATCATCGAATGAAAGTCCGCCGGTGTGGAAACAGCAGCACTTCGGTAGACGACTCTGCCATCGACCTCGACCTTTGACGGGGCTTGCATATCCGTTTGGTCCTCTCCGGCTAGCCAGAGCAGCCGGCGATTCCGGCACCCTTGCAATAGTGCTTCAACCCCGGTGTCACCAATCTGGCTTACTGTGAGTCCCGCCTTTAACGCGGCATCTGCTGTTACCTGCCCGACGGCTAGCACGGGTAAATGCGCAAACGCGGCCAGTTGCGGCCCGGCTTGGCGCACGGCATTGGCGCTGGTGAGAAGCAATCCGTCATAATCTTGCATTGGCGGTGCTTGCCAATCCACCGGCCGAACTTCGAACAGCGGCATCAGCAATGCTTCGTGGCCCGTAGCCTCGACCCGCGCCGCCGTAGCATCCGCGCCGGGTTGCGGGCGGATGATCAGCAATTTCATGCGGTGAATAACGCGCGCAGTTCGGCGCTGGCTTTTGCGATCAATTCATGCGCCAATCTGCCCGGACCTTCAGAATCGTTGATGTCAAAGGTAACAGAACCAGCCTGCCTCTCGCTGCCGTCTTCGCGCAAAATTTCACCCAACAACTTGATTTCGCTGCCGCTTACCACCGCTTGCGCTGCAACCGGCGAATGACAATTGCCGCCGAGAGCTTCCAAAAATGCGCGCTCGGCCATCACCGCAGCAAAAGTCGCCTCGTCGTTGACGGCCTGCAGGAAGGTTCCGATCTCGGGTCGGTTGGCCAGATGGTCGATGCCAATTGCGCCTTGAGCGGCAGCAGGCAGCATATCTTCGAACGAAAGATTCACGCCGACGCCAGTCATCCCGAGCCGGTTAAGCCCGGCAGCGGCCAGCAACGTCGCGTCGAAATCGCCCGAATCGATTTGCGCAAGCCGCGTCGCGACATTGCCGCGAATGGGCGAGAACCGCAGGTCGGGCCGCAACGCTGCCAATTGCGCGGCGCGGCGCGGACTTGAGGTGCCGACATGCGCGTTCTGTGGCAATGCCTCAAGGCTCGCAGCGCCAACCAGACGGTCATGCACATCGGCGCGCGGTAACATCGCCGACAGCGTAAATTCCGGCGCGCGGACGGTTTCGACATCTTTCATCGAGTGAACGCCGATGTCGATCTGGTCTTCGATCAGCGCGCGTTCGAGCTCCTTGGTCCACAGTGCCTTACCGCCGATTTCGGCCAGCGGGCGGTTCTGGATCTTGTCGCCGCTTGATAGCATCGGAACGAGAACCACGGCCTCGTCTTCGAGGCTGTGAGCAAAACGGATTGCGGCTGCGGCCATCTCGGCCTGCGCAAGCGCGAGCGGCGATCGGCGGGTGCCAATGCGGAGCGGGTTATCGGTGGTAAAGTTTGGTACAGTCATGCGGCTTGTCCATAGCGGGGCAGCCACCTATGGGGAAGCCGAATGACAATCATTCTTGGCCTTGAATCAAGTTGCGACGAAACGGCAGCGGCAATCGTCAGGTCTGACCGCACGGTTTTGAGCCATGCGCTGGCCGGACAAGAGGACCATCACCGCGCCTTTGGCGGCGTCGTGCCCGAAATTGCAGCGCGTGCGCACAGCGAGCTGATGATGCCGCTGGTTGCAACCGCTTTGGCCGATGCGGGAATAACGCTGGATGATGTCGACGCGATAGCCGCAACCGCCGGTCCGGGCCTGATTGGCGGGGTTATGGTCGGGCTGGTGACGGCAAAAGCTTTGGCGATGGCAGCTGGCAAGCCGCTGATTGCGGTCAACCATCTGGAGGGCCATGCGCTGTCCCCCCGGCTGGTCGATGCGGACCTGGACTTTCCCTATTTATTGATGCTCGTTTCGGGTGGACATTGCCAGCTGCTTCGGGTGAACGGCGTGGGTGATTATGACCGGCTTGCAACCACCATTGACGATGCGGTCGGCGAAGCGTTCGACAAGACCGCAAAGATCTTGGGCCTTGGTTTTCCCGGCGGTCCGGCGGTCGAACTGGCGGCACAAAAAGGTGATGTCAAAGCGGTGCCGCTACCCAGGCCGTTGAAAGGGGCTGACGAACCCCATTTTTCCTTTGCCGGGCTGAAGAGTGCGGTCGTGCGGGCGCACGACACCGGTCAATATAAAATTGAGGACATCGCCGCATCGTTTCAGCAAGCAGTGGTTGAATGTCTGGCCGACCGGCTGAACTATACACTTGATCGCATTGATCCCCCTGCGGCTTTAGTTGTCGCAGGCGGCGTCGCGGCGAATATGGCGATCCGCGAGATGCTCGAAAATCTTGCGGCGACAAGGGGCATGCGCTTTGTCGCACCGCCGCTTTGGCTGTGCACCGACAATGGCGCAATGATCGCTTGGGCAGGCGCCGAGCGCCTTGCGGCAGGCCTTACTGACGGGCTCGATTTTGCGGCCCGCCCGCGTTGGCCGCTCGATCCCAACGCAGCACCCGCACGCGGCGCAGGAGTGAAAGCATGACCAGCACCAGATATCCGGTAGGCATTATCGGCGGCGGCGCGTGGGGTACCGCGCTGGCGGCGGTGATGGCGCAAATCCATGACGATGTGCTGATCTGGGCACGCGAGGATGATGTGGTTGCCGGTATCAACGAGGCCCACGAAAACGCTGTTTTTCTTTCAGGATTGAAGCTGTCGCCGAGAATCGTCGCCACAGGTGACCTTAGCAAAATGGACGAATGCGGCGCGTTGCTGATTGTAACCCCCGCGCAGCATGTGCGCGCCACATTGGCTGCGTTGCCGGATACCAAAGCGCCCTTGTTGCTCTGCGCAAAAGGCATCGAGGCCGAAACGCAAATGCTCGTGTCCGACATTGCTTCTGCCGTCCGCCCGGACAATCCGCTGGCAGTCTTGTCGGGCCCGACATTTGCGCATGAAGTTGCTGCGGGGAAGCCCACCGCCATCACGCTTGCGACCGCCAATCAAGCGATTGGCTCAATGCTGATGCGCCTGATCGCTGCCCCGCATTTCCGGCCCTATTGGTCGGATGACGTGGTCGGTGCCGAGATTGGCGGCGCGGTTAAAAATGTTCTCGCCATAGGCTGCGGCGTGGTCGATGGCGCTGGCCTTGGGCTTAACGCCCGCGCCGCCCTGATCGCACGCGGCTTTGCCGAGATGCAGCGTTATGGCCTTGCGCGCGGCGGCAAGGCGGAGACGCTTGCTGGCCTGTCGGGATTGGGCGATCTTGTATTGACCTGCAGTTCCGAAAATTCGCGCAATTTCTCGCTCGGACGCGGGCTTGGTCAGGGAATACCGGCATCCGAAATGCTTGCCGACCGGCGCACCGTGGCCGAAGGTGCATTTACGGCTCCCGTGCTCGCACAATCAGCCAACAAACTCGGCGTAGACATGCCGATTGTCGCCGCGGTCTGCGCGTTACTGGATGGCAGCGCGACGGTTAGCGAAGTCACCGCCGCGCTGCTGGCCCGCCCCCTGAAAGCCGAAAGCTGGTAACGCTGACGCGATTGCGCTAGCTTACAGACAGGGGTGACAGATTGACGGCAGCCAGAACCGACGAAGACGATATTGCGGCGCTGGCAAAAGGCGGGCGCACCAATGTTTTCGGATTTTTGCTGCGGCTCGCGGCACGCATTCCTTTCCTGTTTATAGCAGGGCGGCTTTATGGGCCTGAGGCTCTCGGGCGATTTGCTTATGCGCTGCTGATCGTCGAGTTTGTCGCGCAACTGGCATCATTGGGGCTAAGGCGCGGGCTGGCCGAATTGCTGTCTCGTGACGACCGTCCGCACGCACATATCGTGGCAGATGCATTTCTTCCGGCGATGGTTGCCGCTGCACTGGGTGCCGCCCTCTTGATTGCCGTCCCGCAAATCATGTTTCCCAATAGCGCCATTAACGGCCTCGACCGCTTTCTGCCTCTGGTCATTTTTGCTATCGTCGCCACCGATATTGCGCTGGCGGCTTTGGCTTATCGCTTTGACATAGCTTCTACGGTCCGCGCTCGCGCGATTGTCGAACCCTGGACGATCAGCATCGCGGCGGGTGCCTTTTATTTTTATTCGGCGCGCGATGGGCTGATACTTGCCTATGTCGTTTCGTTGATCGCAGCGTTGCTGTTCGCTTTGTGGCCGCTTTGGCGAAGTTACGGTTTGCCGTGGGGCTGGATGCCCAGTCCGTCGCGATCTTACGCGATTGCGCGGCGCAACCTGCCACTCGCTGCCGCCGATGCCGCCGAATGGGGCAGCAGGCGGCTTGACCTTGCCATATTGGGTTTATTTGCTTCGCCTGCAGTCGTTGGAATCTATTATGTCGCGCAGCAAGTTGCCAGTCTTCCGCAAAAGCTGAAAACCAGCTTCGACCCGATATTGGGGCCGGTCATCACCCGCAATTTGCAATCGAAAAACTACGCCGAAATAGCCAAACAGGTCGGACAAGTCGGTTTCTGGATTATCGCGGCGCAAGCCGGAATAGCGTTGGCTTTAGGCATTCCCGGTGAGGGCGTTATGGGCCTCGTCGGACCTGAATTTGTCGGCGGCACAGGCGCTCTGGCTTTCCTTTTGGCAGCCGAGGTCGCCGCGGCAACCGCCGTGGTCAGCGAATCGGCGTTGGTCTACATGGCACGCCACCGCAATTTGCTGATCTCCATCGCAATGCTCGCAGTGCAAGCGCTGGTCAGCGTCGGCCTCATCATGCTGATCCCGTATTTTCCGGTCAAACCGGGCTATGTCGGGCTTTTTCAGGCGGCAGCGGTCGCGTGCGGATTAATGATCTCGCTTGGCATCGGCTCGCTGATCAAGTCCCGTTTTCTCAGCAGATTGCTCGGGGCTCCGATCAGCATCTGGCGCAGCGCATTGATATTCGCGGTGGCCGCTGCTGCGATTCTCGGCGTTGGCATCGTCAGCCTGCCGGCGCGGTTCGAATGGGTCGAACTTGCCGTCGGTATTCCGGCGATACTCGGCCTTTACAGCTGGATTATCTGGCGCTGGGGATTCAGCCCGGAAGACCGCGTGTTGTTTAAAAAGGCACCTAGCCCAAACGAACCTTAACCAATTCGGCAATATCGGCCTCTGGCCGTGCGCCATAATGCGAGATAATTTCCGCCGCGCAAACTGCGCCCATCGTCAGGCAGTCGGTCATCGAACGGCCTTGCGCGATACCGGCAAATACGCCCGCAGCGAACAAATCCCCAGCGCCCGTGGTGTCGACCAGTTTCGTCACGGGTTCGGCAGGGACTTCGGTGCGGACACCGTTCTCGATAGCAATCGCCCCATGCTCGCCGCGCGTACATACTAGTAGCGGCACTTTCGCCGCGATGGCAGCAACCGAGGCCTCGAAATCATCGCTATTATTGAGCGCGCAAATTTCGACTTCGTTGGAAAATAAAATGTCGATCCGGCCTGCGTCCATTTCAGCAAGGAAATCAGGTCCGTGGCGCGAAATCACGAACGCGTCGGACAAGGTCAGCGCAACCTTTCGCCCTGCCGCGCGGGCAACGTCGATGGCCGTGCGCATCGCGGCGCGCGGCTCTTCGGGATCCCACAGATAGCCTTCGAGATATAATATCGCGGCGCTTTCGATCAATTCCTTGTCAATGACGCTTGAAGGCAGGAATTGCGAAGCGCCAAGAAATGTATTCATCGTCCGCTGCGCATCAGGCGTGACCAAGATGTAGCAACACGCGGTCGCAGGGGCGCCGTCGCGCGCCGGAATGTCATAATGGATGCCGCCTGCGCGGATGTCATGGGCGAAAACGCCGCCTAGCTGGTCATTGGCAACCTGGCCGATGAACGCCGTCTTTTGCCCAAGCCGCGCCAGCCCCGCGAGCGTATTCGCCGCTGACCCGCCGCTGATTTCGCGCGCCGGACCCATATGGTCATACAGCGCCTTGGCCCGATCCTCGTCAATCAGCTGCATGCTGCCCTTGGTCAGACCTTCGCTTTCGATGAAAGCATCATTGGTATCAGCAATGATGTCGACGATGGCATTGCCGATGGCGAGGACGTCGAAGCGGGTTTCGGTCATTGGGTTTCCTGCAGAAAAAGTTTCGCGCGCCCTAGGCGGCTGGCGCGCTGCGGGCAAGACAATAAGGTGATTGACATGAGTAACACACCTCCTATTTTAAAGGCATGATCCAAGCGATTATCATGGCCTTCCAAAGCCTCGCCGACCGCCGTGTGCAACGGCTGCTGATCCGCGTGATATTGCTGACTTTGCTGGCTTTTCTCATTCTAGGCTTTGCCCTGTGGTGGGTAATGGATGCAGGCCTCAGCTGGATTGGCCTTGGCAGCATAGGTGTCGGTGCCGACAATGCATCGGTTTTCGGGGCGTTTCTTGCAGCTGCTGTTACAATATTTTCGACGCTGCTGCTGTTTCGCATTGTTGCGGTGGCAATAACCTGGATTTTTGCCGACGATATCATAGATGCGGTCGAGGACCGGCATTATCCGAAACATGCAATGACAGGTAAAAGGCCCGGCCTTGCCAGTGGTGCGGGAATGGCAATGCGCTCAGTGGCCAGAGTGATCGGCTACAATCTGTTGGCACTGCCGGTTTACTTGCTGCTGCTTTTTACCGGCATTGGCACCGCGATAGCGTTTCTGCTGGTCAATGCCCTGCTGCTTGGTCGCGATTTGGAAGATATGCTGGTCGCTCGCCACGGCAAGGAGCATGGCAGTATGCGCAAACTGCCGCGCCTGTTGCTCGGCCTGACTGGAACCGTCGGAATGATGGTTCCCTTTTTCAACCTGATTGTGCCAGTGCTGGCCACCGCAGCGGCAGTGCATATGGCGCATTCGGGGGTGAGCAAATTATGAAATATCCATTGTTGGCGGCAACGTTGCTCACCGGAGCCTGCGCAGGCACAGTTCCACCGGCGCAGGTGCGGCCAGCAGCCCCACCCGAACGCACCGCAGCGGCCTATCCGGTTCGTCCCGCTATCGACAGGCGAGGATTGGAGGCGGTGATGGGCAAGGATATCGGCGTATTGAAACGGCTATTCGGCGAGCCGCGTCTGGATGTCGTCGAAGTTTATGGCCGCAAGCTTCAATTTACCGGCAAGGCATGCGTGCTCGACGCATTTCTATATCCTGATGGCAAAGGCGGCGCGGAAATCGTGACGCATGTCGATGCAAGGCGAAGCGATGGCGCAGCGGTCGACCGTGCATCTTGCGTTGACGCGCTGCAGCGGCGCTAGGCCAAAGCCAACGCGTCAAGCGCCCATTGGGCAGTTTCGCGGATGGTCTCGCAAGAGTCTTCAAGCAAAACGGTTAGCTGCGGGAGCAAACTGCGGTCCCCGCTGTTCCCCGCCGCAATCGCGACATTGCGGATGAACCGGTCGCGGCCAATGCGCTTGATCGGCGATCCTGAAAACAGCGCACGGAAGCCTGCGTCATCCAGCGTGAGCAAGTCCGCCAAACGCGGCGCGACTAACTCAGCACGCGGCAGGAAAGCCTTATTCGCAGCGGCCGCCGAGGCGAACTTGTTCCACGGGCAGACCGCAAGGCAATCATCGCAGCCATAGATATGATTGCCGATTAGCGGGCGTAGTTCCACGTCAATCGGCCCTTTATGCTCGATCGTCAGGTACGAAATGCACCGCCTAGCGTCCACTTGATACGGAGCCGGAAAAGCATCGGTCGGGCATATATCCTGGCAGGCGCGGCATGAACCACAGTTGTCGCTTCCGGCGATGTCCGGTTCGAGTTCGACTGTGGTGTAGATCGCGCCCAAGAACAGCCAGCTGCCATGGTCGCGGCTGACGACGTTGCTGTGCTTGCCCTGCCAGCCGATCCCTGCTGCTTCGGCGAGCGCCTTTTCCATTACTGGCGCCGTGTCGACAAATACCTTCACATCCGCACCCGCCTCATGCGCCAGCCATCCGGCCAGCCGCTTCAGCGCGCCTTTGACAACGTCATGATAGTCGCGACCTTGCGCATAGACCGAAATACGCGCGCGGTCGGGGTGGCCTGCCAACGCCATCGGGTCGTTTGGCGGCGCATAGCTCATGCCGAGCATGATCACCGACCGGACTTCGGGCCAAAGCGCGTCGGGGCTGGCACGCTGCTCTGCGCGGCTTTCCATCCACAGCATGTCGCCGTGATGACCGTCGGCAAGCCATTGCTGCAACCGTATTCCTGCCTCGGGCGCAAGCATGCCCGGCGCGATGCCAAAAGCCACAAAGCCCTCAGCTGCCGCCTTTTCCTTCAGCGCGTTAACCAAATTTGTCTTGTGTCTTTTCACACGCCAACCCTATTCAGCACCCGTATCGTTCCGGGGCGCAATTCAATATGTACGCAATAGAGGCAAAGGGTCTGGTAAAGCAATTCGACGGCTTTCGCGCGGTCGATGGCGTCGACCTGCAGGTGCCAGAAGGTAGCATTTACGGAATATTGGGACCGAACGGCGCAGGCAAGACGACTATGCTGCGTACCTTGCTCGGGATCATCGACCCCGACGAGGGCGTCCGCATGCTGCTGGGTTCGGACCGGCCAATCACGCAATCGCGCAATGTCGGATATTTGCCCGAAGAGCGCGGGCTATATCAGTCGATGCGAGCGGTCGACACCATCGCTTTTATGGGCGCGTTGCGCGGATTGTCGCTCAAGGAAGGCGCGCAAAAAGGCCGCGCGTTGCTCGAAGAGGCTGGCCTTGGCTATGCCGCGGACCGGCAAATTCGTCAGCTTTCAAAAGGGATGGCGCAGACGGTGCAGTTGATGGGGACCATCGTTCACGAACCGAAACTCATCGTGCTCGACGAGCCTTTTTCAGGCCTCGATGCGCTCAATCAGGCGAAGCTTGAAAAGATGATCCGCGCACAGGCGGCCAAGGGCGTGACGATTATTTTCTCAACCCATGTCATCGCGCATGCCGAGCGATTGTGCGAACGGATCGCGATCATCGCCAAAGGCAAGATCAGCTTTGACGGGCTGGTGTCGGAAGCACGCGACCGCTTGCGTCCGCAGGTTCATCTGGAAACCGAAACACTGGATGGTCCATGGCGGTCGGCATTGCCCGCCGATACCAAGGCCGAGGGCCATTGGTGGCATTTCACTTTGCCGACAAGCGGCGTCGAGCCATTGCTGACAGCATTGGTCGAGGGCAAGGCGGGTATAAAGTCGCTATCGATTGAGCGGCCTGGGTTGCACGATGCGTTCGTCGCCATTGCCGGTGAAGCGGTGGCCGCTGAAATGGATGAGCCGGTGGCAGGAGAAATATTGTGAAAGAGATCATTCGCGCTGCGTTCGTCATAGCCCGCCGTGATTTCACCGCGATTATTTATTCCAAGGCGTTCATCTTCTTCCTGCTCGGGCCTTTCTTCCCCATATTAGTGGGCGTAGCGGCAGGCAGTCTGGGCGGCCAGATCGCCCGCGATACAGCACAGCCCGTTATCGGCCTGGCCATGGCGCAAACCGATTCGGAAAAAATGCTCGCGGCGCGCGATACGCTCGCCAAAAATATGGGCGATAGCTATTTTACCGAATTGAAGATCGTGGGTGATGCGGCAACCGACGCAGCAAAGAATCCGCAAGATTATCTGAAAAAGAAAGAGGATAATCTCAGCGTCGTCGTAACCGGAACGCTCGACAAGCCAATCATCACCGGCACCAAGCGCTCGGTTGACCGCCAACGGCCCGACATTGAACTGCTCGCAGCACATGCGCTCAACCCGGGCATCGTCAAATTGCCCGATGCGGCGTCCGACATCGTTGCTGAAACCGCAAATAACGACAAGCAATTGCGGACGGTTACCGCGCAAGGCGGGCAGATATTGGTGTTTTTCCTGACGATGCTGCTCGCGGGCATGGTGTTGTCCAATCTGGTCGAGGAAAAATCGAACAAGATAATCGAAATACTCGCCGCCTCTATTCCGATGGAATCGGTATTTCTCGGCAAGCTGTTTGCGATGCTGGGGATGGCGCTGCTGGGCGTGCTGGTCTGGACCAGCGTTGGCCTGATCGGCATTGCCCTACTCGGTCAAAGCATGCCGAGCTTTCCGACTCCTGCAGTGGGCTGGCCACTATTTGTGACGCTATGCTTCACCTATTTCATCTTGGCCTATTTGATGCTCGGCGCGCTGTTCTTGGGTATTGGCGCGATGGCCGCAACGGTACGCGAGGTCCAGACGATATCGATGCCGGTCACGATGGCGCAACTGATCAACTTTTTCTTCGCGTCTTTTGCGCTGACCAAGACTGGGCAGCCCATCGAAATACTCGCATCGGTCTTCCCGTTCAGTTCGCCGTTCGCGATGATCGGTCGGGCAGCGCTGGAACCGACGCTCTGGCACCACGGCATTGCGATCATCGGACAGATTTTCTTCGCGATATTGTTACTCCGCGTCGGTGTGTATCTGTTCAAGAAAAATGTGATGAAGTCGGGCAACGCCGGGCGGATCAAAGATAGTGGCAAGCGCAAGCTGTTTGGATTTATCACCGTCAAAGGCTGATCCTTTTAATCCAGTTGCATATCGAAACGGGATTGACATATTTGTCAGTAGTGGCAGTTTCACATGCGAGAGGAGTCTATAAAATGGCCACTGCCCCCGTATTCGAGAGCGATTCGCTCCCCTGGGAAATCAATCAGGCACCGCATCGCTGGGATGTGACCAAGCCGGATATCTATGCCGAGGATCGCTGGCACCCGATCTTCAAGGAAATGCGCGAGAAAGCGCCGATCAACAAGATCGAAGGCTCGGATTTCGGTAGCTACTGGAATATCACCACGCTGAAGGCCATCCAGCATGTCGAGGCACTGCCCGACATCTATTCCTCCTCGTTCGAGCATGGCGGCATCACCCTGATCGACGATAACTCGCTCGAGGAACCCGTTCCCGAAGACCAGAAAGTCGTGATGCCAATGTTCATCGCGATGGACCGGCCAAAGCATACCGAAGAGCGCCGCGTCATCGCGCCAGCATTTACGCCGGGCGAGATGGAGCGAATGTCGCATGATATCCGCCAGCGCACCGGTGAGTTGCTCGACACCTTACCGGTCGGGCAGGAATTTGATTGGGTCGATCTGGTATCAATCGAACTGACAACGCAGATGCTTGCGATCATTTTTGATTTTCCTTGGGAAGACCGCCGCTTGCTGACCGAATGGTCCGACTGGGCGGGGGATGTCGAGCTCTTCCGCACCGAGGAAACGCGCAAGGCACGGCTCGCCAAAATGTTCGAAATGGGCGCTTATTTCCAACGCCTTTGGGACGAGCGCAAAGGCCGGGGCGAAGCGCCGGACCTGATATCACGCATGATCCATTCTCCGATGAAGGACATGAACCAGTTCGAATATATGGGTAACCTCATCCTGCTGATCGTCGGCGGCAATGATACGACGCGCAATTCGATGTCGGGCTATGCCTATGGCCTGCACTCGTTTCAGGATGAGCGCGAAAAGCTTGAGAAGAACCCCGAATTCATCCCCAATGCGGTCAGCGAAATCATTCGCTGGCAGACCCCGCTTGCGCATATGCGCCGGACGGCAACACAAGATCATGATCTGTTTGGTGCGCCCATCAAGGCAGGCGACAAGATCGGATTATGGTACCTGTCGGCCAACCGCGATGAGGGTGTGTTCCAAAATCCCGACAAGCTGATTGTTGACCGCGAAAATGCGCGGCGGCATCTGGCGTTCGGCTATGGCATCCACCGCTGTGTAGGCGCGCGTCTGGCCGAATTGCAGATCCGAATATTACTCGAAGAAATGGCCAAGCGGCGCTTGCGGCCCAATGTCATCGGCGAGCCCGATCGCGTCGCGGGTTGTTTCGTCCATGGTTACAAGAAAATGCAGGTAGAGCTGTCCAAATATTGAGTTGAAACCTTTTGATGGTTTGCCGCGTATTTATATCTGGATCCAGATAAAGGAAAATTCGCCATGCCATTCAGCAAGCGCCAGTTTCTATCGTTGTCGAGCCTTGGTGCTGCCGCGTTCATCTTCGGCTGCGGCAAGGATGCAACCGCGAAAACGCGTTACGCGGTGACTTACAGCGATGCGGAATGGAAAAAGCGCCTGTCACCCGCCGCTTATCGCGTGCTGCGGCTGGAGGACACCGAGCGTCCCTACACCAGTCCGCTCGACAAGGAAAAGCGCAAAGGCACGTTCATCTGCGCTGGTTGCAACCAGCGTCTTTTTTCATCAACAACCAAATTTGACAGCGGCACCGGATGGCCCAGTTTTTGGCAGCCATTAGCGGGCGGTATCGGTACCAAGACCGATTACAAGATCGGCCTGCCGCGCACCGAAGTGCATTGCGCACGTTGCGGCGGGCACTTGGGCCATGTGTTCAACGACGGGCCAAAGCCAACCGGCAAACGCTATTGCATGAACGGCGTGGCGATGAAATTCGTGGTGGGTTAAGCCAGCCTTATTTCACGTCGCCAACACCGGAGAAATCGAGTTCGGCCGGTTTCTTGGCGGCTTCCGTCTTGCCATGATTTTCGATGATCGAGACAATAGCGCTCGCCCGGCCATCCTGCTTGGCATAATCGCGCGCCGAATATCCGGCACGGCTGTCCTTTTTGTCAGGATTGGCGCCCGCTTTCAGCAGAACGCGTACAGCTTCGCTGTTGCGCAATTGTACCGCGAGGATAAGCGCGGTTTCGCCCGAACGATTGGTTTGATCGACAACGGCTTTTCGTTTGACGAGCGAATCGATGCCTTCAACAAAATTGATCTGCGTTGCCAGCATCAACGGCGTTGTACCCTTTTTATCCGCCAGATTGGGATTGCCTCCCTTTTGCAGCAAATAATTGAGCCAGGTCGTATCGCGCCGCTGCACGACGATATGCAGTGCCGTTTCTCCGGTGGTGCTATCGCGCGTGTTGACGATCACGGTGCCCGGTTCCGCAAGGAATTTTTCGGCATCCTCGCCCTTGCGTTCGCGCACGGCTTTCAGGAAATTATAGCTGTCCGAAAATTGCGCTTGGACGGTGGGTGCCACCAACCCGCTTGTAACGGGAAGCATCGCAACCGCGACCGCCGCCAGAATGATTTTTCTGTTCACTGAAAACTGTCCCATGTTTGTCGACCCAACAGGCTTGATTTGGCCGCATTAGCAGACCATGTCTGGCCCCGCTATGAACAAAACTTTTACGCTCGCTCTGTCCGCCGCACTTTTGCTCGCTGCTTGTGGCGGTGAACCTACGCAACCACCACTCTCCACAGCACCTCTGGCAGGCGCTGCCATCGGCGGCGATTTCACGCTGACCGATCAGGACGGCAAGAAACGCAACTGGCAGGAATTCAACGGCCAATATCGCATTGTCTATTTCGGCTACACCAATTGCCCTGACATCTGCACGCCCGATATGCAGAACTTGATGGCAGGGCTGAAGGCTTTCGAAAAGTCCAGCCCTAAGCTCGGAACAAAAATCCAGCCTATCTTCATCACGGTCGATCCCCAGCGCGACACACAGGCTGTGCTCAAACAATTTGTCAGCGCCTTCCATCCACGCGCCATTGGCCTGACCGGAACCGACGCCGAAATCGCCGATGCGACCAAGAAATTCGCGGTCTATTCGAGCCGCGTCGAGGGCTCGACGCCCGAAAGCTATTTGATGAGCCACAGCCAGACGCCCTATCTGATGGGACCGGACGGCAAGCCGCTGGCGATCATGCCCGCGGACGTGCCGAATACCGAGGCCAACGAAGGTGCGCCTAAGCTCGTCGAAGCTGAACTCGCCAAATGGGTCCGGTGACCGACAATCCAAAATTTTGGCAGGCACCAATTGAATCCCTCGACCGCGCGCAGTGGGAGGCATTGTGCGATGGCTGCGGTAAATGCTGCCTGAATAAGGTCGAGGATGAGGATACGGGGCGGATTTATCCGACGAATGTCGCGTGCAAATTGCTGGACCTCGAAACCTGCCGCTGCGCCGACTATCGCAACCGCAAGGCGATAGTCCCTGAATGCCTGCGCCTGACCCAGCGCAAGATTGACGATTATGTCTGGTTGCCCGCAACCTGTGCTTACGTCCTGCGTGCGGCAGGTGAACCGCTGCCCGATTGGCATTATCTGGTCAGCGGTAGTCGCGAGACGATTCATGAGGCTGGCATGTCGGTCAAAGGTCGGGCAATATCCGAACTCCATGCTGGGCCGCTTGAAAACCATATTGTCGACCAACCTCTTTGAGAATGGCCTCTCCGACCCTGAAGTGGTCATTGAAGGGGAGACTGTGCCGGTACGTATCCGGCGTAACCCGCGCGCGCGGCGTATTTCCATGCGCGCCGATGCGGTGAACCGCGAAATCCGTATCACTATGCCAAGTTACACGCCGACCAATGTAGCGATGGAATTTGTCGCCAAGAAGCGCGAATGGCTCGCCGCCCGCCTACAAAGTGCGCCAACCGCCGTGACGATAGCGCCGGGAAGCGAAATCGCGGTTGAGGGCGAAGCGCATCATATCGAATGGCGCGAAGAGTGGCCGCGCAGCATCCGCTGCGGCGAAGGACTGTTACGCTTGGGCGGCCCCGAAGCATCCGTCGAGGCACGCATTTTGCGGTGGCTTAAGACCGAAGCGCGGCGGGTCTACACAAATGAAATTCGCCATTATTGCGAGAAGGCAGGCGAACCAGTCCCGCGCCTGTCGCTTGGCGACCCGCGCAGCCGGTGGGGAAGTTGCTCAAGCCGGGGGACGATCTCGCTGAGTTGGCGGCTGATCATGGCGCCTGCCCATGTCCGCCGCTCGGTCATTGCGCATGAGGTCGCGCATATGCGGCATATGGATCATAGCGCGGCCTTTTATGGCTGGCTCGATGAATTGTTTGAGGGCGAGCGCAAGGACGCCGACCGCTGGCTGAAAATGCACGGCACCGGATTGCAGCGGGTCGGAAGATAAGGGAGAGCCATATGTTGGAAATGCGAGGCCGATGCGAACGCTGCGAAACGCCGCTGCCGATGGACAGCAGCGACGCGATGATCTGCTCTTACGAATGTACGTTTTGTATACCCTGCGTCACCGGCCCGCTCGAAGGCCGCTGCCCCAATTGCGGCGGCGACCTCCAGCCGAGGCCAACGCGGATCAAGCGATAAGCATCAACCCTTGCTGACCTCACTCCCCAGCGCGCCATATTTCTTTTCGAACCCGGCAACATCGCCTGCGACCAAGAGCTTGGCCTGATCGACCCAATTGTCACGGTTGATACGTCCTGCGAATGTGCCCAATTTGGCGTCAAGTTCGGTAATGTCGGCCGCGCTCCAATTTGCCACCTGATCGAAACTGGTAATGCCGAGCGATTTGAGCAGCGTGTTGAGCTTTGGCCCGACGCCTTTGAGCAATTCCAAATTGTCCGGAATAACCGGTTTGGCAACAGGCTTTGCCTTTGCCGCAGGTTTTGGTGCGGCTTTGGGCGGTGCGACTGCCTTTGTCGCTGGCTTGACGGCTGCTGGCGCTTTCGGAGCAACATCAGCCTTAGCCTTGGGAGCCGCCTTGGCAGCGGGCTTTGTTGCCGCGACTTTCGCGACCGCTGCTTTGGGTGATGCCGCCTTCGGCGCTGAGGGCTTTGCAGGCGCAGGCATCTTGGAAGGCGCAGCTTTCGTCGCAGCAGCTTTCAACGGCGCTTGTGCCTTGGGCGGCGCCGCCTTCGATGCAGGCGCCGGATCGTCCATCAATCTGGCGGGCTCTGCCATCTTTGGTGCAGCTGGCGGCGGGGCTGCGGCAACCGGGGGAGCGGGTACAGGTTTTGGCGGCGCAACATCCCGTGGAGTGGCATCGCTCGATTTCACCGCATCGAGTTTGGTCAACCACCACCATAAAATGGCGATGATCAGGATTGCACTAATGATAACCGGCAAATAGCTCGACATGATTTTCTCCCCAGAAGGCCCTCGTCTTCGAGGGCAGGATTAGGCAATTTTTGCGGCGCATGAAAGCGCTAATCAAGACTGGGCGATGCTTGGGCGTGGTTAAGCGCTTGCAGCCTCACGCTCGACCTCGCGCCAGCCGATATCACGGCGACAAAAGCCGGTCGGAAAGTCGATGGCATCGACTGCGGCATAGGCCGCGCTTTGTGCCTTGGTAACGTTCGCCCCTGTGGCTGTGACGTTTAGCACGCGGCCGCCATTGGCGAATAGTTGTCCATCCCGTTCCGATGTCCCCGCATGAAAGACTTTCGCCCCTTGAACCCGCTCGAGCGAGATCGCGCCGCCTTTTTCGGGCGTTCCGGGATAGCCATTCGCTGCCATGACGACGGTGAGCGCGGTTTCATCGGCAAAAGCAGGCGTATCCGCCTCCGCAAGTTCACCCTTTGCAACGGCCAGCATCAACGAAACGAGATCGCCGCTAAAACGCGTCATCAGCACCTGGCATTCGGGGTCGCCGAACCGCGCATTATATTCGATCAGCTTTGGGCCTTGCTCGGTCAGCATGAGCCCGGCAAACAACACGCCCGAATATGGCATGTCGTGCGCAGCCATATAGGCGACGGTAGGCCTGATGATGCATTCCATAACCTCAGCCTGCATTGCTTCGGTCAGCACCGAGGCAGGCGAATAAGCCCCCATGCCGCCGGTATTGGGGCCAGTATCGCCCTCGCCAACACGTTTATGGTCCTGCGCCGAACCGAAGGCGGCGACGTCCTTGCCGTCGGTTAGCGCGAAGAAGCTTGCTTCCTCGCCGGTCATGAACTCTTCGATGACAACGGACGCGCCAGCATCGCCAAATCCGCCGCCGAACATATCTTCGATGGCAGCTTCGGCTTCGGCCTGCGTTTCGGCGATGATGACGCCTTTTCCGGCGGCCAAGCCATCGGCCTTGATTACATAAGGTGGCTGGAAGTCAGACAACCCGGCCAACGCTGATGCCTTATTATCGTGCCTTTTATAACCCGCAGTCGGGATATTGGCAGCGGCGCACATATCCTTGGTAAAGCCCTTAGATCCTTCAAGCTGCGCAGCCTTTTGATTGGGACCGAACACCGGAATGCCTGCCTCGCGCAAGCTATCGCCTAAGCCATCAACCAACGGCGCTTCGGGGCCCACCACGACCAGCCCGATGTTGTGCCCTGCACAAAAGGCGATGACGGCCATATGATCGGCGATATTCAAATCGACCAGTTCGGCCTCTTCGGCGATCCCGGGATTGCCCGGCGCGGCAAAGAGTGTATCGCAATTTGGCGATTGCGCGAGCTTCCACGCCAGCGCATGTTCGCGTCCGCCCGACCCCAAGAGCAAGATATTCATGTCCG
>LNFM01002666.1_pt1 | contig 36960 bp, 30 predicted proteins | sample 596031 | NCBI WGS metagenome assembly LNFM01 (sample SAMN04254537, study PRJNA301005) | activated carbon metagenome | isolation source: dual media filters at the Ann Arbor, Michigan drinking water treatment plant | place: USA: Ann Arbor | reverse complement strand
GCCGCCCGGTGCGCGGCGATCGCGCGGCACACGTCGGCGGCGCCCTCCCCCGTCGTCGAGGTCGCCATCACGATCTCCGCGCGACGGCCCGAGCGCGCCTCCAGGCCGCTGATGTGGCCGAGGTCGAGCATCTGCTCGAGATCGCGGCGGGCGTCGGACGCCCCCGGCCGGTCGGCCTTGTTGACCACCAGCACGTCGGCGACCTCGAGGAGCCCCGCCTTGTTCGCCTGCACCGCGTCACCCCAGCCGGGGGCGACGACCAGCACCGTCGTGTCGGCGGCGGCGACCACGTCGACCTCGACCTGACCCACACCGGTCGTCTCCACGATCACCGGGTCGTGGCCGGCGTGGGCCAGCAGCCGCAGCGCCGCCGGCACCGCCGCCGCCAGGCCCCCCTGGTGCCCGCGGGTCGCCATCGACCGCACGAACGCGCCGGGCGCGACGCCGTCCATGCGGACCCGGTCACCGAGGATCGCGCCGCCCGTGACGGGCGACGACGGGTCGATCGCGAGCACCGCGGGGCGACGCCCCTCCCCCGCCAGGTGCGCGAGGAGGTGGCCGGTCAGCGACGACTTGCCGGCGCCCGGCGCCCCCGTCACTCCCACGACGTGGGCGTCGCCCTCACCCGCCGGCAGCAGCGCGGCGACCTCGGCGGCGTCCACGCCGCCGCGCTCGATGCGGGTGATGAGGCGCGCCAGGGCCCCGCGGTCGCCCTCGCGGGCCGCGCCGAGCAGTCCGGCGGCGTCGGGGTCCCCCGCGCTCACGCCCGCGCGGCGCCGGCGACGGCGCGCCGCACCGCCGCGGCCACCTCGACCGCGGACGCGCCGGGGCCGAGGATCTCCGCCACACCGGCGGCGCGGAGGGCCGCGACATCGTCCGGCGGGACGATCCCGCCGACGACGACGGGGGTCGCGAGGCCGAGCGCACGCAGCGCATCGACCATCGCCGGGGCGAGGGTCAGGTGGCTCGCGTTGTGCATCGAGATGCCGACGGCGTCCGCGTCCTCCTGCTCGGCGACGCCGGCGACCCCCTCGGGCGACTGGCGCAGCCCGAGGTAGACGACCTCCATCCCCGCGTCGCGCAGGATCCGCGCGACCACCTTCAGGCCGCGGTCGTGGCCGTCGAGGCCGAGCTTCGCGAGGACGATGCGCGGTGCGTCCGGCATCAGACGACGATCCGCTCGACGTGGGTGCCGAACACCGACGCCAGCGCGGCGACGATCTCTCCCTCGGTGGCGTGGGCGCGCACCGCGTCGATGAGCGGCGGCATCAGGTTGCGGGCCGGGTCGGCGGCGCCGGCGCGCAGGTCCGCGAGGGCCGCCTCGACGGCCGGCGCGGAGCGTTCGGACCGCACCCGCCCGAGGCGCTCCACCTGCCGCCGCTCGACGTCGGGGTCGATCCGCAACGTCGGTCCCGGCGCCTCGTCGCCGTCGTCGGTGAAGGCGTTGACGCCGACGACGACCCGCCGCCCGGCGTTCACCTCGCGCTCGAACCGGTAGGCGGCGTCGGCGATCTCCCCGACGAACCACCCCTCCTCGATGCCCTCGTACACGCCCTCGAGGATCGACCCGCCGCCGATGTCGAGGAGGTGCGCGAACACCTCCTCGGCGCGCCGCTCCATCTCGTCGGTCATCCACTCGACGTAGTCGGAGCCGCCGAGCGGGTCGGCGACGTGGGCCACGCCGGTCTCGTGGGCGATCACCTGCTGGGTGCGCAACGCGATGCGGGCCGCACGCTCGCTCGGCAGCGCCAGCGCCTCGTCGTAGGCGTCGGTGTGCAGGCTCTGCGTCCCGCCGAGGGCCGCGGCCAGGGCCTGCAGGGCGACGCGGACGATGTTGACCTCCGGCTGGGTCGCCGTCAGCGACACCCCCGCCGTCTGGGTGTGGAAACGGCAGACGAGGCTGCGCGGGTCCTCCGCCCCGTACCGCTCGCGCATCCACCGGGCCCAGATGCGACGGGCCGCGCGGAGCTTGCCGATCTCCTCGAAGAAGTCGATGTGGCAGTTGAAGAAGAACGACAGCCGGGGGGCGAAGTCGTCGACGGCGAGCCCCGCGGCGACCGCCGCCTCGACGTAGGCGAAGCCGTTCGCGAGGGTGAACGCCAGCTCCTGCGCCGCGGTGCTGCCGGCCTCGCGGATGTGGTACCCGGAGATCGACACCGGGTGCCAGCGCGGCATCTCGGCGGTCGCGAAGGCGATCGTGTCGGTCACGAGGCGCACCGAGGGCCGGGGCGGGAAGATGTACTCCTTCTGGGCCTGGTACTCCTTGAAGATGTCGTTCTGGATCGTCCCCGAGAGGTCGCCCCGGGCGACGCCGCCCCGCTCGGCCGCCGCCACGTACATGGCGAACACGATCGCGGCGGGCCCGTTGATCGTGAGGGACGTCGAGACGGCGCCGAGGTCGATGCCGGCGAAAAGGTCCTCCACATCGGGGAGCACGTCGACCGCGACGCCGGCGCGGCCGACCTCGCCGCGCGCGAGCGGGGCGTCCGAGTCGACGCCCATCAACGTCGGCATGTCGAACGCGGTCGACAGGCCCGTCCCCCCCGCCGCGAGCAGGTCGCGGAACCGCCGGTTGGTGTCGGCGGCCGTCCCGAAGCCCGCGAACATCCGCATCGTCCACAACCGGGAGCGGTACATCGAGGCGTGCGGCCCGCGCGTGTACGGGTAGCTGCCCGGGAGGGGGCCGTCGCCGTAGACCGGGTCGACGGGGACGCCGGACATCGTCTCGAACGGGACGTCGCGGAGGCGCGCGCGGGCGTAGGCCGCCCCCCACTCCCCGCGGTCGGCGTCGCGCCCCGGGCCGTCGGACTCGCTCACCGTGTCCCCCATACGTGGACCCCGCCTGTCCCGGAGGAGGATAACCCCGCCGGGCCGCCGACCGGGGCACTCACTCCCCTCCGGGGGATGCCGATGACGACGGCACGCGGGGATCCGTGCCCTGGAGCCCCCATCGGAGGTCGATATGCCCGGTCCCGTCCCGGCGGCCCGTCGCGTCCGCGCGACCCTCCGCCGTGCCGCCACCGCAGGAGGCCTCGCGCCGCTGCGGTCCCTGCAGGTGCTCGCCGTGCTCGCCATCGCGGGAGCGGGCCTGGCGGCCGCGGGTGCCGTCACGGCCCACGTGCAGGACGACCACCGGGAGGCCCGGGCCGGATGGGCGTTCCGGTCGGCGGCGACGATCGAGGACGAGCTCGCGACGGCCGGCACCAGCCTCACCGGCGTGCGCGGGTTGTTCGCCGCCGCGGGCGAGGCGGTCGACGCCGACGCCTTCGGTCGCTTCGCGGCCGTCGAGCTCGCCGACTCACAGGTGCTCTCGCTCAACTGGGCCGCCCGGGTCCCCGCCGGCGGCCGTGCCCGCTACGAACGTCGGCGGGGGCCGATCCTCGCGGCGGACGCGGCCGGGCGGATGGTCCCGGCACCCGGGCGGTCCGACCACTTCCCGCTGACCTTCGCGGCTCCCGCCTCGCCCGAGTCCCGGGCGAGCCTCGGCGTCGACGTCGCGAGCCAGCCGGAGCTCCGGACCACCCTCGCCCGTGCCCGTGACGGCGCACGGCCCGTGGTCACCCCCGCGCTGTCCCTCGACCGGGGCCGGCCGACCGCCGTGGCGCTGCTCGCCGCCGTCTACGGCCCCGGGCCGACGCCGGTGACGGTCTCCGCCCGGCGCGCCGGGCTGCGCGGCTACGTCGGAGGGGTCTTCGCCATCCGGGGCCTCGCGGCACCGGCCGCCGCCCTCCTGCCCGCCGGCGGCCACCTCAGGATCACCGACCGCGGCACCATCCTCGCCGGCGCCGGCACACAGCCCGGGCCGGTCGGGGTGGCGCGCATCGACGGCACGACCTGGATCGTCGAGGTGTCGCTGGCCCAGGGGCCCGCCGTCCTCTCGCCGGCCGTCCCGGCGCTCGCCGGTGGCGCCGGGGCCGTCGCCCTCCTCCTGGCCGTCCTCTTCGCGCAGGCCAACCAGCGACGTCGCGAGCGCGACGAGGCGCAGACCCGGTTGCGGCGCGAGGCCGACACCGACGGCCTGACCGGCCTCGCCAACCGCCGCCGGCTCGAGCGCGACCTCGCGGCCGCCATCCGCGACGGGGCCCCCCTCGCCCTCGTCGTGCTCGACCTCAACGGCTTCAAGGACTACAACGACCGGTTCGGGCACCCGGCCGGCGACGCGCTGCTGGTGCGGTTGTCCGCCCGCCTCGCCGCGGCCGCCCCCGGCGGCGTCGCCTACCGCCTCGGGGGCGACGAGTTCTGCGTGCTGGTGCCCCGGGGCGTCGCGCTCGACGCCGCCGTGGCCGACGTCGAGCATGCGCTCGGGGAACGCGGCGACGGCTTCGAGATCTCGGCGGCGCACGGCGTCGCCCGCCTCCCCGGCGACGCCACGACGCCCGACGCCGCGATGCTCGTGGCCGACCACCGCATGTACGCGCAGAAGGGGATCGGCCGCCGCAGCGCGGGCAGCCAGAGCGCCGACGTCCTCGTCCGCGCCCTCGCCGAACGGCACCCCGACCTCGAGGAGCACACCGACGGCGTCGCCCACCTCGCCGACCGCGTCGCGGAGCGCCTCGGCCTCGGCGAGACCGACCGCAACGACGTCCGGCGGGCGGCGCTCCTGCACGACGTCGGAAAGGTCGCCATCCCGGACTCGATACTCGACAAACCCGCCGCGCTCGACCCCGCCGAGCGCGAGTTCGTGCGCCGGCACACCGTCATCGGCGAACGGATCCTCCGCGTCGCCCCCGCCCTCGCCCCGATCGCCGCCCTCGTGCGGTCGAGCCACGAGCGGTGGGACGGCGCCGGGTACCCGGACGGCCTCGCCGGCGAGGACATCCCCGAGGGCTCGCGCATCGTGTTCGCCTGCGACGCCTACGAGGCGATGACGTCCCCCCGGCGCGCCTACCGGGAGGCCCTCGCCCCCGAGGCGGCCCTCGCCGAGATCACCGCCTGCGCGGGCAGCCAGTTCGACCCGCGGGTGGCGGCGGCCCTCGTCGCGATCGTGCGCGGCGACCCGGCGGGCGTCCCCGCGGCGCGGGCGGGCGTAGTCTCGCCGGCGTGATCCGCACGGTCATCGTCGGTGGCGGGATGGTCGGGCTGACGCTCGCGCGGCTGCTGCACGCCCGCGGCCACGACCCCGTCGTGCTCGAACGCGCGCCCGCCGGGGTCTGGATGCCGCGCGGCTTCATGCTCGGGTACCAGGGTTACGACGCCTTCGAGGAGCTCGGCGTCCTGTCCCGCCTGCGGTCCGCGGGGCGCGACGTGGGGACCGGGGCGAACGGCGTGCCCGTCGGGATCGCCGTCGACTACGGCATCGTCATGGGCACGCTGGCGGAGGACGTCCCCGTCGCGCACGGGGAGTCCGTCGTCGAGCTCATCCGCGACGGCGACCGGGTCACGGGCGTCGTGACGGAGGGCCCCGGCGGACGCGCCGCGGTCGCCGCCGATCTCGTGGTCGCGTGCGACGGACGCGGATCGGCGGTACGCGACATGGCCGACATCCCGTCCGAGCTGTCGCCCCTGCGCGACGCGTACCTCGGGTTCCTCAGCCCCACCGCCCCCGAACAGCTCTTCGGGTTCCGCTACCTGTCGGACGGCGGGATGATCACGATGCTCGGCTGGCCGCAGGGCTCCTCCGGATCCCGCCGCGTCGACCCGGTGGGCCGCGAGGCGGCGACGGCGCCGGACATCGGGCTCTTCACCCGCACCTTCGCCGAGCTGCTACCCGAGGCCGCGGAGATCGTCGGCGCCATCACCTCGTGGGACCAGGTGCGCTACACCGAGCCCGCCCTGCTGCGCTGCCTGAGCTGGTGGGTCCCGGGGGTCGTCGTGATCGGTGACTCCGCGCACACCTTCGGCCCCGACACCGGCATCGGCGCGGGGATCGGCCTGCAGGACGCCCACGCCCTCGCCGAGGCGATCAGCCGCGCGCCCGACGCCGACGCGGCGTGCGAGAGCTACGTCACGTGGCGCGAGCCGGCGGTCCGGCCCTACGAGGCGATGGACCCCGCGTGGCAGCGGATGGACGCCATCCCGCCGGCGGACCCGGCCGAGCGGTGGCCGCCGGCCTGAGCCACCGGTCGGCGGGGGACCCCGCCGGTCAGTCGGCGGGGAGCTGCATGACGGCCAGCACATTGCCCGCCGGGTCGGTGAACCAGGCGATGTCCGGGCCGTCGCCGAGGCCGCGGTGGATGCCGCGGTCGTCGGGCTCCGGCATCCCCGGGTAGGTCTCGAACCCCACGCCGGCGGCCCTCAGCGCGTCGACGGCGGCGTCGATGTCCGGGACCGGGAAGTTCAGCACGGTGAACGCCGCGGGGACGTGGTCGTCGCCCTTCGGGTAGACGAGCACGTGACCGCCCGTCGCGAGGCGCAGGTCGAGCATGCCGTGCTCGTCGGTGACCTCCAGGCCGAGGACGTCGGCGTAGAAGCCCCGGGCGCGGTCGACGTCGTCCACCGAGAACCCCGAGAAGGCGGGAACGTCCCTGAACATGATGTCTCCCCTCGTCATCGTCGTGTACGCGGGTCGACCGCGCGGCCGCCCCGGACTCATCGGTCTAACCTAGGACGCGGACCATGGGGAGCGCACCGACACCGTCCGCGGACCGCGAACGCCACCTCATCGAGGCCGCCCGGGAGGGCGACGAGGACGCCTACCGCCGCCTCGTCGAGGACCGCCACGACGAGCTGCAGGCCCACTGCTACCGGATGCTCGGGTCGGTCCACGACGCCGAGGACGCCCTGCAGGACGCGCTGCTGCGCGCCTGGCGGGGGCTCCCGCGATTCGACGGCCGCAGCTCGCTGCGCTCGTGGCTCTACCGCATCGCCACGAACACCTCGCTCGACGTCATGGCGCGGCGGCCCGCCCGGGTGCTCGCCACGGCGCGGGGGTCGGCGGCCGGCCCGTCCGACCCCCCGGGGGCCCCGCTCGTCGAGTCGATCTGGATCGAGCCGTACCCCGACGCGTGGATCCCCGAGGACGCCGGACCCGGACCCGAGGCGCGCTACGAGCAGCGTGAGGGCGTGGAGCTCGCGTTCGTCGCGGCGCTGCAGATGCTGCCCGCCCGCCAGCGCGCCGCGCTCATCCTCCGCGACGTGCTCGGCTTCTCGGCCCGCGAGACCGCGGAGACGCTCGAGACCACCGTCGCCTCCGTGAACAGCGCGCTGCAGCGCGCGCGGGCGACGCTCGACGCCCGCCTGCCGGAGCGCAGCCAGCAGGCGACCCTCCGCGACCTCGGCGACGTCCGCGTCGGGGAGATCGCCGACCGCTACGCCCGGGCGTTGCAGGACGGCGACGTCGACGGCCTCCTCGCGATGCTGACGGAGGACGCCACCTGGTCCATGCCGCCGCTGCCCACCTGGTACCGCGGCCACGAGGCCCTGCGGGGGTTCCTCGCCAACCACGCGATGACGGTCCGGTGGCGGCACGTCCCCACCCGTGTCAACGGCCAGCTCGCGCTGGGGTGCTACGGCTGGGACGCGAGCCGCGGGCGGTACGTCGCGGCCGTCCTCGACGTGATCACCCTCCGGGGCGACCGGGTCGCCGCCGTCGACGCCTTCGGGACCGCGGAGGCCTTCGCGTGCCTCGCCACCGGCGCCACCCCCATCCCCCCGTCCCCGCTCTTCGCCGCCGCCGGCCTGCCCGAGACGCTGCCCGCCGACTAGCCCGGATCCGGGGCTGCCCGCGGCGCGCCCGCCGCCCGCGGGGTTACCCTCCCGGGGGTGCTGCTCGAGACGACGCTGCGGCCACGGCCGCCCTACGACCTCGCCGACTCGACCGGCGGCACCGCCGGCGGCACCCGCCGGATGCGCGGCGGCGTGCTGGAGCTGTGGGACCGCGTCGACGGGGCGCCCGCGCGGGTCCGGCTGCGGCAACGGCCGGACGGCGCGATCGAGGCGCGCGTGACCGGCGCGGACCCGGAACGCGCCCACGACCACCTGCGGTTCCTGCTGGCCCTCGACGTCGACCATGCCCCGTTCCTGCGCCAGGCGCGCCGTGACCCCCTCGTGCGCGCCGCCGCCTGGCGGTGGCCGGGACTGCGGCCGATCCGCCTCGCGACACCCGCCCACGCCCTCGTCGCGGCGGTCTGCGGGCAGCTCGTCACGGGGCGCGAGGCCGCCCGCCTGCACCGGGCGGTCCTGCGTCTCTGCGGACCCGACGCCGACGGCCTGCGCGTGCCGCCGTCCCAGGGGGACCTGGCCGCCCTCCACCCCGCCCGCTGCGCCTCGACCGGCCTCGCCGCCCGCCGCGCCGCAGCGCTGGTGCGCGTCGCCCGCGGCCCCTCCCTCGACCGTCTCGCCGACCGCACCACCGCCCAGATCGTCGCGGCGGTCACGCGCGAACCCGGCCTCGGGCCCTGGTCGGCCGGCGTGATCGCGATGCGCGGATACGGGCGCTACGACCACGGCCTCGTCGGCGACCTCGGCCTGATGCGCCTGTGGGCGGCCGTGCACGACGAGTGGCCCGCCCCCGAGGAGACGGCGTCGATGCTGGCGCCGTACGGCGAGTGGGCGGGCCTCGCGAGCGTGTACCTGCTGCGCCACCCGCTGGCCGCCCTCGGCGGCCGCCCCGTGACCCGGCTCAGCGCCCGGGCGGCGGCCGCGTCGGCGTAGGACCCTCGCCCGCCGCGGCGTAGGCGTCGCGGACCCCGGGGTCGAGGAAGCAGAACCGGGCGAGCGTCACCCCGGGGGCGTCGCCCATCGCCGCGCGCAGCGCCGCCACCGCCACCGGGGCGGCACGGTCGACGGGGTATCCGAAGATCCCTGTCGATATCGCCGGCAGCGCGATGGTGGCGAGGCCGTGCTCGGCGGCGCGTGCGATCACCGCTCGGTGGCACGCCGCCAGCAGCTCCTCCTCCCCGGATCCGCCACCGGCCCAGACGGGGCCGACGGCGTGGATCACCGCGCGCTGCGGCAGATCGCCCGCCACGGTCACCACCGCGCCGCCCGTCGGGCAGTGGCCGACCGCGCGGGACGCGGCCTTCAGCTCCGGCCCGGCGGCCGCCGCGATCGCCCCCGCCACCCCGCCGCCGTGGGCGAGGCGCTCGTTGGCGGGGTTCACGATCGCGTCCACCGGTTGCCGGAGCAGGTCGGCGACGAGGAACTCGATGACCACAGCCCGACGATACCCGCCCGGCGGTAGCCTCCACCGCGACGACCCGGCGGACGAGGAGGACCCTGATGGCGAACGACTTCGAGGTCGGCGTGGACGTGGCCGTCCCGCCCGATGCGGCATGGGGGCTGGCGGGCGACCCCGTCGCGATCCGGGAGTGGTTCGGCCCGGTCAGCGAGATCACCGTCGACGGCGACCTGCGGACCGTGACGATGGGCAACGGCGCGCAGCTGCTCGAGCGGCTCGTCGACCGCGACGACGACGCCCGCACCTACTCCTACGTCGTCGAGTCGGGCATCCCCGGCCTCACCAGCCACCGCGCGACGATCCGGGTCGTCGAGGCCACCGGCGGATCGCGGGTGCTGTGGCGGCAGACCGCCACCTCCGACGTCGAGGGGTACGACATCGAGGCCCGGCTGTCGGCCGTCATGACGGCGGGGCTGGAGTCGCTGCGGGACCGCCTGGAGGGCGCCGCCGCCTGAGACCGCGGGGGCGCGCCGTGACGCCCCGGGCGGGCGGCGCGCCCGGTCGGCTGCAAGACTCCCGCCCCATGTGCGGAATCGCCGGGGAGATCAGGCGGGACGGCGGGCCCGCCGACCTCGTCGCGCTGGGACGGATGTCGGCCACCATGTCCGACCGGGGTCCCGACGCATCGGGCGCGTGGTCGCAGGGGCCCGTGGGCCTCGCCCACCGGCGCCTCAAGATCATCGACCTGACCGCGGCCAGCGGCCAGCCGCTGGTCGACGCGGTCGCAGGCCTGTCAGGCGTCTTCAACGGCTGCATCTACAACTACAAGGAGCTCCGCGAGGAGCTGCGCGGCCTGGGCCATGTGTTCGCGTCGCACGGCGACAGCGAGGTGGTGCTGAAGGCGTACGCCCAGTGGGGCGCCTCCTTCGTCGACCACCTCATCGGGATGTTCGCGGTGGCGATCGTCGAGCGCGACAGCGGCCGGGTCGTCCTCGCCCGCGACCGCCTCGGCATCAAGCCCCTCTACGTGGCGGAGACCGCCGACGCGGTCCGCTTCGCGAGCACCCTCCCCGCCCTGCTCGCCGGCGGCGGCGTGGACACCGCCATCGACCCGGTGGCGCTCCACCACTACCTGACCTTCCACTCGGTGGTCCCCGCCCCGCGCACCATCCTGCGCGGCGTCCAGAAGCTGCCGCCCGCCACGGTCCGCACCATCCACCCCGACGGCCGGCAGGAGGACCGCCTCTACTGGAAGGCGTCCTTCACCCGCCACCCGGACCGCGCGGGCTGGAGCGACCGCGACTGGCAGGACGCCCTGCTCGGTTCGCTCACCACCGCCGTCCGGCGCCGGATGGTCGCGGACGTGCCGGTCGGCGTGCTGCTCTCCGGCGGCCTCGACTCGAGCCTCGTCGTCGCCCTGCTCGCCGGCGAGGGGCAGCGCGACCTCGCCACCTTCTCGATCGGCTTCGAATCCGTGGGTGGCCGCGAAGGCGACGAGTTCCGCTACTCCGACGTCATCGCCGAGCGCTTCGCGACCGACCACCACCAGATCCGGATCGCGGCCCGCGACCTGCTCGACCCGCTCCAGCGCGCCGTCGCCGCGATGTCGGAGCCGATGGTCAGCCACGACTGCGTCGCGTTCTACCTCCTGAGCGAGGCCGTCGCGAAGCACCTCAAGGTGGTGCAGTCGGGGCAGGGCGCCGACGAGATCCTCGGCGGCTACCACTGGTACCCGCCGCTCACCGACGTCGGCCGCGAGGACGCCCTCGCCATCTACGGCGACGCCTTCTTCGACCGCGACGCCGACGGCATGGCCGAGGTGCTCGGCGAGGCGTACCGCTGGCCGGGGGACCCGCCCCGCGAGTACGTCAACGGCCACTTCTCGGCGCCCGGCGCGGAGACCGCCGTCGACGCGGCGCTGCGCATCGACACCGGCGTCATGCTCGTCGAGGACCCCGTCAAGCGCGTCGACAACATGACGATGGCGCACGGCCTCGAGGCGCGGGTGCCGTTCCTCGACCACGAGTTCGTGGAGCTGGCCGCGACCTGCCCACCCGGGCTGAAGCTCGCCCAGGGCGGCAAGGGGGTGCTGAAGGACATCGGGCGGCGCGTGCTGCCCCACGAGGTCATCGACCGGCCCAAGGGCTACTTCCCCGTCCCCGGCGTCACCCACCTGGAGGGCGAGGTCCTGGAGCGCGTGCGGGAGGCGCTGCACGCCCCCGCCGCCCGCGAGCGCGGCCTGTTCCGCCAGGGATACGTCGACGGGCTCCTGCGGGACCCCAACAGCGAGCTGACGCCGTTGCGCGGCAACAAGCTCTGGCAGCTCGGGCTGCTGGAGCTCTGGCTCCAGACCCACGGAGTGCGGTGAGAGGGGACCACACGCCATGACGACCGACCCGACGCCCGCCCGCGAGAAGGTCGGGCCGGGAGGCGACCCGTCGGCGCAGGGGCCGGCCGAGGCGCCGTCCCCCGCCCCCGGGCCCGAGTCGGTCGTGCTCGACTGCGGCTGGGGGCGGCTCGTCTTCGGCAACACCTTCCCCGACGCCGAGCGCGCCGCCGACGCCCTCCGCGCCGAGGCCGACGGTGCCCGCGACATCTGCGTGTACCTGGCCGAGCCGCACGTGCTCGTCGCGCGCCGCCACGCCGAGCTGTTCATCGACCCGTCGCACACCTACCGGCTCGCGCTCCCCGCCGAGATCGACAGCCGCCTCGGCTCGGTCGAGGTGCGCACCCTGCGCGACGAGGCCGATGCCGACGCCGTCAACCGGATCTACGCCGCGAACGGCATGCTGACCGCCCCCGTCGACACCCTCGTCGGGAACGCCGGCACCGACGAGTTCCTCCACCTCGTCGCGGTGCACACGCCGACCGACACCGTCGTCGGCACCATCACGGGCGTCGACCACGTCGCCGTCTTCGGCGACCCCGACGGCGGCAGCAGCCTGTGGTGCCTGACGGTCGACATGAACGCCGCGCCCCCCGGCACCGGGCAGGCCCTGCTCGCCGCGCTCGCCGACCGCCTCGTCGCCCTCGGCCGCCGCTACGTCGACCTCTCCGTCCTCGCGGACAACACCGGCGCGATCCGCCTCTACGAGCGCCTCGGGTTCGTGCGTATCCCCGAGCTCTTCGTGAAGCGGAAGAACCCGATCAACGAGGAGCTGTTCGTCGCCCCCGGCACCCACGGGCACGACGACCTGAACCCGTACGCCAAGATCATCGCCGTCGAGGCGCGGCGGCGCGGGATCGGGGTCGAGATCCTCGACGCCGAGTGGGGCGAGATGCGCCTCACCCACGGCGGGCGCCGCATCACGATGCGGGAGTCGCTGTCGGAGCTGACCAGCGCCGTCGCCATGAGCCGCTGCGACGACAAGCGCGTGACGCGCCGGGTGCTCGCCGCCGCCGGGCTGCGGGTGCCCCGCGGCGTCGACGCGACCCGCGGCGCCGAGGACGTCGAGTTCCTGCGCGAGGCGGGCCCCCTGGTGGTCAAGCCGGCGCGGGGCGAGCAGGGCCGCGGCATCACCGTCGGCGTCGCCACCGAGACCGCCCTCGAGGAGGCCGTCGCCCTTGCGACCCGCCACTGCGCCGACGTGCTGCTCGAGGAGCTCTGTCCCGGCCAGGACCTGCGGGTGATCGTCATCGACCACTCCGTCGTCGCGGCCGCGGTGCGGCGCCCCGCCGCGGTCACCGGTGACGGCCGCAAGGACATCCGCGCGCTGATCGAGGCGCAGAGCCGCCGGCGGGCGGCGGCGACGGGCGGCGAGTCGACCATCCCGCTGGACGGCGCCACCGAGGAGGTCGTGCGCGCCGCCGGCCACACGATGGACGACGTGCTCCCCGCGGGCGAGACGATCGAGGTGCGCCGCACCGCGAACCTCCACACCGGCGGGACGATCCACGACGTCACCGCCGAGCTCCACCCCGACCTCGCCGCGGCCTGCGTCGCCGCCAGCCGGGCCCTCGAGATCCCGTTGACGGGCCTCGACCTGCTGGTGCCGGACCCGGCGGGCCCCGAGCACGTCTTCATCGAGGCGAACGAGCGGCCGGGGCTGGCGAACCACGAGCCCCAGCCGACGGCGGAGCGCTACCTCGACATGCTCTTCCCCGGCACGCGTGGGGTGCCCCGGCGCTGGGTGCCGGTGGAGTCCGCCACCTGACATCCTCCGGGACCCCGACGCACCATCCCCGAGGAGCACCGTTGGTCCCACGCCCGCCCCCGCCGCGCCGCCTCGCCATCGACCGCGAGTACCTCGAGACGGTGCTCGTGGAGCTGCTCGAGATCCCGAGCCCCTCGGGCCGGACCGATCACGTGATGCAGTACGTCGGTGAGCGCCTCGCGGGCCTCGGGCTGCCGTTCTCGATCACCCGCCGGGGGGCGATCATCGCGAGCCTCGACGGCGGACGCGACGACGTCGACCGCACCCTCGTCGTCCACACGGACACGATCGGGTGCATGGTGCGCGGCCTCAAGGACAACGGCCGCCTGGCGGTGCGGCCCATCGGCACCCACAGCGCCCGCTTCTCCGAGGGCGCCCAGGTGCGCATCTTCACCGACGACCTCGAGCAGGTCATCACCGGCACCGTCCTCGCCCTCAAGGCGAGCGGCCACCGCTACAACGACGAGGTCGACACGCAGGGCGTCGGCTGGGACCACGTCGAGGTGCGGGTCGACGAGTCCGTCGAGGACGCCGCCGGGCTGCGCTCCCTCGGCATCGACGTCGGCGACTTCGTCGCCCTCATCTCCACGCCCGTCATCACCCCCAGCGGGTTCGTGAAGGCGCGGCACCTCGACGACAAGGCCGGCGTCGCCGCGGTCCTCGCCGGCGTGAAGGCCGTGGTGGAGGCCGGCGTCCACGTGCCGGTGAACGCCCACCTGCTCATCACCTGCACCGAGGAGGTCGGGCACGGCGCGAGTCACGGCGTCGACTCCCGCGTCGCCGAGATCGTGTCCGTCGACACCGCCGTCGTCGCACCCGAGCAGCAGTCGCGGGAGGACGCCGTGTGCGTGGCGATGGCCGATGGCGTCGGGCCGTTCGACTACCACCTGTCCCGCCGGATCGCGGCCCTCGCCTCCGAGCACGGCGTCCCGTGCGTGCGCGACGTGTTCGTCCACTACCGCTCCGACCTGGCGGCGACCCTGGAGTCGGGGGCGGACACCCGCACCGCCCTGCTCGGCTTCGGCGTCGACGCCACCCACGGGCACGAACGCACCCACATGGGCGGCCTGGTGCACCTGGCCGAGCTGATCGGGCTCTACCTGCAGACCGACCTCGTCTTCCCGGAGTGGGACGCCGAGGGGCGGGGCGAGCTGGAGGACTTCCCGTCGCTCGCGGTGCAGCCCGCCAGCGAGGAGGGGCCGCGCGACGGGCCCATCGGCGTGGACTAGCCGGACACCGCCGTCAGCAGGAGGGGCGGGGGCGGGGACGCGACGCGGTGCGCTCCACCTGGGCGGCCACCGCGGCGACGAGCGGATGCGACGCCGCGCCCGGCGGATCCACCCGGGCGCGTCCGCCCACGACGGTGACGTCGGCGAGGCGCGTTCCGTCGGGGGCGCGCACCGTGACCACCGGGGACTCCATCCATCCATGGTAGACCGGCCGTCGCCGGCCGCCGCCTGCGAGGATCCCGCCGCCCGAGGGGACATGCCGCACCCGAGGTGACCCGTGCCGCCCGCGATCGCCAGGCCCGCCTTCCGACACCCCGCGCGCCTCGTCGTGGCCGCGTTCGTCGCGGTCATCCTCATCGGCGCCGCGGTGCTGAGCCTGCCGGTCGCCCGGGAGGGCCCCGGGGCGACGTCGTTCGCGACGGCCCTCTTCACCTCGACGTCGGCCGTGACCGTCACCGGCCTCACGACCGTCGACACCGCGACGCACTGGACGCCGTTCGGCCAGGCGGTGATCCTCGTCCTGATCCAGCTCGGCGGCCTCGGGATCATGACCACCGCGTCCGTCCTGCTGCTGCTCGTGGCGAGGCGGATCGGGCTGCGCGGCCGGATCGCCGCGCAGACGGAGACGCGGTCGCCCGACATCGGCGACCTGCGCCGCCTCGTCCTGGTGATCGTCGGCGTGAGCCTCGCCGTCGAGGCCGTCGTGGCGCTCGCCCTCGCGGTCCGCCTCGCCGTCGACGGCCGCTCCGCGGGGGACGCCGCCTGGGAGGGGGTGTTCCACGCCGTCTCGGCGTACAACAACGCCGGGTTCTCCCTCTACTCCGACAACCTCGTCGGGTTCGCCGGCGACCCCTGGTTCCTGCTCACCCTGTGCCTCGCGGTGATCGTCGGCGGCATCGGCTTCCCCGTCTGGATCGACCTGCGCCACCGCCTGCGCCGCCCGGCGACGTGGAGCGTCCACACCAAGCTGACGCTCCTGACGACGGGTGTCCTCCTCGTCGCCGGCACCGCCGCGATGACCGCCCTGGAGTGGTCGAACACGGCGACCCTCGGAGCGCTCGGGTGGGGGGACCGGCTCCTCGGTGGCTTCACGGCGGGCGTCATGCCGCGGACCGCGGGCTTCAACGCCTTCGACTACGCGCAGGCCGGGGACGCGTCGCTGCTGGTCACCGACATGCTGATGTTCGCCGGCGGCGGCAGCGGCAGCACCGCCGGCGGGATCAAGGTCACGACCCTCGCGGTCCTCGTCGTCGTGGTGTGGTCGGAGCTGCGCGGCGACCGCGACCCGACCGCCTTCCGGCGGCGGATGCCCCGTCGCGTGGTGCGCCAGGCGTTCACCATCGCCGCGATCGCCGTCAACGTGGTCGTCGTCGCGACCCTCACCCTCATGCTGACCGACGACCTGCCGCTGTCGGCCGCGCTGTTCGAGTGCACCTCCGCCTTCGCCACCGTCGGCCTGTCGGCCGGCGTGACCCCCGGGATCGGGGCGCCCGGGCAGGCCGTGCTGATGCTGCTCATGCTGATGGGGCGGGTCGGCCCCCTCACCCTGTTCGTCGCGCTCGTGCTCCGCGAGCGGGAGCTGCGGTACCGTCACCCCGAGGAGCACCCGCTGGTCGGGTGAGCCTCAGGCCTCCCGGCGGCGGCGCGCGCCGAGCGCCGCCAGCAGGACGGCGGCGAGGCCCGCGACGACCAGGGCCACCGCGAGCGCGGCGTCGGGGACGTCGTCCATCAGCACGTCGTAGGTGCCGTGGAACGGCGTCGCGTGCTTCTCGCCCGACACGATGCGGTCGCCGATGCCCACGAGGGCGGTCGCGCCGACGAGGGCCGCCGCCGTCACGAGAGCCGGGTGCGTCGGGGCGCGGCCGCTGCGCCGCAGGATCAGCGCCGACTTGATCAGCTTCGCCGCCTTCGCCAGGTAGAGCACCTGCAGCAGGCGCGCCCCCTGCAGCGACGAGAGCGCACGCGCCGCGAGCAGCCCCTCGAGGATGCTCGTGAGGAGGGGGAAGGTGGCGAGGAGGATGACGACGCCGAACGCGTGGCCGCGCAGCCACGCCCGTCGCTCGCGGACCACGCTCAACATGATCACGACCTCGGCGAGGAAGACGAGCCAGATGCCCCACGCGAGCGACACCGCGAGCACCGCGACCCAGCCACCGAGCGACGAGAAGTAGAGCAGGACCGTCGGGATCGCCAGGATCGCCGCCGCCAGGACGGGCCGGTTCAGCCGCCGCTCCCACGCCGCGCCGCGGGGATCGAGGGAGGGGTCGATGCCGGCCACGACCGCCCAGGATAGAGGGCCGCACACGACGCGTGTCGCACCGGGCAACCCCCGTGGGTCCAGGGCCTCCACCCCCTCCCCCGCCGTCCGGACTGGACCTCCGGGGTGTGAGTCCGCCCAACCCTCCGCCGTACCCTCACCTCACGCGACGTCCCACCGGACGACGTCGCACGAAGAGGAGAGGCTTCGATGACCATGACCCCCCGGTTCGTCCCCATGGATGGGGTGACCGACGACGACCTCGATCGATGGCGTGACCTCGCCGCCCGCGCGGCCGAGCCGAACGTCTTCTTCGAGCCCGAGCTGCTCGTGCCGGCCGTGAGGGCGCTCGCCCGCCCCGGTGCGGTCCGCCTGCTCGTGGTGGCCGACGAGGACGGACGCTGGACGGCATGTGCCCCCGTCCACCGCGTCGCCTCCTGGGGCCGCCTGCGCCTGCCCTGCACGGCGATCTGGGCGCACCCCTTCTGCGGGCTCGAGGCGCCGCTCGTGGACGCCGCCGACCCCGTCCCCGCCCTCACGGCCCTGCTGGGCGCGATGCGCCGGCCCACGGCCGGGCTGTTCGCCGCGTTCACGCAGATCCCCGCGGGTCCGCTGCGCCAGGCCCTCGAGGTCGCGGCGGGCGGTTCGGGCATCGAGGTGGCGAGCTACGAGCGCGCCGGCCTGCGCCGCCGCCCCGAGTTCACCTACCTCGACACCATGAAGGGCAAGCGCCGCCAGGAGCTGGCGCGCCACCGCCGCCGCCTCGAGGAGGCCCACGGCCCCGTCGCCGTGGTTGACCTGGCCCGTGACCCCGAGGGGGTCGAGACCTTCCTCGCGATGGAGGCCTCGGGCTGGAAGGGCCGGGAGGGCAGCGCCCTCGCCACCGACCCGGCCCACGCCGACTTCTTCCGGGAGGCCTGCGCGGGCCTGCGCGCCCTCGGCCGCCTCGAGCTGATCACCCTGACCGCCGGCGGCCGCCCCGTCGCGATGAAGTGCAACATGATCGCCGGCGACCGGATCTTCGGCGTCAAGCAGGCGTTCGACGAGTCGATGGGCACCTACTCCCCCGGCCGGCTGCTCGACATCGACACGATGCGGGGCTTCCACGACCGCCCCAACCTGGCGCTGCTCGACACGATCGCGTCGGCGGACAACGCCACCGTCAACGCGATGTGGCCCGACCGCCTGCGCATGTCGACGGTCCTCGTGCCGGCCCGCGGCCCGCTCGGGGCCACCGCCGGCGCCCTCCTGCGACGCGCGATGCGCCGCCGGTCCGACCCGGTGGAGCGCCCCGCCCGGCCCGCCCCGGCGGAGCGTCCGGCCCGGGGTGAGCACCTCGCGGGAGCCCGGGTCCCCGCCTGACGGTTCAGGCGGCGGCGAGCCACCGCGCCGCGTGGGCGCGCCGCCGCTCGAGCTGCTCCATCGTCGCCTCCCCCACGCGCTCGACCCCGACGCGGCGGTTGAGCTCGGCGTTGACCTGTGAGTGCGACAGGCCGGTGATGCGGGAGATGTGACGCACCAGCGAGGCGTTGCTGTCGCGCAGGCGGCGGCGGCGCTCGCGGGTCGGCAGCGCGCGCTCCTCCTCCGTGGCGGGCTCCGCCGGCGCCACCAGCAGGGGGGCGGGGGCGAGCTCGAGCAGCAGGCCCTCGTCGGCGGGCTCCACGGTGGTCGGCGGCGGTGCCGGCGCCCCGGTGTCGGCGTCGGCGGCCGACCCGGTCGCGACGGCGGAGATCGCCGCGAACAGCGACATCTGGTCCTCCCGGTCGGGCGGGGCGACCTCCTCGACCTCGTCCGCCGGCTCGACCTCCCCCTCCTCGCCGTCGGGGCGGCGCAGGCTGTGGCGCCGCTGCTCCGCGATCGCGGCGGCGTGGGCGCGAAGGCGCGGGTCGTCCGGGATGAACATGTGGCTCGGCTGGGCCCCGAGGCCGCGGGTCCACCGCACCAGGCGGCCGACGGCCTGGCGGAAGAACAGCTCGGTCGTCGTGGTGGTCGCGAACACCCCGACGCGCAGCCGGGGGATGTCGACGCCCTCCGAGATCATCCGGACGGCGACGATCCAGGGGTCGGTGCCCCGGGCGAAGGCGGCGATGCGGCCCGTGGCGCCGGGATCCTCGGAGACCGCGACGACGGGGTGGACGCCGAGGCGGCGGCGCATGACGTCCGCGATGCCCCGGGCGTGCTCCTGGTCGATCGCGATCACCATGCCGCCCGCCCCCGGGTGCGTCCGCCGCGTCAGCAGCAGGCGCTCGTGGGCACGCGACAGGACGTCCGGCAGCCACTCGCCCCCGACCGACAGGGCGGTGCGCAGGCGCTGCGCCGCCCCGACGGCGTCGAGCCGGTCCGCGAACGTGGCGGAGGCGAGGGTGCCGTCGGCGGCGACCCACTCCATCTCGCCGTCGGTGCGGGGGAACCGGACCACGCGCACGACCCCGCCGTCGGCGAGGGCGTCGGCGTAGCCGTACTCCACGTCGGCCTGGGCGAGGCCGTCGTCGTCGTACCGCACGAACGGGATCGCGCGCGTGTCCGAGCGGAACGGCGTGCCGGAGAGGCTGAGGCGCACCGCCGAGCCGGCGAAGGCGGCCCGGGTGCCGTCGCCCCAGGCGCGCTCCTCCCCGGAGTGGTGCGCCTCGTCGAGCACCACGAACGCGTCGCGCGCGATCGCCGCGATCGCCGTCGCGCTGGAGGCGACCTGCTGGTACGAGGTGACCATGCCGTGGACGTCGGCGGGCAGGCCCCCGTCGGAGGCCGTCCACGACGGCTCGAGGTGCAGGTCGAGCTCCTCCGCGGCGTCCGCCCACTGGGTCTTAAGGTGCTGGGTGGGGGCGACGACGATCAGGCGCCGCCGGGGCGTGAGGGCCAGGTCCTGCCGGGCCGCGGCGAGCGCGAAGGTGGTCTTCCCCGCCCCGGGGGTGGCCACGGCCAGGAAGTCGGGGCCGGGCCGTTCCCGGAAGGTGTCGAGGGCCGCCTTCTGCCAGCGGCGGAGTCTGATCGATCGGGTCATCCGCGGCCGGGCACGATAGCCGTCCGCGCGGATGCCTGGCCACCGGGCGATGAATCCGGCGACTCCACGCGGTCATGATGACGGCGCGTCCCCGCGCGCCGCGCGACACGCCACCGGGTGGAGGAACACATGTTCGACAACGGGCCGCGTCCTGCGGTAGCGTCGCGCCGTCCAGATCCGAGACGCCGGGAGGCATCGTGACGTCGTTCACGCGTTGGGTCCTGGGGCACCGCCTCGTCGTGGTGCTCGCGTGGGTCGTCATCGCCGTCGCGGCCTTCGCCTCGGTGGGGCCGGCCGTCGACGCCCTCTCGGACGAGTTCGAGCTGCCCGGGCGCGAGAGCAGCGACGCCGCCAACCTGATCGAGCAGCGCTACGGCAACGGCGGGCCACGCGTCTCGGGTCCGCTGGTGCCCGTCGTCCAGCTGCCGGAGGGGACGACCGTCGATTCGCCGGGCGTCCGCGACCAGATCGGCGCGGCGTTCCGCGCCATCGGCGACGCGATCCCCGGCTCCCGCTCCGCCGACTTCGCGAGCACCGGCGACCGCGTCTTCGTCTCGGACGACGGCCGCACCACCTACGGGGTCGTGTACTTCCCCGCCGCGCAGGTCGCGTTCGAGCCGGCCGGGGAGGCCATCGACCAGGCACGCGCCGCCGCGGCGGACGTGTCGGTGGAGGGCGCGCCCGTCCGGATCACGGGACTCGACGTCCTGGCGACCGGCGACGACGAGTCGGCCGGCCCGAGCGTGCTCGCCGAGACCCTGATCGGTGGCGTCGGCGCGCTCATCGTGCTCGCCTTCGTCTTCGGCTCGACGATGGCGTTCGTGCCGCTGCTGATGGCGGCGATCGCCATCCCCACGACCTTCCTGGCCCTCTGGCCCCTGGCCGAGGTGACCGACGTCTCGGTGGTCGTGCAGTTCCTGATCTCCCTCATCGGCCTCGGGGTGGCGATCGACTACTCGCTGCTGATCGTCATGCGGTGGCGCGAGGAGGTCGCCGCCGGGCGCGACCGCGACGACGCCGTCGTCGCGACCATGGAGCACGCCGGGAAGGCCGTCATCTTCAGCGGGCTCGCCGTCGCGATCGGGCTCCTCTCCCTGGTCGTCCTCCCCGTGCCGTTCCTGCGCAGCATCGGGTACGGCGGCATGCTGATCCCGGTCATCAGCACGCTCGTCGCGGTGACGCTCCTGCCGGTCGTGCTGGCGACGATCGGGCCGCGCCTCGACCGGTGGGGCTTCCGCCGCCGCACCTCGAACGCGGGCGGCGGCTGGGTGCCCTGGGGCCGCTTCGTCGTCCGCCGCCGCTGGATCGTCGGCGCGGTGGCGCTGCTGATCCTGCTGCTGCTCTTCATCCCGGTGTTCGGCTTCTCGACCGGGACCCCGCGCGCCGACGCCCTCGCGTCGGGCGGTGAGGGGCGCGCCGCGGTCGACGCCCTGACCGACGCGGGCATCGGCCCCGCGGTGCTCGCGCCGCTCGAGGTCGCGGTCACCGGCGGCGACCCCGGGGCCGTCCGGGACGCCGCCGCCGGCGTCGCGGGCGTGCGCGGCGCGATCGCCCCCGACGACGCCGCGTGGCGGGTCGGCGACACGGCGATCGTGAACGTCTTCCCCGTCGAGGAGGGCAGCGCCTCCACCGTCTCCGGGGTGCGCGACGCGGTGGGCGACCTGCCGGGCGACCCGCTGGTCGGCGGCCTCGTGGCGGGCAACGTCGACTTCAACGACGCCGTCTACGGGAACTTCATCTGGGTCGTGCTGGTGATCCTCGCGGTCACCTTCATCCTGCTCGCCCGCGTCTTCCGCTCGCTGCTGCTGCCGTTGAAGGCCGTGCTCTTCAACATCCTGTCGATCGGCGCGGTGTGGGGCTTCATGGTCGTCTTCTGGCAGAACGGCCACGGCTCCGGCCTGCTCTTCGACATCGAGCCGACGGGGGCCCTGACGGTCTGGGTGCCGTTGATGGTCTTCGCCTTCCTCTACGGGCTCTCGATGGACTACGAGGTCTTCATCCTGAGCCGCATGCGGGAGGAGTACGACCGCGACGGGTCGACCGACCGGGCCGTCGTCGCCGGCCTCGCCCGCACGGGGCGGCTCGTGACGGCGGGGTCGCTGATCCTGTTCCTCGCCTTCGTCGCGCTGGCGTCGACCCCGGGGACCGACATCAAGGTGTTCGCGACGGCCCTCGCCATCGGCATCCTGCTCGACGCGACGGTGGTCCGCAGCATGCTGCTGCCCGCCTTCGTGGCCGTGCTGGGGCGCTGGAACTGGTGGCTGCCGGTCTGGGCCGCACGGATCCTGCGCGTCGAGCCGAGCCTGCCGCCACCCGAGCGCCGGAGCGACGCCCCGCTCGGGCTCGACCCGGCGCCGGTCGCGCCGCCGGTCCCGGCGCCCGCCGAGGGGTAGGCCGGTCACCCCCGGGAAGCGGCGACGACCTCCCGGGGGGCGCGGCGGCGCGGCGAGATGCCGAGCGCCAGCAGGGCCGCGACGAGCGCCGCCCCGGCGCCGAGCCAGAGCGACGTGCTGAAGCCCACCTCGGAGGGGATGTCGGTGCCCGCGATCGTGTTGCTCGCGAGCAGCGTGATCGCGGCCTGCGCGCCGATGGCGCTGCCGACGGTGCGCACCACGGTGTTCATCCCGGTCGCGATGCCCGTCTCGGTGGGGCTGACGGCGTCGGCGATCAGCTTCGGCATCGCCCCGAACGCCACGGCGACGCCGGCGGCCCCGACGGCGTACCCGAGCATCAGCTGCCACGGCTCGGCGTGCAGGGCGGCGAGCATCGCCGACCCGAGGGCGGTCACCACCAGGCCGACGGCGAGGGCGTACTTGAAGCCGATCTGACGGCCGAGCACACCGCCGTAGGGCCCCGCCGGCAACATCGCCAGGGCCCCGGGGATCAGGTAGAGCGCCGACACCGTCACGCTCGCCCCGAAGCCGTAGGTGACCAGCTCCTGCGCCTCGTCGGGCAGGCCGCTCGGCATCTGCGCGAACAGCGGCAGCACCGTGAAGATGGCGTACATCGTGAACCCGCAGAACAGGGCCGCGAGGTTCGTGAACAGCACGGGGCGGCGCGCCAGCATGCGCATGTCCACCAGGGGCTGGGCGGTGCGCGACTCGACGACCCCCCAGACGATCAGCACCAGGAACCCGGCGCCCATCAGGCCCAGCAGGCGCGGGGAGTCCCAGCCCCAGGCGCGGCTCTCGGTGAGCGCGACCAGGATGAAGATCAGGCCGAGCGACAGGAGCACGGCGCCGGGGATGTCGAGCGACGCCTTCGCCCGGGCCGGCGAGGGCGGCACGATGGCGCGCACCAGCACCATCCCGAGCACGCCGATGACGGCGCCGACGATGAACAGCAGCCGCCACGAGCCGTGGTCGACGATCAGCCCGCTCATCACCAGGCCGAGGCCGCCGCCCACGCCGAGCATCGCGGAGATCAGGCCCATCGCGACGCCCATCTTCCGCGCCGGCATCTCGTCCCGGATGATCGAGAAGCACAGCGGGTAGACGGCGCCGCCGATGCCCTGGATCGCGCGGAACACGATGAGCGACCAGATGTCCCACGCGAAGATCGAGAGCACCGACCCGGTGGTGAAGATCGCCAGCGTGATCAGCAGCATCCGGTCCTTGCCGTACTGGTCCCCCAGCCGGCCGAGCAGCGGCGTCGCCACGGAGGCGCTCAGCAGGTAGATGCTGACGGTCCACGCGACCCAGGCCGTGGTGGTGCCGAGTTCGCGTTGCACGATGGGGAGGGCCGGCACGATGACGGCCTGCATCAGGGCGAAGCTGCCGGCGGCGACGGTGAGGGCCAGCAGCAGCAACCCCGGCGCGACGCGGGGGGTCGCGTCGGGCGCCGGCGCGGCCGCGGGGGGTGTGCTCGGACCGGTCATCGTCCTCCACCGGGGTTGGTGCTTTACGGAGCGTTTGGTAAATAGGCTGGTGATCGTACCGATGCCCACGAGCCCCCGCCCCACGCCCTCCCCCGCCCCGCCGCCCCGCCCGCGGCGTGGCCGCCCCCGCTCCGCCGGCGTGGATGCCGCCATCCTCGACGCGGCCGCGGGCCTGCTCGGCGAGGTCGGGTACAGCGCGATGTCGATGGAGGCCGTCGCCGCCCGCGCCGGCGTCAGCAAGCCGACGGTCTACCTGCGGTACGCGGGCAAGGCCGAGCTCGTCGCCGCCGCCTTCGAGCGGCTGCGGATGGGCGGCGCGCCGGAGCTGACGGGCGACCTCCGCGCCGACCTCGTCGCCCACCTCCGCCACCTGCGCGCCGTCTTCGACCGGGTCGGCATGTCGCTCACCGGCGTCTGCCTGGCCGAGGCGGACCACCTCCCCGACCTGATCGCGTCCCTGCGGGACCGGAGCCTCCACCCCGGCCGTCGGCTGCTGCGCGACGCCCTCGAGGCCGCCCGCGACCGCGGCGAGATCGCCGCCGACGCGGACGTCGCCACGGCGGTGGAGATGTGCGTCGGGGCCTACTACGCCCGGCACCTCGCGGGCGACCCGTTCGACGCGGCGTGGGAGGGGCGCGTCGCCGACGCCACCCTGCGCGCGGTGGGCGCCGCCGGCTAGTCGCGCACGGCGGTGGGGCGCCCGTCGGCGCCGAGGGCGACCATCGTGAAGACGCCCGTGGTGCAGAGCTCGCGGGTGTGGCCCGCGGGGTCCTCGCGGTGCGCCTCGACGACGACCCGCATGCTGGTGCGGCCGACGGACTCGACGCGGGCGACCAGCTCGACGAGCTCGCCCTCGCGGATCGCGACCCGGAACTCCAGCCGGTCGACGGCCGCGGTCACCACCGCCACCGAACCCGCGCGGCGGACGCCGGCGACGGCGGCCGCGGAGTCCATCCACGCCATCAGCGTCCCGCCGTAGAGCGTCCCCAGGTGGTTCGTGTCGCCCGGGAAGACGAACTGGCACATCCGCGTCTCCGGATGCGCCGGGGCCTCCTCCGTCCCGCTCATGTCCCGTCCTCCCCCGCGCGCCCGACGATCTCCAGGATGCGCGGCCCGTGCGTCTCGAGCAGCCACGGCCCGACGCCGCGCACCGCCGACAGGGAACGCTCGTCGCGCGGCGCGGCCTGCGCGATGCCCGCCAGCGTCCGGTTCGACGCGACGCGGAACGCGGGCCACCCGAGCTCCTTCGCCACCTCGCCCCGCCACGCCCGCAGCACGTCGAAGACCTTCCGGGCGGCGACGTCGAGGGCCTCGGCCGGCTCGGCCGCCGCGCGTGCGCCGGATCGCGTGTCCGCGGCCACGGCGACCGCGGCCGACGCCAGGTCGGAGGGCGGCGCGCAGTGGTCGCAGCAGCGCTCCTCGGGGGCGGGCTCGGACGGGTCGCCGAAGTGGTCGAGGAAGACCTGGCGGCGGCACGTGTCGCCGCGGATGTAGGCGACGGCCTGGTCGAGGCTGACGTGGCGGCGGCGCAGCTCGGCGCCCACCTGCTCGCCGAGGTCGCGGCGCTGCGCGGGCGAGAGCCGGTCGACGGTCAGGCGGCCGCGCCGCCCGCCTCCCGGTGCGCCCTCGACCTCCAGCGCGCCGACGCGCTCGGCCATCGCCAGGCGGAAGCCGACGGCGTCGTCCACCTCGGACCGCCCCATCTCGAACGACCCGTCGGGCGCGGCGCGGGCGGCGAGGCGGGCGAGCAGCTCGTCGACCTCGGAGGGCTCGAGCCGGGCGAAGGTGATGCGGCGGCGGATCGCCACCTCGTCGCCGGGCCCGGCCAGGATGACGTGGCGCGAGGACTCGCCGTCGCGTCCGGCGCGGCCGGCCTCCTGGTAGAGCTGCTCCAGCGAGTCGGGCAGCGCGGTGTGGACCACGAGCCGCACGTCGGGCACGTTGACGCCCATGCCGAAGGCGTTGGTGGCGGCCACGACCTGGGCCCGGCCGGCGGTGAACTCCTCCTGCGCCTCCGACCGGTCCGCCCGGCCCGCGTGGTAGGCGACGGCGCTCAGCCCCTCGGCGCGGAGCATCTGCGCCGTCTCGTCGGTGGCCCGCCGCGTGCCGCAGTAGACGATCGCCTTGCCGCCCCCCGCGGTCGCGAGCGCGGCCATCAGCGCGCGGCGCTTGCGCGCCGTCGAGCCGCGGCCCTCGACCCAGGCCGCGTCGAACGTCAGGTTGGGGCGGTCGAAGCCGCCGACGACCTCCACCGGGTCGTCGAGGCCGAGTCGGCGGGCGATGTCGACCCGCACCCGCTCGGTAGCCGTCGCCGTGAGGGCCATGGTCGCCCGTGGCCGCAGGTCGCGGCGGAACTGGCCGACACGGCGGTAGTCGGGGCGGAACTCGTGGCCCCACTCCGACACGCAATGGGCCTCGTCGATCACGAGCAGCGCCACGCGGGCCTCGGACAGGGCCCGGCGGAAGGCCGCCGAGTGGAACCGCTCGGGGGCGATGTAGAGCAGCGAGAGCCGCCCCGTCCGCGCCGCGTCGAGGGCGGCCCGCCCCTCCTCGTCGGAGAGCCCGGAGTGGAGCGCCGCCGCGGCCACGCCCGCCCGCTGCAGCCCGCCGAGCTGGTCGGTCATGAGGGCGATCAGCGGGGAGACGACGACGGTCAGGCCGTCGAGCGCCGCGGCGGGGGCCTGGTAGCAGAGCGACTTCCCCGACCCGGTCGCCATGACGACGAGCGCGTCGCGCCCGGCGAGTCCGGCGGCGATGGCGAGGTCCTGGCCGGGGCGCAGCCGCCGGACGCCGAGACGCTCCAGCACGACGGGAAGGGCCTCGGCGCGGGGGGCGGCGTCGACGTCTCCGGCGGGCGGGCGGCGCGCCGTGAGCGCGGTGACGAGGTGCCCGAGCCGCCGGCGCCCGGCGTGGTCCAGCCCGCCCCAGTGGGCACGGAGGTCGGCGAGCAGCTCCTCGATGCGGGCGTGCGCCGCGGGCCCCTCCGACCCGTGGATCTCGGCGGCCTCGACCCAGCGGGCCAGCTCGGCCAGGGCGCCCAGCGGGAGCTCGGCCCCGGCGATCACGGTCTGCTCGAGGGCGGCGGGCACCCCCTCAGGGTCGCATCCCGGCCGGACGGCCCGCCCGGTCAGTCGCCGTCGCGCAGGTACGCCCGCCATCCGCCGTGGGAGGAGATGTCGCGGGCGCCGTCGAGGGCGGCGGGCTCGCACACGAACCCGGCGACCTCCTCGCCGTCGGCGAGCCGCAGGGTGCCGATCGCGAGCGGCGGCGGCACCTCCGCCGTGAACGACCCGAACGCCGCCTCGTCGAGCTCCCAGACCTCCACCTCGATCGCGACGCCCCCCTCGGGGACGCGCACGAGCCCGGGCTTCGGAGGCACCGTCCCCGCCAGCGCGTACAGGCGGTACCCGGGCGCCGTGCGCGTGGTGAGCACACGGCGGCCGCCGCGGGTGGTGAGCTGGTGCTCGAGCGGCTGGCCGGTCAGGTGGGCGCCGACCACCGCGAGGCGCACGGTGCGCCGCTCGGTCCGCGTGCCGATGGCGCAGAGCAGAGCGTCGGACATCGGCGGCGCGATCAGCTGGACGCCGAACGGCACCCCCGACGCGCGGCGGCCGGCGGGCAGCGCGAGGGCGCAGAGGTCCATCAGGTTGACGAAGTTGGTGTAGGTGCCGAGCGCGGCGTTGACGCCGTGGGGGTCGGCGGCGACCTCGTCGATCGTCGGGGCGAACGGCACCGTCGGCAGCAGGAGGGCGTCCATCCGCTCCCACGCGGGGGCGGCCGCGCGCACCAGCGCGTCGAGGGCGTACCGGCCGCGGTAGGCGGCGACGGCGTCGATGCCCGCCGCGCCCATGATCACGTCGCGCACGACGGGGTCGAGGGTCGCGTCGGGGTGGGTGCGGATGAAGTCCCCGACGGCGGCGAGGCGCTCGGCCACCCACGGCCCGCCGTAGAGCAGGTCGCCGGCGGCGCGGAACGGCGCGATGTCGACCTCGACGATCTCGGCGCCCAGGTCGCGCAGCCGCGCGACGGCCTCCGCGAAGAGGCCCTCGGTCTCGTCGTCGCGCACCACGAGGGTGCCCGGCAGCGGGACGCCGATGCGGGGGGCCGCCAGCGCGCGCAGCGTCGGGCGGGCGTCGAGCGTCCCGGCGCGCACCCCGGGGGCCGAGGGCTCGACGGCCACCGACAGGGCCGTCAGGGCCTCCGCGCAGGTGCGGGCGAAGATCGAGACGCAATCGACGGTCAGGCACGCGGGGACGACGCCGTCGACCGGCACGAGGCCCCGGGTCGGCTTCAGGCCGACGATGCCGTTCATCGCGGCCGGCACGCGCCCCGACCCGGCGGTGTCGGTGCCGAGCGCGACGTCGGCGGCGCCCGAGGCGACGGCGACGGCCGAGCCGGAGCTGGACCCTCCCGAGATGACCCGCGGGTCGGCGACGCAGGCGATCGCGCCGCGCGGCGAGCGGGTGCCCGTCAGGCCGGTGGCGAACTGGTCCATCTCTGTCTTGCCGACCACGATCGCACCGGCGTCCACGAGGCGGGCGACGGACGGCGCGCTGACGGGGGGGTCGAACGCGAACTCCGGGCAGCCGGCGGTCGTCGGCAGCCCCGCCACGTCGATGTTGTCCTTCACGGCGAGGCGGACGCCCGACAGCGGCCCGGGGCGCCCCATCCCGTCGCGCACCGTGTCCTCGGGGACCCTGCTGATCCAGATGCTCACGCGTCACTCCCGTCGTCGTCGAGCGTCATCAGGGCCTGGCCGGGCAGCACCAGGTCGCCGGGCGCGCAGAGCACCCGCGCCACCCGTCCCCCGCGGTGCGCCGTCACGTCCACCTCCATCTTCATGGCCTCGAGGACCGCCACCACGTCGCCCGCGGCGACGTGGTCGCCCGCCGCGACGGGCACCCTCCAGACGTTCGCGGCGAGGTGGGCGGTGACGGGGTCGCCGCCGCCGTCCACCCCGGCGCCCGCGGGCGGGGCGGACGCGGGCTCGTCCCACGGCGGCTCGGACTCCCACCGCGCCCTCTCCGCGCGGAACGCGGCCTGCTGGCGGTCGCGGAACGCCCGGACCCCGGGGGCGATGCCCGCCGTGAACGCCCGGTGCGCGACCGACGAGAACACCCCCTCCCGGATGTCGAGGCGGCGGGTGCCGTCGCGCACGCCCGCCCGCCACTCGAGCAGCTCCGCCGGCGTGACGGGGAAGAAGCGGATCCGGTCGAAGAACCGCAGCAGCCACGGGGTCCCCGGCGGGAAGTCGGCGGTGGTGCGGTGGGTGTTCCACACCGGCACCGTCCGCCCGACGAGCTGGTAGCCGCCCGGGCCCTCCATGCCGTAGACGCACATGTATGCGCCGCCGATGCCGACGGCGTTCTCGGGCGTCCAGGTGCGCGCCGGGTTGTACTTGGTGGTGACGAGCCGGTGCCGGGGGTCGACGGGGGTCGCGACGGGCGCCCCCAGGTAGACGTCCCCGAGCCCGAGGACCAGGTAGTCCGCGCCGAAGACGATCTCCCGCACCGCGTCGACGGTGTCGAGGCCGTTGACGCGCCGGATGAACTCGACGTTGCTCGGGCACCAGGGCGCGTCGGGGCGCACGGAGCTCATGTACCGCTCGACGGCGAGGAGGGCGGCGTCGTCCTCCCACGACAGGGGCAGGTGCACGATGCGGCTCGGCACCTCGACGTCGGTGTCGTCGGGCAGCGCCGCCTCGGCCTCCCGGACCATCTCGAGCGCCCGGTCGAGCGGCAGGCGCGCCGGGTCGACGTGCACCTGGAGCGACCGGATGCCGGGTGTCAGATCGAGGACCCCCTCCTCGCGGCGGGCGGCGAGCGCCTCCATCAGGGCGTGGACCCGGAGGCGCAGGTCGATGTCGAGCACCGGCGGGCCGAGCTCGACCAGGAGGTTCGCGTCGCCGCTGCGACGGTGGACGACCTCCGGCCGCGCGCCCGACGCGGGCCGCCGCGCCAGCACCGCGTCCCGCGACCCGTCGCGCACGACGAAGCGCACGCCGTCGCCCGGCGAGAGCTGGCCGAGCTTCCACAGCTCGTCCGTCGCCACGGTCACCGGGCAGACGAAACCGCCGAGGCTGGGCCCGTCGGGGCCGAGCACGACCGGCATGTCCCCGGTGAAGTCGACGGCCCCGACGGCGTACGGGGTGTCGTGGATGTTCGAGGGGTGCAGGCCGGCGTCGCCGCCGTCGGGTCGGACCCACTCCGGACGCGGGCCGCGCAGGCGCACGCCGGTGCGGTCCGAGTTGTGGTGCACCCGCCAGGTGGCCGCGAGGAACTCCGCGACGTAGGCGGGCGTCATGAAGTCGGGGGCCGCGTGCGGCCCGTAGAGCACACCCACCTCCCAGTCGTGCGTGATCTCCGGCTCCGGCTCGTCGTCGGGCGCGGGGGGACCGCGGTCGGGGAGCAGGCGTAGGACGTCGCCGGCCCGCAGCGCCCGCCCCCCGTGGCCGCCGAAGCCGCCGAGCGTGAACGTCGCCGCGCTGCCCAGGTAGCGGGGGACGTCGAAGCCCCCGGCGACCGCCAGGTACGCGCGCGCACCGGGTCCGGCGACCGGGCCGAGCCGCAGCACCGCGCCCTCCGCCACCGCGAACGGCTCCCACCAGGGGACGGGCGCGCCGTCCAGGTCGGCCTCCATCCGCGCGCCGCCGAGGCAGACGCGCGTGGCGTGGTCGAAGCGCAGGGTCGCGCCGATGCGCGTCATCTCGAGGGCGGGGGCGTCGGGGGGGTTGCCGACCCGCCGGTTGACCAGGCGGTGGCTGCGGTCGTCCATCGGCCCCGACGGGGGGACGCCGACGGCCCACAGGCCGAGACGGCCGGGGTGGTCCTGCACCGTGGTGACGAGGCCGGGGGCGAGGACCTCGGCCGTCGCCGCGCCGGCGTCGACCCCGGCCAGGGCCGCCGTGGTCGCCGTGCCGTCGGCGAACGGCCCCGCCGCGACGGCGGCGCACAGCAGGCCGAGGTTGGTCTCGATGCCGTGCAGCTCGGTGGCGGCGAGCGCCCCGGCCAGCGCGGCCCGCGCCGATGGGCGGTCGGCGGCGTGCACGATCACCTTCGCGAGCAGCGGGTCGTAGTGGGGAGTGACCTCGGTGCCGTCCTCCACCGCCCCGTCGACGCGGACGCCGCCGGGGAACCGCACGCGGGTCACGAGTCCCGACGACGGCCGGTACCCCCGGGCGGGGTCCTCGGCGTAGAGGCGGGCCTCCATCGCGTGCCCGGCGGGCGCCCGTGGTCCCCAGCCGCCCGGGACCTCCTCCCCCGCCGCGATGCGCAGCATCCACTCCACGAGGTCGATGCCGAGGACGGCCTCGGTGACGGGGTGCTCGACCTGCAGGCGCGTGTTGACCTCGAGGAAGAAGGCCTCCCCGGTGTCCGCGTCCAGCAGGAACTCGACGGTGCCGACGGAGCGGTAGCCGACCGACGCGCCGAGGCGCTCGGCCCAGCCGGCGAGGCGCGCCCGCAGCGCGGGGTCGAGGCCGGGGGCGGGCGACTCCTCGAGCACCTTCTGGTGGCGGCGCTGCATCGAGCAGTCGCGGTCGCCGAGCGCGACGACGCGGCCGGCGCCGTCCCCGGCGATCTGCACCTCGACGTGACGCGCCCGCGCCACATGGCGCTCGAGGAACGCCCGGCCCCCGCCGAAGCTGGACGCCCCGAGCCGGGCGACGCGGGCGACGGCCTCGGCGAGCGCGTCGGGCCCGTCGCAGACGGCCATGCCGATGCCGCCCCCGCCGGTCGTGCTCTTGACCATGACGGGGTAGCCGATGGCGGCGGCCTCGGCCGTCGCCCGCCCGGGGTCGTCGAGGGGCGCGGAGCCCGGCAGCAGCGGGAGCCCGGCGGCGCGGGCCAGCGCGCGGGCCGAGTCCTTCGGGCCGAAGGCGCGGATCTGATCGGGCGTCGGCCCGACGAACACGAGGCCGGCGTCCTCGACGGCCGCCGCGAAGTCGGCGTCCTCGCTGAGGAAGCCGTACCCGGGGTGCACCGCGTCGGCCCCCGCGTCGTGCGCCGCGGCGATGACGGCGTCGCCGCGCAGGTAGCTCGCGGAGGCCGGCGCCGGGCCGACGCGCCGGGCGTCGTCGGCCATCCGCACGTGGGGGGCGCCGGCGTCGGCGTCGGAGAACACGGCGACCGACGCGACGCCCATGCGGTGCAGCGTCCGCATCACCCGGCAGGCGATCTCGCCCCGGTTGGCGACGAGCACGCGCCGCAGCGGGCGGGGGTCAGTCACCCGGCGCGGTGACGACGATGCGGATCGGGGTGGGGTCGAAGCCGTTGCAGGGGTTGTTGATCTGCGGGCAGTTCGAGATCACGACGAGCGTGTCGACCTCCGCCCGGAGGTCGACGTGCAGCCCGGGGGCGGAGATGCCGTCGACGATGCCGAGCGTGCCGTCCTCCTCGACGGGCACGTTCATGAACCAGTTGATGTTGCTCACCATGTCCCGCTTGCCCATGTCGCGGGCGGCGTGGTCGGCGAGGAAGTTCTCGACGCAGGCGTGCTGGTGCTTGGTGTGGTGGCCGTAGCGGAGGGTGTTCGACTCCTGGCTGCACGCCCCGCCGATGGTGTCGTGGCGGCCGCAGGTGTCGTCGGTGACCGTCATCAACACGGTCCCCTCACCCGAGAGCAGGCGCGAGCCGGTGGTGAGGAAGACGTTGCCCTGCTCGGCGATCGTGTCGGGCGCGCTGTAGCGCTCGGAGTGGTCGCCGGCCCGGTAGAGGATGCAGTCGACGGCCTGGTTGCCGCCGGCGTCGATGATCCGCAGGGTCTCCCCGGCGCGCACGACGCACGAGAAGGGGGCGCGCGCCGGCACGACCTCGTCGCGCACGACGCGCCCGGGGGGCGCGGCGCTCACGGGGCCACCCCCAGGCCGAGCAGGTGGTCGTCGGTGTTCTCGAAGGCCCGGGCCCGCTCGGGGGTCGTGTGACGGAGGGGGTCGTCGGCGGCCGTCGGGGCGCCGCGCCAGGCGCTCACGCGCACGGGGGTGCAGGTGCGGCCGGGGCGCCGGTCGAGGCGGTGGGGGGCGTTGACGAGCGACACGAGGACGTCGACCTCGGCCCGTAGCACCACCTCGGCGCCGGGCGCCGGGGCGGCGTCGAGGACGAGGCTCCCGTCGGCCGCGACGCGCACGCCGGTGAAGAGCGTGACGGCGGGCGGCAGGTCGCGGCGCCCGAGCCCGTGCTTGGCCATGGCGAGCAGCAGGCGCCCGCGCGAGCCGGGGTGGGGGCCGCAGAGGGCGTCGTGACGGCCGCCGGTGTCGGCCTCGATCGACATGAGCACCCGCCCCATGTCCGACAGCAGCAGCGTGCCCTCGCCGAGGTAGGCGTTCCACTGCACCTTCACCGTGTCGGCCACGTTGAGGCGCTCGGCGGGGTCGGCGGCGCTGTGGACCATCACCGTGACGCAGCCCTCGCCCCCGGGGTCGGCGATGCGCAGTCGCGTCCCCCGCGGCAGGCGGTGGGCGGCGTAGGCGCCGTCGCCGAGCGTCTCGTCCCAGATCAGCGCGTCGCGCGGCACCGACGGCGGCAGCCCCCGCGCCGCGACGGCCGGCAGCGTGGGCTGGCTCTCGACGCGGGATCCGGCCTGCGCCCGGGCGTGCTCCCGGGCCCCGTGGGTGCTCGACGTGGACGACATCGTGACTCCTGGGGACAGCCGGGATGTTTCAAGGGATCATCGAAACCGCTTTCTAGACTGCGCGACGGGCGGGCCCGCGTCAAGGGCCGCCCGGGGCGTGGGTCTAGAGTCCGCCCCATGGACGGCCCCGAGGCAGGCACCGAGAGCGCCCGCTCGCGTACCGGCCGGCCGCGCGCCGACCGCCGCCCGCTCGACCGCGAGCCGCGCGAGGAGATCGTCGCGGTGGCGAGCCGCCTGTTCGCCGAGCGGGGCGTCGCGGCGACCACGATGAGCGAGATCGCACGCCGGTCGGGGCTGCGCCAGTCGTCGGTCTACTACTACTTCCGCGACAAGGAGGCGATCCTCGAGGAGATCGTCGGGGGCGTGAACCGGGCGATCCTCGACGAGCTCGCCCGCATCGAGCGCGACGGCGGCTCCCCGGCCCTGCGCCTCTACCGGGCGATCCGCCTCGACGTGCTCCAGCTCTGCGCCTTCCCCTACGACATCAACGAGGTGTCGCGGCTGTCGGCCCTCCAGGAGGAGCGCTTCGACCGCTTCTGGGGGGAGCGCCGCGAGCTGAACCGCCGGGTCGAGGAGCTCGTGCGCGCGGGCGTCGCGTCGGGTGAGCTGCTGCCCGTCGATCCGCGCCTCGCCGCCCTGACCGTGCTCGCGACGGACGAGGCGACCCAGAACTGGCACCGCCCCGTCGGGGCGCGGGGGCAGCTCGACGACGACGGCTACGCCCCGGCGGAGGTCGCCGAGTTCACCGCCGACCTCGTCGTCGGCGGGCTGCTCGCCGACCGCGCCCTGCTCGGCGCGCTCCGCGACGAGGCCCGCCGGCGCGACCCCGCCTGAGGCACCCCGCCCGAGGGCCAAAGCGGGACGGCGCCGCTTCCGCCGCCGGGCCGACTCGCCGCCCGCGGGGCTGTCAATACGTTATCGAAAGACCTGGGCGCCGCCCGGTCGCGGTCATCCGGCCGCACCCCGAGCCGTGAGGTGTGCCCGCCATGCGAATCCCGCGCAGCCCCGCCCTCGTCGCCCTGCTCGCCGCCCTCGCCCTGGGCGTCGCCGGCTGCGGGGGCGACGACGACCCCGCGGACGCCGCCGACACCGCCGCCGCCCCGGCCGGGGAGCCGATCACCCTCGCCTACAGCGCCTGGCCCGGGTGGTTCCCGCTCGCCGTCGCCGAGGACCAGGGCTTCTTCGAGGACGCCGGCGCGAACGTCGAGCTGCGCTTCTTCACCGACTACATCGCCTCGATCGACGCCTTCACGGCCGGCCAGGTCGACGGCAACACCCAGACCCTCAACGACACCATGGCCGGGGTCGCCGCCGGCCAGAGCGCCGTCATCGTGGTGAACACCGACTTCTCGGCGGGCAACGACGCCATCATCGCCGACGCGTCGATCACCTCGATCGAGGACCTGGAGGGGAGGACGGTCGCCGCCGAGGCCGGCGTGGTCGACCACTTCCTGCTGCTGCAGGGCCTGGAGTCCGTCGGGCTGACCGAGGACGACATCGACTTCCGCGGCGCCCTCACCGACGCCGCCGCCGCGGGCTTCGCCGGCGGCCAGTTCGACGCCGTCGGGGTCTTCGCCCCGTTCACGACGGAGGCGCTGAAGCGCGAGGGCTCGAAGGTCCTCTTCGACTCGGCGGACTTCCCGGGGAGCATCAGCGACCACATCGTGCTGTCGGCCGACCTCGTCGCCGAGCGGCCCGACGACGTGCAGAGGATCGTCGAGGCCTGGTACACGACCCTCGACTTCATCGAGGCGAACCCCGACGAGGCGACGGCGATCATGGCCGAGGCCGCCGGGGTCACCCCCGAGGAGTACGCGGGCTACGACGCCGGCACCGACATCCTCTCGGCCGACGAGGCGCTCGAGGCCTTCCAGGACTCCGACGCCCCCACCTCGCTGCCGAACACGGCGCGGAAGATCAACCCGTTCCTCCTGTCCTCCGGCCTGACCCGCGAGGAGGCCGACCTCGACGGGCTGTTCGACCCGTCGTTCACGCAGGCGCACATCGACGGCGCGGAATGAGCCGCCGGTGAGCGACGGGGCCGGCCGGGAGGCCCCCACGACCGACGCCGCCCGCCCCGCCGAGGGCGGGCGGCGCACGGTCATCTCGTGGCGCAACACGCTCGGCGCCCAGCGCCGCGGCACGCGCGGCCGCCGGCAGCACGCGCTGCTGCGCATCCGTGGCGACATCCCGGCCCCCTGGCGCGCCGGTCTGATGGCGGCCGGTCTCGCCGTGCCGCTGCTCCTCTGGATCCTGTTGTCGCGCGGCGGCTCCGGCGACCTGCTGGTGCCGAGCCCGGCGGAGACGTGGGAGGGGGCGCGCCGCCTCTGGGACGAGGACGTCCTGCTCGGCGACCTCTGGGCGTCGAACCGGCGCATCCTGATCGGCTACGCGATCAGCATGACCATCGCGGTCGTGCTCGGGCTCGCGATGGGCACGTTCCGCTCGGTCGAGTCGTTCCTCGAGGCCCCGACCGGGTTCATGCGCTACATCCCGGCGACCGCCCTCGTGCCGCTGATGCTGTTCTGGCTGGGGATCGACGAGGCGCCGAAGATCACCCTGATCGTCCTCGGCTCGGTGTTCTTCAACCTGCTGATGGTCGCCGACGTCGCCCGCAACGTGCCCTCGGAGATCATCAACGCCTCGTACACGCTGGGGGCGGGCCGGCTGACCGTGCTGCGGCGGGTGATCCTCCCCCACTCCCTGCCGGGGATCATCGACGTGGCCCGCATCAACCTGGCGGCGGCATGGTCGATCCTGGTCGTCGCGGAGCTGCTGGCGGCCGAGGAGGGCCTCGCGTTCCGGATCACCCGGGCGCAGCGCTTCCGCCAGGTCGACGAGATGTTCGCGCTGCTGATCATCTTCGGGATCATCGGCGTCGTCAGCGACCTGACGTTGCGCTGGCTGCGGCGGCGCGTCGCCCCGTGGGCGCGGGCATGAGCACCGCCCCGGCGATGACGGTGGTGCGCCCCGAGAAGCTCGAGGTCGAGGGCGTCGTGAAGTCGTTCCCCGGCAGCCGCCGCCACCCGGCCGTCACGGCGGTGGACGGCATCGACCTGACCGTCAGCGCGGGCGAGCTGGTCTGCCTGGTCGGGGCCTCCGGCTGCGGCAAGTCGACGCTCCTCAACCTGATCGGCGGCCTGGACGAGCCGGACGCGGGGCGCATCGAGGTCGACGGCGAGCAGGTCGTCGGCCCGGGCGCGGACCGCGGGATGGTCTTCCAGGGCTACAGCCTGTTCCCGTGGAGGACCGTCGCCGAGAACGTGGCGTTCGGGCTCGAGACGGCGCGGGTGCCACGGGCGGAGCGGCGGGAGCGGGTCGCGGAGCTGCTGGCCGTGATGGGCCTGACGGCGTGGGCGGACCGCATCCCCCGGGAGCTGTCGGGCGGGATGCGCCAGCGCGCCGCGATCGCGCGGGCCCTCGCCCCCCGCCCCGACGTGCTGCTGCTCGACGAGCCGTTCGGCGCGCTCGACGCACAGACCAAGCGGGTGATGCGCGACTTCCTGCTGCAGGTGTGGCGCGACCTCGGCACCACCATCCTGATGGTGACGCACGACGTGGAGGAGGCCGTCTACCTCGCGGGCCGGGTCTACGTGCTGACCTCTCACCCGGGGCGCGTCGCCGCGGAGATCCCGGTGCCTCTGCCCGCCGACCGCACGGCCGCCGTCACCCGCGAGCGCCTCTTCCTCGACCTGCGCGATCACGTCCAGGACATCCTGATCGACCAGGTGCGCATGTAGCGACTAGCGTTGCGGGC
>LNFM01002664.1_pt1 | contig 36969 bp, 19 predicted proteins | sample 596031 | NCBI WGS metagenome assembly LNFM01 (sample SAMN04254537, study PRJNA301005) | activated carbon metagenome | isolation source: dual media filters at the Ann Arbor, Michigan drinking water treatment plant | place: USA: Ann Arbor | reverse complement strand
CGCTGCACCTTCTGCATCATTCCCAGCATGCGCGGCGACCTCGTCTCGCGGCCCATCGGCGACGTGCTCGGCGAGGCGCGCGCGCTGTTCGAGAGCGGCGTGAAGGAACTGCTGGTCGTCAGCCAGGACACCAGCGCCTATGGCGTGGACGTCAAGTACCGCACCGGCTTCCACGATGGCCAGCCGGTGAAGACACGCATGCTCGAGCTGTGCGCCAAGCTGGGCGAGCTGGCGGCGCCCTTCGGTGCCTGGGTGCGGCTGCACTACGTCTACCCCTATCCCAGCGTCGACGACGTGCTGCCATTGATGGCCGAAGGCCTGGTGCTGCCCTACCTGGACGTGCCTTTCCAGCATGCCCATCCCGACGTGCTGAAGCGCATGAAGCGCCCCGCCAGCGGCGAGAAAAACCTCGAACGCCTGCAGCGCTGGCGTGAGCTGTGCCCCGAGATCGTGGTGCGCAGCACCTTCATCGCCGGTTTTCCGGGCGAAACCGAGGCCGAGTTCCAGACCCTGCTGGACTTTGTCGAGGAAGCCGGCATCGACCGCGCCGGTTGTTTTGCCTATTCACCGGTGACGGGCGCGGCTGCGAACGACATCCCCGGCATGCTGCCGCAGCAAGTGCGCGAGGAACGCCGCGCGCGTTTCATGGCGGTGGCCGAGGCCGTCTCGGCCCGGCGCCTGCAGCGCCGCGTAGGGGCCACGATGCAGGTGCTGGTGGACCATGCGCCCGCGCTGGGCCGCAAGGGAGGCGTGGGCCGCAGTTATGCCGACGCGCCCGAGATCGACGGCGTGGTGCGCCTGCTGCCGCCGGAAAAGGCCAGCAAGACGCTGAAGGTGGGTGAATTCACCCGCGTGCGCATCGTCGCGGCCGAAGGCCACGACCTGGTCGGCCAGCCAGTCTGACCCAGCCCAGGCGGCACCCGACATGGCACGCGACATCGCCACCGAGCTCATCCACCATCCCTACCAGCCGCCGGCGGGCTTCGAGGCGCCGCAGGGCGCGGTGCACAAGGCCAGCACCATCATCTTTGCCAATGTGGCCGCCTTGCGCTCGCGCGACTGGCGTCACAAGACGGGCTACACCTACGGCCTGCACGGCACGCCCACCACTTTCGCGCTGGAAGAGCGCATCGCCACGCTGGAAGGCGGGCGCGAGTGCGTGCTGGTGCCCAGCGGGCTGGCTGCCGTGGCACTGGTGGGGCAGGCGCTGCTGTCGCAGGGCGACGAGGTCCTGCTGCCCGACAACGTCTACGGCCCGAGCCTGAACTTCGCCAAGGGCGAGCTGGCGCGCTGGGGCATCACGCACCGGCTGTACGACCCGCTGGACGTGGCCGCATTTGCCGCCATGCTGGGGCCGCAGACCCGGCTGGTGTGGCTGGAAGCCCCGGGCTCGGTGAGCATGGAGTTTCCCGATCTGGCCGGCCTGGCCGCGGCCGCCAGGGCGCGTGGCATCACCACCGCGCTGGACAACACCTGGGGCGCCGGCATCGCCCTGCGCGGCTTCGAGCACGGCATCGACATCGTGATGCAGGCGTTGACCAAATACCCCAGCGGCGGCGGCGACGTGCTGATGGGCAGCGTGGTGACGCAGGACGCGGCGCTGCACGAACGCATCAAGCTCACGCACATGCGCCTGGGCCTGGGCGTGGCCGCCAACGACTGCGAACTGGTGCTGCGCTCATTGGGCACATTGCCGTTGCGTTATGCCGCGCAAGACGCCGCGGGCCGTGCGCTGGCCGTCTGGCTGGGCACCCAGCCCGAGGTGGTGCAGGTGCTGCACCCGGCCTTGCCCGGCAGCCCGGGCCACGCGCACTGGCAGCGGCATTGCACCGCCGCCGCCGGCTTGTTTTCGGTGATGCTGGACGAGCGCTTCAGCACCGCGCAGGTGGACGCCTTCGTCGACGCCCTGCGGCTCTTCCGCCTCGGCTATTCATGGGCCGGGCCGATCAGCCTGGTGGTGCCCTACGACCTCGCCGGCCTGCGCAGCCCGCAGGCGGCGCAGCGGCCCCATCTGCGTGGCCACCTGGTGCGCTTTTCCGTCGGCTTCGAGGCCGTGGCCGACCTGCAGGCCGATCTGGCGCAGGCACTGCAGACGGCGTTGCGCTAGACCCGAGCGCACCGCTGCGGGGCCGGCCCGGTCAGCGCCAGGCTCAGGGCTGACGGCCGAAAAGGTGGATGCCCGCCGCGGTGTTGCCGCTGCCGGTGAGCAGGAAGGTCGAGAAGGCCAGCGCATCGGCATCGCGGCCCATGAAGTTGCCGCCGAAACTGCTGCTCAGTGGCGTGAAGGCGATGCAGCCCGTGCACTGCCCGCTCGTGTAATTGCCGGCAAAGCTGCCCGAGGCGATGCGCGGGTCGTAGCTGGCCGTGCCATTCAGGCCGCTGAAGGCCAGAGTGCCGATGTTGAAGCCCAGGTTGCGCAGTTCCACGGCGCGCGTGGCGAAGTTCACCGCGACATTGCCCGTGGTGTTGTTGAGCGAGCCGCCCGCAGGCGTGAACACCGCGGTGCCGCTGCCCGGCATCACGCGCGTGGCGTCACCCAGCACGTAGTTCACCGGGCCCAGGCTCGGCGCGCTGTAGTTCTGGCCCGAAACCGTGACGGTGGCGCTGGCGCCGGGTGCCGACACCCACGCGCCCCAGTAGGCCGTGCTGCCGTCGGCCAGCACCAGGCTGCCGCCCGGCTGCACGGTGGCGTCGCCGCGCTGCGCCACGGGGCTGGCGACATTGCCCAGGCCTTCCAGCGTGGGCCCGCTGGGGTTGAGGTTGTTCAAGCGGAAGCTGTCCGAGCGCCATTCACCCACCGTGGCCAGGCTGACCGGCGCACCGGGTGGCAGCGTCACGCTGTAGGCGATGCCGGCCACGATGTTGGGCACAAACTGCGTGCCCGAGCCCGGCGGCGTGGTGGAGAACTCGGCGGTGCGTGCCTGCTCGGCCGTGCTCGGCAGGGCCACCGCGATGACGCTCTGGCCGGCGGCCAGTGCCGCGACGGCGCGCGCCGTGTCAACGGCAAACGCGGCCTTGCCACGGTCCACCGCAGTGCCGGCGGCCGCCAGCAGCACGGCGCGGTTCTGCACACCGCTGCCGAGGTTCACGTCGGGCATGGCCTGCTGCTGTTCGGCGGCCAGGGTGAAGCCGGGGTCGAGCTGGGCGGCGCGTGCAAACTGCGCCTTGGCCTCGACGAACTTGCCCTGGTCCTTCAGGTCCAGGCCTTGGGAAAACGCGCGGAATGCCTCCACGTTGGTGGTGGCAAAACGCTCGATGCGCGCACGCAGTTCGGGTGCCAGTTGTTCCAGTGAGATGCCCGAGGCCCGCAGGATGCCGAAGGTCATGGCCTTCTGCGCGCGGAAGAGGGCGTTGATGTCGCCGCGCTCGCTCACCACGCCCAGGCTGCGCGAGCTGCGGCTGTCGATGATGGCGCCTTCGAGCGCAAAGCTCTGCGGTGCCGCCTGCGCTGGCGCGGGCGGCGCCGGCGGCGTTTGTGCCTGTGCGGCGGGCATGCCGGCGATGACCAGGAATACGGCCAGGCCCAGGGTGTGGACGCGCTTCATTGCTGCACCTCGAAATTGCCGACCACCACCTTTTCCGCGCGCATCAAGCGGCCCGAGCGCACCGCCGACGCAGTGTCGGCCAGGCCGCTGTCACCCAGCTTGGCCTCGTTCACCAGCAGCTGCACCTTTTCGCGTTCCAGCACCTTCAGGCCGGGCACCTTGCTGAGGTCGGCAATGATCATCGCGGCCAGGCCCTTGGCCAGGGCGCGGAAGTCGCCCTGGTCGGCGTTGCTGCCCTTGTTGACGAAGGCCTGCACGGCGATGCTGCCGGGCTCGGGCGGGCTGCCGACGACCTCGGTTTCACGCGCCACGGCCGTGGCCACTTCCTGCTGCAGCTGGGTGGACGACAGCAGTGTCAGCGTCTGCGGCACGTCGCGCGAAGCGGCGCCTTCGGGGTCTTCGCGCGCGTATTGCTGCAGCAACTGCAGCGCCTCGGCGTTGTCCTGGCGCTTCAGGGCGATCAGGCCCAGGTAATAAGGCACCAGGGTCTCGCCCGGGGCCAGGGCCCGCACGCGTTCAAAGGCCAGCCTGGCAGCGTCGTCCTTGCCATCGCGAAAGGCCTCGACGCCGTTTTTCAGCGTGGCCGCCACTTCTGCGCGCGCGCGTGTGGCCTCGGCCTGGTTGCCGGCATCGTCCAGCAATACGGGCTGGCTGGTCAGCACCTCGGGCCGCGTGCTGGCCGTGGCCCAGCGGAAGCTGCGCGTGCGCAGCACCGAGCGCCCGCCCTGGTACTCGAGCACGGCCTCGCCCTGCGCGATGCGGCCGTACAGGCCGGCCGGCAGTGCACAACCGGCACCACAGGTCTGCAGCTTCAGATAGCCATTGGTGCGGATGCTGCGATCAGGCAGCGCCACGCGCCATTCCGCATTGGCGGTGCTCAGGCGCAGGCCGCCTGCCGCCAGGGCCACCGTGTTGGGTGCTTCGGTGCTCTGCGCCAGCCGCACTTCGCTGCCGGCGGGAAGGGCCAGCAGCGCGCCGGTGGCGGTGCGCATCTGCACGCGGCCGTCCACGCCCGTCTGCACTGTCGCGCCGGCCGGCAGCGGCCCGGGGCGGGCGGGGCTGCCGTTCACGCGCACATCACCCTGGGTCTGCACGATGCGGGTCTCGGGGACCTGGGCGCGCAGCCCGGGCGTGGCCAGGGCGCACAGCGCGGCCATCAGCAGCGGTTGCAGGGGCAGCCGGCTCGGATTCTTGGAGGGTGACATGGGCGTCGTCCAGTCAGTACTGATAGCGGACCTTGAGCGACACCGCCTTGCGGCTGCTGTCATACAGGTCCTGGTTCGAGCGGTTGCGAGACCACACGGCATCGCCTCGCAGCGACCAGCGTTCGTCCAGCGCGTAGTTGGCCACCAGGTCGCCGGCGATGGCGCTGTCGCGGCGTTCGGTGCCGAAGCCGATGTCGACGTTGCCGAAGAGCTGTTGGTACACGGTGAGCCCAGCGGAGATGCGCAGCGAAGGCATCGGCGTCACCGCGCCGAAGATGCGCAGCAGCGGCACCTGGCGATCGAGGTCGCTGCGCAGGCGCTGGTTGTCCTCCTGCGTCCAGCTGAAACGCACGCCCACCGTGGGCGCGCCCGGCAGCGTGCTGAAGCTGCGCGTGAGCATCACCCCCAGCATGCTGGCCTGCGCGTCGCGCACCCGGTCGGCCGCGGCGTGGCGGAACTCGGCGTATTGCGCAAATCCCATGAAGGCCAGCTCGGGCGACAGCGTGACGTTCGCTTCCAGGCCCAGCTGCCCGGTGTTGCGGTAGCGGTTGCCGCCGACCTGCAGCGTGCTGGCGCCGAGCGTGACGCGCCACAGCGCGCCGGCCCCGAGCTGCGTGAGGCCGGTGTAGACGCCCGCATTCGTCAGGTTGTAGGCCTTCTCGTCGATGTTCGCGCGGTGATCCAGGTCGGCGCCGGCAAAGACGGAGAGCCGGTTGCTCACGCGCACGATGTGCTGGCCGCCCACGGCCGCCTGCGCGTAGCTGTCGGGCACCTGGCGCGAAGGGCTGCCCGCGAGGCTGACGTTGCCGAAGACCAGTTGCAACTCGTCGCGGAAGGTGCCGCCGTTGACGTTGTTGTCGTGGCCGACGCCGGCTTCGGCATACATCCGCGCCGTGGCGCGGCGGTCAGCTGTTTCGCGCGTCTGCATCGCCTGCAAGAAGCCGTTGATGTTCGCGCGCACGCCCGCCGGTGGGTTGTAGCGCAGCACGAACTCGAACTCGACGCGCGCCCTGGTGTACTCGCCCAGCAGGAAGTAGCCGCGCGCCAGTTCCAGGCGTGCGCGGTCGTTGGCCGGTACCGCCGTGAGGTGGCGTTCCAGCGCCAGCAGGCCTTCGGCAATGCGCCCCACGTTGATGGCGGCCACGCCGTACAGGAAGTCGAAATGCACATCGCCGACCAGCTGGGGGTTGACCTGTGCGGTGTTGTAGGCCTGGTCGAACTGGCCGGCCTCGACCTGCCGGCGCAGGTCATCCAGCGGGGCGGCCTGTGCGGCTGTGCCGCACAGCAGGCAGCCGGCCAGCAAGGCGCCCAGGAGGTTGCCGGACAAGGTGCGCTGGCGGCGCCACATGCGGGCTGCTTGCATGAAGTGGTGGTGGGTCATCGGGGCCAACAAAAGGTGCGTGGGCGGGCGTTCAAGGGGCAGGGCGGCTGGCGCCTGGCGCCGCCGCCGGCGCGGGGGCGGCGGAGGCCGCGCCGCCGAGCAGCCGGCGCAGCAGCGCAGGGTCGAACGAAATCAGCGGCAGGCGCTGCAGGTCGGGCAGGGTGATGCGGCCGCCGTCGGCCGCCAGCAGCACCGCCACGGCCGCTGTTGTGGCCTCGCGGCTGGGCAGTGGCTCCGGCGTGGCCGGTGCGCTGCTGTCCGCCGGGGCCTGTGCCACCACGTTGGCGTTGCGGGTCAGTGCGCCGAGGGCGCGCTCCACCTCGGCGGGGTCGACCTGCACCGCGAACCCGGTGTTGCCGGTGACTTCACCGCCGGCGTTCACGTCGTCCACGCGCGGCGGTGTCGGCAGCACCAGCAGCACACCACGCCCGTAGGTGATGGCGTAGTTGCTGGCCGTGCCACTGGCGAACACCGCGCCGGTGGGCTGCAGGTCGAACACCGAGACCCCGGGCGCGCTGATGCTGGCCGCGGGCGCAGACACCAGCACCGACGCCAGGCTGTCGCCATTGCTCAGGCCGCCGACGCTGGTGCTGTAGCCGAAGCTGGTCGGGTTGGCCTGGTCGGCAAAGCGCACCACGCTGTTGGCAGCGATGGTCAGCGGCCGCGGCGCCACGCTGAGGCTGCCGTTGACGTAGCTCAACACGTAGTTGTCGGGGTTGTAGCTGCCGCCGCCGGCACCGCCGATGGTGAGCACGTAGCTGCCCACAGCGGCCGTTGCTGCGGTACCGGCACTGGCCAGCTGCGCCGTGCCCAGCGACTCGCCTTGCACCAGGCCGTCGACACTGAAGTTGCTGCTGGACAGGCTGAGGGCTTCGCCATAGATCTTGCTCAGCGTGTTGGCGGCCACCGTCAGCGGCCGACGCTGGATGCTCGCGCTGGTGGTCAAGGTGCCTGTTGTGAAGCTGTAGTTGCCGGCATCGGCGCCGCCGAGCGCCAGCCCGCTGACCGTGACCACCAGGTTGTTGCCGGCATTGGCGCTGGCGAACCGTGCACTGGCCGCTGCGAGGCTGAGGCTGTCGCCCGGGATGGCGTTGCTGCCCAGGGTGACTGTGGCGTTTGCGCTGCCGTCATAGACCTTGTCCGCCGCCACCGCACTGGCCAGCAGCGCGCGCGGCGTGATGTTCACGAGCAAACCCGAGCCTGCCGCCGCGACGGTGTAGTTGCCGAGATCGGCGCCTTCGAAGCTCAGGCCGGACACGGTGACGGCCTTGCCATTGCCCGCGTTCTTGTCGGCGGTGGTGCCTGTCACGCCGCTGCTGCGGAGTTGCAGATCATCGCCGGCCAGCACACCACTCAGGCTGCCTCCGGCCGAGTTGACGGCCACGGTCGTCGTGCCGTCGTAGACGCGGTCGAGCGCCGAAACACCCAAGAGCACCACGGGCCTTGGCGTGATGTTCACGGTGAGGCCGGCCGTTCCGACGATGGCGTAGTTGGTTGCGTCGTTGCCGCTCAGGCTCAGGCCGGCGACCACCACGGCCTTCGCGGTGCCCACGTTCTTGTCCACCATCGTGCCGGCGCTGACGCTGCCGCCTGGCAAGTTCAGCGTGACGTCGTCGCCGGCAATCAAGTCGAGATTGGCCGTCGCGACGACCAGGCTGCCGGTGAGTTCAACGGCGCGCGTGCCATCGTAGACCCGGTCCACCGCTTGCAGGCCCGACAGCCCGGCGATGTTCAGCCGACGCGGCGTGATGGTGGCCACGGTGCTGACGGTGTCAGCCAGCAGGCTGTAGTTGACCGCGTCGCTGCCCGACAGCGTGATGCCGCTGACCAGCACCGCCTTGCCATCGCCCACATTGCGCGCACCGCTGCCGGTGAAGACGGCGGTCTGGCCGAAGCTCAGGTTGTCACCGGCGACCAGGCCATCCAGCACGCCGGTGACCGGGGCCGCGTTGCTGCCGTCGTATACGCGCGTGCCGCCGGTGTAGCTGGCGACCAGCGTTTTCGGCGTCACGTTGGCGGTGGCCGTGCCGCTGGCGTTCAGCAACGTGTAGTTCGGCGCGTCGACGCTGGCCAGGGCCCCGCCCGTGACGCTGATGGCCTTGCCCGTGCCCACGTTCTTGGCATCGGCGCCCGTGAACAGGCCGCTGCCGGTGATGGTGACGAGGTCGCCGCTGACGATGTCGGCCGAACTGCCGGTGATGGCCACGTTGGCCGTGCCGTCGTAGACACGGTTGAGGCCCGCGTAGACGGCGGACAGTGGCTTGGGCGTGATGTTCACGGTGACGCCGGCCGCGGCAGCCACCTGGTAGTTGCCGGCGTCGGCGCCGCTGAGCGTGATGCCGCTCACTGTCACCGGCTTGTTGTTGCCGACGTTCTTGTCGGCCACCACGCCTGCCGTGCTGCCCGTGGCGGGTGCCACGACGCCGACGTCGTCGCCAGCGATGAGGTCGGCCGGGTTGGCGGCGATGCTGCCGCTGCCGGTGGCGGTGACGGCCACCGCGGTGGTGCCGTCGTAGACGCGGTCGGTGGCCACGACGCCGGTGAAACCTTCGATGCGCAGGGGCCGCGGCGTCACCGTGGCGGTGGTGCTGGCGGTGCTGACGTTCACGCTGTAATTGGCCGCGTCGGTGCCTGCCAGGCCGATGGCGCTGATGGCCACGGCCTTGTTGGCGCCGGCATTCTTGGCGCCGGCGCCGGTGAAGACGGCGGTCTGCACCAGGCTGACGTTGTCGCCGGCGACAAAGCGGTCCACCGTGCCGGTGACGGGCGCCGACAACGTGCCGTCGTAGACGCGGCTGCCGCCCAGGTAGCTGACGTTCAGCGCACGAGGGGTGATCGTGCCCGTGGCCGTGCCGGTGGGGTTCAGCAGGCTGTAGTTGGCCATGTCGGCACCGCCGAACACGACCGAGGTGATGGCGATCGTCTTGCCCGTGCCGACGTTTCTGCCGCCGACGCCGCTGAAGACGCCGCTGCCGGTGATGCTGAGCACGTCGCCGGCAACGATGTCGGCCGAACTGCCGATGATGCTGGCGGAAGTGCTGCCGTCGTATTCACGCGCTGCGGCGGTGTAGAGGGCGGTCAGGGGTCGCGGGGCGATGTTGACGGTGACGCCGCTGGTGGCGGTGATGCTGTAGTTCGCCGCGTCTGCGCCAGCCAGGTCCAGCCCGGCCACGGCCACGGGCTTGGCCGTGCCGGCGTTCTTGTCGAGCATGGTGCCGGTGGTGATGCCGGTGCTGGGCGCGTTGACGGTGACCACGTCGCCTGCGATCAGGTCTTGCGGGTTGGGCGCGATGGGCCCGCTGGCACTGACCACCACGCTCACGATGCGGCTGCCGTCGTAGACGCGGTCGGTGGCGGCCACGCCCGTCAGGCCGTCGATGCGCAATGGCCGCGGCGTGATGTTGCCGCTGGTGGCGGCCGAAGTGGTGGTGAGCGCGTAATTGCCCGCGTCGCTGCCCGACAGCGTGATGCCGCTGACGGCGATCGCCTTGTTGGTGCCGACGTTCTTGTTGCCGGTGAACACCGCCGTCTGGCCGAACTGCACCGCGTCGCCCGCAATGATGCTGGCGGTGCTGGCCGCCACGAGGGCGTTGGTGGTGCCGTCGTACACCCGGTCCAGCCCGGTGTAGCTGGGCGCCACCAGCTTGGGCGTGATGTTGGCCGTGGTGTTGCCGGTGGTGTTGACCAGCGTGTAGTTGGCCGCGTCAGCGCCAGTCAGGCTGCCGCTCAGCAGACTGATGGGCTTGTTGCTGCCGACGTTGCGCGCACCGATGCCGGTGAAGACCCCGGTGGCGCTGATGTTGACGAGGTCTCCGCCCAGCACGTCAGGGGAACTGCCCGTGGCGGTGGCGGCGGTGCTGCCGTCGTAGGCACGATTGACGCCGTCGTAGGCTGCCGTCAGGGCCCTGCGCGCGATGTTGACCGTGATGCCCGTGGTGGCAGCCACGAGGTAGTTGCCGGCATCGGCGCCGCTGAGCGTCAGGCCATTCACCACCACGGCCTTGTTGCTGCCGGCGTTCTTGTTGGCCATGGTGCCGCTGGTGATGCCACCGCTGGGCAGATTGATGGTGACGGCGTCGCCGGCCACGATGTCTGCGCTGCTGGGCGAGATGCTGCCGCTGGTGCTGACCACCACCTCGACGTTGGTGCTGCCGTCATAGACGCGGTTGGTGGCGCTGGCCCCGGTGATGCCATCGATGCTGATGGACTTCGGCGTGATGCTGCCGCCGTTGCCGCCAGTGGCGCTGGCCGCGGTGTTGGTGAGCTGGTAGTTGCTCGCGTCGGCGCCGTTCAGGCTGATGCCGCTGATCGCGATGGCCTTGCCGCTGCCCACGTTCTTGGCGCCGGTGCCGGTGAACACCGCGCTCTGCGCGAAGCTCACCGCGTCGCCGGCCAGCAGGCCCGTGCCGCTGGCGACGACGGGGGCGTTGACGCTGCCGTCGTAGACGCGCGTGCCGCCGACGTAGACCGCCGTGAGGTCGCGCGGGGTGATGTTGGCGGTGGTCAGGCCGGTGGCGTTGACGAGGCTGTAGTTGTTGCGTTCGGCCCCGGTCAGGAAGCCGCCGCTCACCGCCACGGACTTGTTCACGCCGACGTTCTTTCCGCCGCTGAACAGGCCGCTGGCGCTGATGCCCAGGGCGCCCACGTCTGCCGGCAGGATGTCGCCCGAGGTGGCGCTGATGCTGGCCAGCGTGGTGCTGTCATAGACGCGGTTGGCGGCGGTGTAGGTGGCCGTCAAGGCGCGCGGTGTGATGTTCACCGTCAGGCCGTTGCCACCGACGCGGTAGTTCGCGGCCGACGCGCCGGTCAACGTGAGGCCGGTGATGGACACCGCCTTGTTGTTGCCGGCGTCCTTGGTGGCCACGGTGCCGGTGCTGATGCCGCCGGTGGGCAGCACCACGCTCACGTCGTCACCGGCCAGCACGCCGCTGGGCAGGACCGTGGCGCCGAGGGTGCTGAGCTGCACGACCGTGGTGCCGTCGTAGACGCGGTTGGCAGCGACCACGCCCGTCACACCCAGCTGCAGCGGTGTGATGCTGGCGGTGGTGGTGGCCGTGGTGTTGATGAGCGAGTAGTTGGCGCCTTGCGGGCCGGCCAGCGCGATGTTGCTCACGTTCACCGCCTTGCCGGTGCCCGCGGCGCCGTTGCCGGTGAAGGTGGCGGTCTGGGTGAAGCTGATCTGGTCGCCGTCGATGCGCCCGAAAGAAAAGCCCTCTACGTTCGCGCTGACGTCGGCAAGACCGTTGTAGACCCGCGAGAGCCCGGTGTAGAGGACCGTGATGGCCTTGGGCGTGATGCCGCCGGTCGCGGTGGCGGTCGTGTTCTGCAGCGCGTAATTGACGCTGTCGGCGCCGCCCGGCACGATGCTGGTCACCGAGATCGGCTTGTTGCTGCCGACGTTGCGGCCGTCCAGCCCGCTGAAGATGGCGTTCTGGGTGAAGCTGAGCACATCGCCCGCGACGATGTCGGCCGAGCTCGCAGTGACGCCGGCGCTGACGCCGCCGTTGTATTCACGCGTTTGCCCCGTGTAGGCCACGGTCAGGGGGCGGGGCGTGATGTTCACCGTCACGCCCTGGCTGCCATCGATGGTGTAGTTGCCGGCATCGGAGCCGGAAAGTGTCAGGCCCGCCACCGTCACGCCCTTGTTCAGGCCGGCGGATTTGGTGGCCACGGTGCCGGTGCCGAGGCCGCCGCCGGGTGCGTTCACGGTCACCACGTCGCTGCCGACCAGGCCGCTGGCACCCAGGGCGCCCACCGTCAAGGCCACGGTGGTGCTGCCGTCGTAGCTGCGGTCGGTGGCCGTGACGCCGGCCACGCCCAAGGCCTTCGGCGTAATGTTGGCCGTGGTCGTGGCGGTGTTCGTGGTGAGCGTGTAGTTGGCAGCGGCAGCGCCCGTGAAGGCGATGTCGGTGATGGTGATGGTCTTGCCGGTACCGGCGTTACGGTCGGCAAACGTGGCCGTTCGCGCCAGGCTCACCGCGTCCCCAGAAACAATGCCCGACGCACTGGTGTTGACGGTGACGGTGGCCGCCGTGGTGCCGTCATAAACACGGTTGACACCGGTGAACACGGGCGTGATGCCCTTGGGCGTGATGCTGGCGGTGACCGTCGCCGTGGGGTTCAGCAGCGTGTAGTTGGCAGCATCCGCGCCGTACATGCTGTTGGCGGTGACCACCACCCGCTTGCCGGCGCCGGCATTGCGCGACAGCGTGTAGCTGTTCGGCGTGGAGGTGTCGGTGACGAAGAAGCTGTAGCAGCCGAAGCAGCCGTAGCTGGCCGTGTCGGCGCGGAACAGCACCTGGTCACCGGCCACGGTGTCGGCCGAAACCACGTTGATGTCGGCATAGGCGTTGCCGTCGTAGACCTTGTCCACCGCGGTGTACACCGCGGTCAGCTGTTTGGGGGTGATGTCGACGGTGACGCCGGCACTGCCGCTGAGCGAGTAGTTGCCGGCGTCGCTGCCCCCGAGGCTGAAGCCAGGCACCGTCACCGGCTTGGCGGTGCCCGCGTTCTTGGTGAGCATGGTGCCCACCACCGTGCCGCTGCCGGGCACGGTGACGGTGACGGTGTCGCCCGGCACCACGGTCGAGGTGTCGACCGTGGCGCCGGCGACGTTGACGTTGACGTTCACGCTGCCGTCGTAGGCGCGGTTGCTCGCACTGACGCCGCTCACCGCCAACGAACGTGGGGTGATGCGGCCCGAGGTGGTGGCCGAGCTGTTGTCGAGGATGTAGTTGCCGGCGTCGGTGCCGCCGAGAACGGCATTGGCCGCGGTGATGGTCTTGGTGGTGACCGCACCGTTGGCGTAGGCCACGTTCTTGTCGCTGTAGCGCGGCGCGTCGTAGCTCAGCGTGAGGTTGTCGATGCCGCTGGTCGTGGTGCCTGCAAACAGGTAACCGGTGACGTACGTGTAGGCGAAAGGCGTGACCGCGGTGGCTGCGTCGCTGCCGTCGTAGACCTTGTCGTTGTTGGTGCCGAAGTAATCGGCATAGAAGCTCACCGTGGCGCGCGCGATGTTGACCGTGCTGCTGGCTTCGGCCACGGTGTAGTTGGTGGCGTCCGGGCCGCGCAGCTGCAGGCTGCTGCCGGGGACCGTCACGGTCTTCCCGGTGCCGGCGTGCCGGTCTGCCATGGTGCCGGTGACCGAGATGTTGCGCAGTTGCAGCACGTCACCCTGCACGGCGCCGCTGATCACGCCGTTGGCGATGGGCACCGAGACCGACAGCCCCTGGTTGTAGACGCGGTCGGTCGCCACCAGGCCATTGATGGTGAGCACACGCGGCGTGATGTCCACCGTGGTGCTGTTGATGCCGCCGATGACGTAGTTGCCGGCGTCTGCCCCGCTGAGCACGGCGCCCAGCACCGTCACCGGCTTGGCGGTGCCGACGTTCTTGTCGGCCACGTTGCCGCTGCTGACCCCGGCCAGGTTCACGCTCACGTCGTCATTGCCGAAGATGCCGCTCACGGTGCCGCCCGCGGCGCTGACCGCCACGGTGGTGGAGCCGTCGTAAGCCCGGTTCGTGGCCGTGAAACCGCCTGCGTTCAGGGTCGCCGGCGTGACATTGGCGGTGCTGCTCGTGCTGTTGGCCAGCGCGTAGTTCGAGGCCTTGCCGTTCTGGGGGTTCGGCCCGTCCGCCAGGCTGAGCCCGGTGATGGTGACGGCCTTGGTCTGGCCCACATTCTTGGTGTCGAACACCGCCGTGGCACCGGCGATGTTCACGGTGAGGGCTTCGCCGGCCACCACGCCGGTGGGCTGTGCGGTGCCCAGCAGCGTGGCCGTGCGTGTGCCGTCGTAGACCTTGTCGGCGACCAGCCCGGCCAGCGTGAGGGGTCGCGGCGTGACGCTCAGCGTGGCGCTGCCCGTCACGGTGAGGTCGTAGCCGTTCTGCACCGAGTACACGCCCGCGGCGGCGATGCTGTAGCTGCCGACGTCGGCCGAAGGGGTGGCGACGAAGATGCGGTCGGGGAAGTTGATGCTGCCGTTGGTGGCGGTCAGGGTGGCGTTGCCGAAGGAGCGTGTGCCGTCGTAGGCCTTGCTGGCATCGGCCAGGCTGAGCGTACGGGGCGTGAGAAAGCGCGACAGCAGCGGGGCGGTATAGCCATCGTAGATGCGCCAGACTGTGCCGCCCACACCGGTGGTGGCCAGGTTCCAGCCCGTGAAGCTGCCGGCCTGCTGCATCTCGGCCGTGGTTCTGGCGGTGCCGCCGCCCAGGCTGCTGGCCTGGCCCGTGGTCGTGCTGTTCCAATGGCTGTCGGTGAACACTGCCGTCGTGGTGCTGCGGCCGGCCAGCAGGCCGCCGACGGCGCGGCTGTTGCCACCCGTGGCCGACACCGCCCCGCTGGCATGGCTGCGCAGGCCGCCCTGGCCGTTGACGGCGTAGCCCACCAGACCGCCGGCATACAGCCGCCCGAGCGTGCTGGTGAGCGACACCGCGCCCGTGGCGTAGGCGTCGACGATGCCGTTCGCGACCGCCACGCTGCCGTTCAGATAGCCCACCAGGCCGCCGGCATAAACGTCCGTGAAGCCGGTGAGGGTCGGGTTGGCACCCAGGCTCACCCGTCCCGTGGCGTAGCTGGTGGTGATGGCCGACACGACGCTGGTGCTGGCGTGCCGCCCGAAGTAGTTGCCGACCAGGCCGCCCATGTATTTGGTGCCGGTGACGTCACGGGCCACCACGTCACCGGTGGCGTAGCTGCCGACGATGCCGAAGCGCCCGTTGAAGTCGCCCACCAGGCCGCCAAGAAAGGTGTTGCCGCTGACTCGCCCGGTGGCGTAGCTGTTGGTGATGTCGTCGGCGCGGCCGGAGGTCGTGGAGCGCGAGTAGCCGCCGATCAAGCCGCCGGCGGTGTTGTTGCCGGTCACCGAACCGGTGGCGTTGCTGTTGAGCACGGCCGAGTAGCCGCCGGAGTTGTCGAACCTGCCGATCAGGCCGCCTGTGCTGCTGCCACCCGAGACGTTGCCGCTGGCGCGGCTGTCGTTGATCGGCCCTACAGCAGTGTTGTTCGATGAAGCGACATAGCCGATGAGGCCCCCCACTTCACCGCTGGTGCGCGCCACGGTCACGGCGCCGCTGGCAGAGGCATTGGTGATGCTGCCACCGGAGGTCTCGTCGCCGATGCCGTAAAGATAGGCCCGGCCCAGCAGGCCGCCGGCCGCGCCGCCGCCATTGGTATCGGAGGACGTGACGGCCCCTGAGGCGGACACGTTGCTCATGGGTCCATAGAGCACCGCATAGCCGATCAAGCCGCCGGTTTCGCGGCCGTTGCTCACCGCACCCGAGGCCGTGCTGTTGCTGACGGCACCGCCGCTGAAGAGGCCCACCAGGCCACCGGTGTAGTAGCCGCCGTTCACGGCCCCGGTGGCGTTGCTGCCGCTGATGCGCCCGCGGTCGTTGTAGATGCCGAAGTAGCCGACCAGGCCGCCGGTGTACTCGTTGCTGTTGCTCGAGATGGTGTCGCGGCTGGTCACGGCGCCGCTTGCGTTGCTGTTGTTGATGATTCCGGAATACACCAGGCCCACCAGGCCTCCGGTGTAGCTGCCCGAGGCATCGGCGCGCACCGTGCCGCTGGCCTGGCTGCCTGAGATGACGTAGCTCTCGGACAGCGTGCAGTAGTAGCAGTTGAGGCCGAACTGGCCGACCAGGCCACCCAAGTAGACGGTGCTGTCAGAGACGCCGATGACGCTGCCGCTGGCGCTGCTGTCGGTGATGGCACCGCCGTAGTGGTAGCCAACCAGGCCGCCGCCCGTGCTGTTGGTGAAGACCGAGCCCGTGGCGGTGGCGCGCAGCAGGGTGGCGCTGCTGGCGAAGCTGCCCACCAGGCCACCGACCTCGGTGCGCCCCTGCACGGCGCCGCTGGCTGAGACATCGGTGAAGGTGGCCGTGCCATCGGCCTGGCCCACCAGGCCGCCGGCAGCGGACGCAGACACCACCGCCCCGCTGGCCGAACTGTTGACCAAGCTGCCACCGGTACGGCCCGCCAGGCCACCTGCGCCGCCGTAGGTTCCGGTGTTGGTGACTGTGGCCGCCACGCTGTGGGCCCCGATCGACGCGGCATTGCTGTAGCCGATGAGACCCCCGACCCACGTCGTGCCGGTGACGCTGCGGCTGGCACTGTTGACGTAGCTGAGGGCGCCGGCGGCAATCGCCGTGGTCGGCGTGTAGTAGCCGACGACACCGCCGGTCTGCGCACCACCGCTCACATTGCCGGCGGCGGTGATGTCGCTCAGGCCGCCCGACATTGCAAAGTAGCCGACGGCGCCGCCGACGCTGTAGGTGCCGGTGGCGCTGCTGGTGACGCTGCCCAGGGCATCGGCGTCGCTGAGCGTGCCGCTGCCGCTGGCATAGCCCACGACGCCGCCGACATCGCCAGTGCCGGAAACGTTGCCCTCGCCGCGCAAGGTCTGCAGGTTGCCGTTGGTGCTGTACTGGCCGACCACGCCGCCGGTGTAGCGCCCGCCGCTGACCTGGCCGCTGGCCGTGGCGGCGTTCAGGCCGCCACTGTTGGTGAGGTAGCCCACCACGCCGCCCACCGACGCAGCGCCTGCGCTGCTGGTGACGTTGCCGCTGGCGCGCAGGCTGCTCAGGCCGCCGCTGCCCTCGGCGCGGCCGACCACACCGCCGCTGTCGTCGGTACCGCTGACCGTGCCGGTGGTGCTGATGTTCGACACGGCGCCCGCCGTTCGCCCGGCCAGGCCGCCGGCGCCGCCGCCGCCTGCGGTGGCGGTGACGTTGGTGCCTATCACCCAGGGGTTGTTGGCCGCCGCGCCCGTGATGGCGGCAGCGCTGGCCATGTAGCCGACGATGCCACCCACCCAGGTGCCGCCCGTGATGGACGCCGGCGTGTAGGTGCCGTTGGTGACGGCGCTGGCCGAGCTGTAGTAGCCCGCCAGACCGCCGCTCATGTTGCCGCCCGCGACGGCCCCTTCCACGGTGACGTTGCTCCAGCCGCCAGGCAAACCGAACTGGCCCACCAGGCCGCCCACATAGCCGGTGTTGGCCGCACCCGTGACCGCGCCGCGCACGGTGGCGCCGCTGATGGCCGCGCTGCCGCTGCCCGTGGCCTGGCCGACCAGGCCGCCGACGTCACCCCCGCCCGTCACGGTGGACGTGGTGGCCGTGGACACCGTGGTCATGCTGCCGGCGCTGCTGAAGCTGCCGATCAGGCCGCCCGTGATGCCGCCGCTGCCGCTCGGGCCCTGCACGGCGCCACTGGCGCTGGCATTGCTGATGTTGCCGCTGTTCGTGTAGGAACCGACCAGCCCGCCGGCCGCCGCGCCGGTGCCCGTGCTGGTGACGTTGGAGGCAGAGCTGACGGCATTCATGCCGCCCGCACCTTGCGCCCGGCCCACCAGGCCACCGATGTCGCCGGGGCCGCTGACGCTGCCCGAGGAACTGCTGCTGTTCAGCGCGCCGTTGCTGCGGCCGATGAGCCCGCCCACCGAGCCCTGGCTGCCGGTGGCCGTGACCACCGCTTCGGCGCTGAGTCCGGAGAAAGTGGAGGTGCTGTCGCTGTAGCCGATGAGCCCGCCCACCCAGCGCGGGCCGGTCACGGTCTTGACCGGAGCCGGGTTGCCGGCCGGCGCGGCACTCACCAGGCTGCCGGTGACAAGGGCCACGTTGGATTCGATCCAGCCCACCACACCGCCGGTGGTGTTGCCGCCGCTCACGTTGCCGGCCGCAGACAGCGCCGAAGGCGCCAGGCTCATGCTGTAGCGGCCCACGGCGCCGCCGGCGTGGAAGGACTGTGACTCGGGCGTGCTGGTGCTCACCGAGCCGGTGGCACTGGAAGACGTGATGGCCCCGGTGCCGCTGGCATAGCCGACCAGGCCGCCGACGTCACCCGTGCCGCTGACGTTGCCGCTGGCCGTGGCCAGCGTCAGCGTGCCCGAGCCCGTGGGCTGGTACCTGCCGATGAGGCCCCCGGACTCCCGGCCGCCCATCACCGTGCCCGTGGCTGCGGCCGTGGTGATGTTGGTGCCGCTGAAGTGCCCGACCAGTCCGCCCGCGTGGTGGGTGGCGTCATTGCTGCCGGTGGCCAGTGCGACCGTCACATTGCCGCTGGCGCTGACGTTCGCGAGCTGGCCTGAATCCATGTCGCCCACGAGGCCGCCGACATAGGCCGCCGAGGTGTTGCTGGTGCCGCTGACCGTGCCTGTGGCCGCGCTGCGCAGCACCCCGACGGCCGAGGCACCTTCGACCTTCCCGACCAGGCCGCCGGCCCAGACACCGGCGCTGCCATCGTCGATGGCGTTCACGCCCGCACTGCTGCGGATGTTGTGCAGCAGCGTCGTGCCGCGGGTGTAGCCCGCCACCGCGCCGACAAACTGGCTGCCCGAAACCGAGCCGCCGAAGAGTTCGAAGTTGCGCAGCGTCGCGCCGTTGGTGCTGGCAAACAGTCCGGTGGCGTTGGACGTGGGCCGGCTGACCGTCAGGTCGCTGATGCGGTGCCCCATGCCGTCGAAGATGCCGCTGAAGGCGCCGGTGTTGGTGACGGAGGCGCTGCTCTCATTGCCGATGGGCACGAAGCCATTGGCCGCGGTGCTGCTGGCATCGATGTCGGCCACCAGCGCATAGCGCCCGGTCAGGCCGTTGTTGATGGCTTGCAGGCCGGCCAGATCGCGCACCAGGGTGTAGGCGAGGTTGTTGATGCTGAGCGTGGCGTTCACGCCGCTCAGGGTCACCGTCGGCCGGTCGTTGTCGGTGGTGTTGACGTTGAAGAAGCGCCCCGTGCCGGTCGTCAGCACCAGGCCGGCGCCGGCGCCGGTGGCGGTGAGGCTGGCGTTGAGGTTGATGTCGCGCGTGGCCTGCAGCGTGAGGCTGGTATTGGCCGACCAGGACACCGCCGCATTGACGTGGATGTCGCCGGGTTCGCTGCCGCCTGCGTCGGTGGAGAGCGTGATGTTGTTGGTGGCCAGGTTGGTGGCCAGCGTGTCGGCACCGATGCCCGAAGTGCTCAAGGCGCCGCCGCCGGCGGCGATGGTGAAGTCGGTGGGGTCGATGAGCCAGGTGCCTGTGGCGGCACCGCCGCGGCTGTCGACGCGGGTTTCGCGGGCGATCGCCACGTGCGCGGCCGAGGTCTCGACGCTGCCGCCGCGGCCCTGGGCGGCGGTGGCGTCGATGCGGCCATCCAGCTGCAGGCTGCCCGACTTCAGGTCGCCCTTCACGACGACGCGCCCGGCGTCGCCGCTGCCGGGCGCAGCCACCGACAAGGTACCGCTGCTGGCGACCCGGTCGCCAGTGATCCAGATCTCGCCGGCCTGCTCGACCAGGGTGTTGGCGCGCACGATGCCGCTGTTGTTCACCAGCGAAGCCGCGATGTCCTGCGCCGACTTGGCCGTCAGCGTGACCACGCCGCCGTCGGCGCTGATGCGCCCGCCGTTGTCGACACGCCCGTCCAGCGCGCCCGGCGTGACCACCGCCGACAACAAGCCGCTGCCGCTGATGCTGACCGTGGCCGCGCGGCCCGAGGCCAGGACCACCGAGCCCGCATCGACGGCGATGTCACCCTGGTTGCTGACCTGGTTGCCGAACAGCACCAGGTAGCCGCCGGCACTGGCCGTCAGGCTGCCCTGGTTGACGACAGCACCGCGGCCGCCGGTGTGGTTGAAGACATAGCGGCCATCGGCAAAGTCCTGCTGCGAGAGATCGAGCGTGCTGGCCACCAGGCCACCCACGTCCACCTTGGCGCCGGGTGCGAACAAGACGCCATTCGGGTTGGTCAGGAAGACCTGCCCGTTGGCGCGCAACTGGCCGTAGATCTCGGTGCCGCTGTTGCCGAGCACGCGATTCAGCGCCACCGACCCGGCATCGGGCTGACGAAATTCCACCGTCGCGGCACTGCCGATGTTGAAGCTCTGCCAATCCAGGCCCAGCTTCTGGCTGTTCTGCTGGATGACGAGCAGGTTGGGGTTGTGTTGCAGCACGCCGCTGCCCACCACCACCTGCCCACCGCTGGGCAGGGTGCCCGGTGCCACCTGCGCCAGCGACAGCCCCATCGGCCCCAGCCAGGCCGCCAGCAGCCAGGCCAGCAGGCGCGAAACCCGCGGCCGGTGGCGCTGCACGCGGCGGCGCGTGGCCTTAGGAAGGCGCGGCGCGACGGCGCTGGACTTGGCTGCGGCTGGGGCGGTGCGGGTGGGCATGGTGGGGCTCCGGACAGCGGGCGCGGTGAACTTCATGGCGTGTTCCTGGCCTGTTTATGGCGTGAGCACCAGCTGGAAGTAAAAACGCGGCTTGGGGTCACCGCCTTCGGCCGTCGGCAGCCGGCTGCCGCGCCATGCCATGGAGGCACTGAGCCCGATGTCGGCGCCATTCCACTGCACCGAAAGGCCGGTGCCCGACAGCCGGGGCTCGTTGCCGGCGGCCACCAGCGGGATGCGGTTCACGCGGCCTTCGGCGCGGTCATGGAACAGGCCCCAGACGAAGCTGCCGCCCAGGTAGTCGTGTGCGTAGCGCGCTTCGACGCTGAGCAGGCCGCCTTGGTCGACCGAAGCCTCGCCCGGGGCGTAGCTGCGCACGGCACCGGGCCCTGCGAGACTGAACTTTTCCGAGCTGTCGAGGTTGCCGCCGGTTGCCTGGCCGGCCGCACGCAGCACCAGGCTGAAAGGTCCGCCCAGCTGCTGCTGGCGCACCAGCTGCATGCCGACCTTGCTGTAGGCGCGCTCGGTTCGCAACCCGGCCGCGTCCCGCGCTCGCTGTTCGTCGTCGAGCAGGCTCAATGAGCCCAAGGACGCCGTGACGCGAGCGGCAGAAACACCGCCCCAGCCGTCACGCCGGTCCAGCGACACGGCCACATCGACGGTCTTGTTGCGCTTGGGGAAGCTGCGGCCGATCAGCTGCACCTCGTCGCGCAGGCGCTTGTATTCGCCGGCCAGGCGCACGCTGAGGTTGGTGTCGGCGCTGCGGATGAAGGGGTAGCTGACTTCGGCGCCGAGGGTGTTGGCATTGCCGCTGGCGCCGAGGTCGCGAAAGGCCCCGGCCAGCTGGTAGCTCAGGCGCGAGATGCTTGCGCCGATGCGGAAGCCATCGCCGCCCACCGGCACCAGGGTGCCCAGGCTGCCGCTGACCAGGCCGCCGCGCGATGACACCAGCGCGCGCAGGCTGGTCTGGTCGCCCCAGCCGAAAAGGTCGCGCAACTGCAGGCCCGCGCCCGCCCTCGTCTCGCCAGTGGAGCGGCTGCCATGGTTGTCCAGTTCGAGGCGCAAGGCCAGCGGCTCGTCTTCGGCCACCGAAACCACCATGTCGGCACCGCCGGTGCTGCTGCCCGGCGTGAAGGCGGCACGCGCGGCCACGCCGGGGATGTCGTTCAGCAAGAGCATCTGGCGCTCGACCTCGGGCAGCAGCACGGGGCGCGACGGGCTGGCAGCCTCGGCCGGCTTGCTGGCCAGGCGGTCGGTGTGGGCCTGGATGACTTCGTCGCGCAGGCGCACGTCTTGTGCGGTGACGATCTGCACCGCATCCAGCTTGCCTTCCAGCACGGCGATCTCGATCACCCCGTCGGCCACGCGCTGGGCCGGGATGTAGGCGTAGGTGAGCAGGTGGCCCCGGCCCTGGTAGTAGCGCGTCAGCACGCCGGCCGCTTCGTTCAGCCCGGCGATGTCGAGCCGTTTGCCGACCCAGGGCTGCAGCATCGCCGTCAAGACATCGGCCGGGTAGGAGGTGGCACCGCTGACCCGGAACGCGCTGGCCTGTACCGTCACGCCGTCGGGCAGCGTGATGGTCGGACGCACCGGCACGTCGACCACGCGCGGGGCCGCGGCGGGGGGCAGCGCGGGCGTCGCCGGAGGGCGTGTTTGCTCCAGCAGCCGCCCGGCATCGGGCGGCGTTTGCGCGAAGGCAAGCTTGCTGCATGCTGCGACGGCCGCCAGGCCAAGCAGGGCAAGCCCACCAGGCGTTGGGGCGCGGGGCGTTTTTGGGAAGAAGAGCATCGGCGTCCAGTGCGGCGGGGCGGTGGTGATCGACAGCGAAAACCGGCAGAGATAACGGGCAGCAATAACTCTCAGTCCCGCGGGCAGGTCAGCACAGGCGGGCTCGCGGCAGTTTCAGTCTCCGCTCGCAGCAGCTTAGGTGGCGCGGCGTTACAGCAGCGTTATCGCCGCGACATGCGGTCCAGCAAGGCCACCAACTGCCGTTCTGCGGGCACAAAGTTCTTGTCGCGCGCCAGCAGGTCTTGCAGGGCCTGCACCGCGGCATCAAAGTCTCCGGCGTCGGCCAGCGCCAGGGCGCGGTCGTAGGCCTGCCAGGTGTCCGGGCTGTGAGCGCGCGCGCCGGCCGCGGCCGCGCCCGGGCCCGCAGCGGCGCCCAGGGCCAGGGCCAGGCGCTGGTTCATCGGCGCCACCTGCGCCATCACGCCAGCCAGCGGCGTGGCGGCTTCGTCAGAGAACACGACGCGCGAGGTGGCGGTATCGACAACGCGCACATGCACCTGCACGGCGTCGCCCAAGACAAAAAAGCCGCCAAACACCATGCGCTGGGCGCCGATGATCTTGCCCAGGCGCAGCCGCGTGTCCTCGTCAGCCAGCGCACCGGCGGTGAGCTTCTGCTCGGCCAGCAGGTCTTTCAGGCGCTGGCGCTCCACCACCGGCAGGCCGGCCACCTGCAGCAGGGTGACGGTGAGGTTTTCAGACAGCGAGCGCTTCAGGAAGTCGCTGCGGTCGCCCGGCGCGCCCATGCCCGGGGTCTGGTTCTCGAAGTCCCACACCACCACGGCAGGCAGCGGTGCTGCCTGGGCCCAGGTGAGCGCGGACAGCAGCGCCAGCACGCCGGGCAAACACCAGCGCCGCGCCCGGTGCAAGGCCCCGGTCGGCTTGGCGATGAGCGCAGGCAGGCTGTTCATTCCTTGCGCGCGATGACTCTCTGGTTCTTCTCGAGCGGCGCCCTGGGCTCGGCGACGCGGCCGAAGGACAGGAGCTCCTGCACTTCGGTCACCGTGACCTGCGCGATGCGCGTTTCCTTGTAGCCCAGGATGCGGCCGTTGAGTTCGATGGGCTCGCCGCGGCTCAGCACGTTGAACTGCTGGCCCGGGGCCACGCCGTGCTTCTTGCCCAGGTTGATGATGGCCTGCGTGCCGTCCACCTGAACGATGCGGCCCTTGAGCGGGTACTTGTCGGCGACCGTCTGCGCCACGCTGGCCGCGATGCTGGCGGCCAGGACCGTGGGGTTGAAAGCCCCGGCCGCCGGGCGCTCGGCCTTGACCATCGCCAGCTGCGTGGTTTCGGTGTCGATGGCCCGCACCGAGGCGCCTATCGCAGCCCCTGCAGCGCCGCCTGGCGAGTTCAGCGTGCCCGACACCATCAAGCGCGCGGCCAGCACCTTGCCCAGCTTGATCTGGGTGTCCTGGTCGGCGAGTTCCGAAGAGCCCAGTTTCACCTCGGCCAGCACCTTGTCGAGCAGGCGGCGTTCAACGACGGTGAAGCCGCGCGCCTGCAGTTCGCGCATCACCTCCAGCTGCACCAGGCTTTCCAGGCCCACGCGGCCGGCGCTGCCGGGCAGGGTCTGGTCCTGGAAGGGCAGCACCGACACGGCCAGTGCTGGCGACGTCCAGTCGTCAGGCGCTCCTGCGGATGCGGGGCGAGCCGCCGGGGCGCGAAAGCGTGCGGCCAGTTCCTTCACCGCGTCGTCGATGAACTGCTGGCGCGCGCGGTCCTGGTTCTCGGCCATTGTTTCCTGGGTCTGCCGCATCAGCGCGATGGTCATCGCGTCGCCCGGGTCCAGCGCCTGCGCGCGCTCCAGCAGCGCACGCGCCTGCGCGGGCTGCCCGGTTTCGTTCAGCGCCACGGCGAGGTTGCTCAGCGCTTCCACGGACAGCGGGTTCTCGCGCGTGGCGCGCTCGTAGGTCTTCACCGCCAGCTTGGGGTCTTGCTTGCGCTGCACATTGCCCACGGCGACCAGCGCGTTGGCCTTCTGCCAGCCGAAATCGGCCGCTGTTTGCGGCCCGGCGGCTTGTTGCAGCGCGGCCTGGCCGCCGGCCAGGTCGCCACCGGCGGCCAGTGCGCGGCCGCGTATCAGGTAGGCCGCGCTGCGTGTGGGCGCCTTGGCAATGATGTCGTTGGCAGCGGCCAGCGCCCCGGCGCCGTCGCCGCGGGCCAGCTGCACTTCAGCCACGCCTTCGCGGCCCATCCATGCGACATCGGCGTTCGTGGCGCCGGCCAGCGCGCGGAAAATGCGTTCGGCGTCATCCACCTGGCCCTGGCGCAGGTGTTCATAGGCGCGTTCCACGCGTGCCATCTGCTCCACGCCGGGAGGCGCGGGCAACGTGGTGGGCGCGGCTTTCGCGTTGGGGGCAGGCGGGAAAAAGTAGAAATCGCCTTCCAGCGAGGTGCTCTCCCAGGGCACCTGGGTGCCGTTGCTGTCCAGCCGCACGCCCAGGCGCACACGCTTGAACACCTCCTCGATGGGCGTGCCGGGCCGCTCGATGTTGGCCAGCAGGTGCTGCGTGTACAGGCCGTTGGCGTTTTTGCCGTCGCTGGCCACGCTGCCCGGAGCCGTGGCAAAGGCGATCAGCGAGCCTATGGGGGCGTCCACCGACGACAGGCCACCGGCCGAGCTGCGTGAGGCGCGCGCGAAGGGGTTGTCGCGGCAGGCGTCCAGCACCACCATGTTGATGCGGTTCTTGGCGGTGTCCATCTTGTCCAGCACCTGCTGCACGTCCACGGCCTTGTAGGGCACCTCGTCTTCACGGGCGATTTCGCTGCCCACGGGCAGCATGAAGTTGCGGCCCTTGATCTGCACACCATGGCCGGCGAAGTAGAAGAGCCCGGCGCCACCGGTCTTCAGGCGGTCGCCGAAATGGGTGACGGCCTCCTGCATCTGCTTCTGGCTGGCGTTGATCTTCAGGTCGACCTTGAAACCGGCCTTTACCAGCACCTTGGCCACGGCCTGCGCGTCGTTGGCCGAGTTCACCAGCGGGGCGCTGGCGTACGCTGCGTTGCCGATCACCAGCGCGTGGCGCGGTTCACCCGCCTGGGCCGGCGCCAGCGCGGCGTGGGCCGGAGCGGCCGCCAGCACCAGCGAAGACGGCGCCACGACGCAGGAGACTGCAATCAAGGCCAGTGCCGGCAAGGCGCACAGGCCAGAAAGCAGACTGCCGGCGCGCCGGGTGAAGGTGGACATGGGCGTATCTCCGCGAGGACCGCCAGCCTGCAGGGCAGGGCCTGGTGCAGCGGGCGATGCGGTGCATGCTAAGCCCGTGTTGTGGCACCGCAACCGCTGCGCGAAGGATGTTCCGCCCGCTGCGGTCCTTCGTACAAGGGGGGAACCCCCGCACGAGGGGGTGGCCGCGGCTGCGGCGCGGCCACTTTCAGCTTTTGCCGCCGGTCGACACCTTGTGGCGCATCAGCCGCCCTTTTTCCCGCTCCCAGTCGCGCTCCTTGACGGTATTGCGCTTGTCGTGCTCGGCCTTGCCCTTGGCCAGCGCGATCTCGGCTTTCACGTGGCCGCCCTTGTAGTGCAGGTTCAGCGGCACCAGCGTGAAGCCCTTTTGCTCGACCTTGCCGATGAGGCGGCGGATTTCGGCCTTGTGCATCAGCAGCTTCTTGGTGCGGTCGGCCTCGGGGCTGATGTGCGTGGAGGCGCTACGCAGCGCGTTGATGCGGCAGCCGATGAGGAAGAGCTCGCCATCGCGGATGTGCACATAACCGTCGGTCAGTTGCACCTGACCCGCGCGTATCGCCTTGACCTCCCAGCCGGCCAGCACCATGCCGGCCTCGAACTGCTCTTCGATGTGGTACTCAAAACGGGCGCGGCGGTTTTCGGCGATGTGGGCCATGGTCAGGCGGGTGTTGCGGGCGTCTGGGGCCAGACCGCCACAACACGACGCGCTTCTAGAATGCCTTGATTGTATGAAGCACGTGCGCAAGTCGGTTCTGCTCTGGTACTCGCCCCGCGAGATGTACGACCTGGTGACGGGGGTGGACGCCTATCCGCAATTCCTGCCCTGGTGCAGCCGGGCCGAGGTGGTGGACCGGCATGAAGACGGTGTGACCGCACGCCTGAGCATGTCCTACATGGGCGTTCACCACGCCTTCACCACCCGCAACACCCACGAGGCCGCGAAGTCGGTGGCGGTGCGGCTGGTCGACGGGCCGTTCTCGAAGCTGGAAGGCAACTGGCTTTTCCACGCGCTGGGCCGGCCCGGCAGCGACCAGACGGCCTGCAAGATCGAGTTCGATCTCGCCTACGCCTTTTCCAGCGTGGCGCTGGAGGCCGTGGTCAGCCCGGTGTTCGACCGCGTGGCCAACACCCTGGTCGATTGCTTCGTGCGGCGTGCCGAGGCGGTGTATGGCCCGCGCTGAGATGCATGTCGAGGTCGTTTACTGCCCGAAGCCGGGGGTCAACGACCACACACGGCTGCAGCTGGCCGCCGGCGCGACAGTGGCCGAAGCAGTGCAGGCCAGCGGCGTCCTGCAGCGCCACGCGCTGGCCCTGGAAGGTTTGAAGCTCGGCGTCTGGAGCAAGCCGAGGGAAGCCACGAGCCTGCTGCGTGATCACGACCGCGTCGAGATCTATCGCCCGCTGACCGTCGATCCCAAGGAAGCTCGCCGCCTGCGCTACAAACGCCACCGCGACAAGCAGGCCGGGTGAGCCGGGGCGCAGGGCCGGTTGGGCGCTCTGATGCACTCATGGGCCCGCAGCGGCCCGGAACGGCGTTAAGTGGCCCTCAGCGGCACTCTGCGGCGATGACGCTGCGCGCCTGGCGCGATTCTTCGGCGATGCCGCGGTCGTCCAGCACCTCGCGTTCGCCCTTTTCGTTGATGCGGGCAATACGCTGGCCACCCTCCAGGGCTGCCAGGTGGCCACGGGCCCGGCGGCAGTTCTCGGCGCGCTGGACCTTGGCGCGCTCTTCGTCGGCCTTGGTCTTCGCCGCCTTTTCCTGCTCAGCGGCGCGGCGGCGGGTTTCGAGTTGGGGGTCACCCGCTGGCGCACGCGTGGCCGTGGCTGCGGCAGACGCTGCGGAGGCTGCCGAAGCCGCAGCGGCCAGGGGAAACACACGCCGCGCTTCGGGCGCGGGGCGCGCCAGGATGTCTTTGTCGGGGATGTCCAGCGGCGGCGGGCGGTCGCTGGCGTTGACCTGGCCGGTCTTGTCGCGCCATTTCCATTGCGCCTGCGCGGCCGGCACTGCCATGACCAGCATCAGCGTGCAAAGAGCCCAGAAAAGCCGGCGCAGCGGCGCGGCGCGTCGGGGGCACACGATGGGGGTTGGGCGCATGTTCCAAGTGTAGTGCGGCACCTCGGCGCCAGATCGCGACGTGTGTCACAGGCGGTAGCCCCGGAACAAGCGCTTACGGCCCTCTCTATAATTCGCTTTTGCGTCTGGAGCTTTTTTCATGCGCCTACTCGGCAAAGCGCTCACCTTCGACGATGTGTTGTTGGTGCCGGCTTACTCCCAGGTGTTGCCTCGCGACACCCATCTCGCCACCCGACTGTCGCGCAACATCGCGCTGAATCTGCCGCTGGTTTCAGCGGCGATGGACACAGTCACCGAAGCCCGCCTGGCCATTGCCATTGCGCAAGAGGGCGGCATCGGCATCGTGCACAAGAACCTCACGCCCCGGCAGCAGGCGGCCGAGGTTGCGCGCGTGAAGCGCTACGAATCGGGCCTGCTGCGCGACCCCATCACGGTGGCGCCCACGGCCACGGTGCGCGAGGTGATGGCCTTGTCACGCCAGCATGGCGTGTCGGGTTTCCCGGTGGTCGAAGGCAGGACGGTGGTGGGCATCGTCACGAACCGCGACCTGCGTTTCGAAACCCGGCTTGACGCACCGGTGCGCGAGATCATGACGCCACGCGAGCGCCTGATCTACGTCCACGAAGGCGCTTCGCTCGACGAAGGCAAGGCGCTGATGCACAAGCACCGCCTTGAGCGTGTTCTGGTGGTGACACCGGCCTTCGAACTGCGCGGCCTGATGACGGTCAAGGACATCACCAAGCAGACCAACTTCCCGAACGCCGCGCGCGACGCGCAAGGCAAGCTGCGTGTGGGCGCCGCAGTGGGCGTGGGCGAGGGCACCGAAGAGCGCGTTGAACTGCTGGTGAAGGCCGGCGTGGATGCCCTCATCGTGGACACCGCACACGGCCACAGCGCCGGCGTCATCGAGCGTGTGCGCTGGGTCAAGAAGAACTACCCGCATGTCGACGTCATCGGCGGCAACATAGCCACCGGCGCCGCTGCGTTGGCGCTGGTGGAGGCCGGTGCCGACGCCGTGAAGGTGGGCATAGGCCCCGGCAGCATCTGCACTACGCGCATCGTGGCTGGCGTCGGGGTGCCGCAGATCATGGCCATCGACAGCGTCGCCACGGCGCTGAAGGGCAGCGGCGTGCCGCTCATCGCCGACGGCGGCATCCGTTACAGCGGTGACATCGCCAAGGCCATTGCCGCCGGCGCCGGCACGGTGATGATGGGTGGCATGTTCGCCGGCACCGAGGAAGCGCCGGGCGAGGTCATCCTCTACCAGGGCCGCAGCTACAAGAGCTACCGCGGCATGGGCAGCATCGGTGCGATGAAGGCCGGCAGCGCCGACCGCTACTTCCAGGAAGCCGACGAGACCGTCAACCCCAACGCCGACAAGCTGGTGCCCGAGGGCATCGAAGGCCGCGTGCCGTACAAGGGCAGCGTCGTCAGCATCATCTACCAGATGGCGGGTGGTTTGCGCGCGTCGATGGGCTACTGCGGCTGCGCCAGCATCGCGCAGATGCACGAGCAGGCCGAGTTCGTCGAGATCACCGCGGCCGGCATCCGCGAGAGCCACGTGCACGACGTGCAGATCACGAAAGAAGCGCCGAACTACCGCATGGAATGACGGTCGTGCCCACGCCTGCCGTCGCACCGGCCCCCGTTCCGGGGCCGGGCCGGTCTGAGGCCGCGATGCGCTTCATCATGATCGCGGTGCTGATCGACATGCTGGCGGTCGGCATCGTCGTGCCGGTGCTGCCCGCCCTGGTAGGGCAGTTCACGCCCGACCCTGCGGAGCAGACGCGCTGGTATGGCGTCATCGCCTTCACCTACGCGGCGGCCAGCTTCTTTGCGGCGCCGCTGCTGGGCGCCTTGTCTGATCGCTATGGCCGCCGCCCTGTGCTGCTGCTGGGCTTCTGCGGCGTGGCCATCAACTTCTTCACCACCGCGCTGGCCACCAGCCTGTGGATGCTGCTGGCCTCGCGCATCGTCGGCGGTGCGATGCAGGCCAACGCGGCCGTGGCCAACGCCTATGTGGCCGACATTACGGCGCCGGAACAGCGCGCGCGCCGCTTCGGGCTCCTGGGTGCGATGTTCGGCCTGGGCTTCATCCTCGGCCCGGTGATGGGCGGGCTGCTGGGCGGCATCGACCTGCGACTGCCGTTTTTCGTGGCCGGCGGGCTGGCACTGCTGAACCTGGCCTATGGCGTGTTCGTGCTGCCCGAGTCATTGCCCAGCGACCGGCGCCGTGCCGTGGGCTGGGCCGCGGCCAACCCGCTGTCGTCGTTGCAGGCGCTGGCGCGGCTCAAGGGTGTGGGCTTGCTGGTCGTGGTGCTGGCGCTGGTGGGGCTGGCGCAGTTCACGCTTTACACGGTGTGGGTGCTCTACACCACCTTCAAGTTCGGCTGGGGCCCGACGCAGAACGGCTGGTCGTTGTTTGCGGTGGGCCTGGTGTCTGCCGTGGTGCAGGGCGTGCTGCTGGGCCGCATCCTCAAGCGCATCACACCACAGCGCCTGGCGGTGCTGGCGTTGGTGTCGTCGTCGCTGGCCTTCACCGGCTACGGCCTGGTCACCGAGGGCTGGATGCTCTACATCGTGATCCTCATGAACCTGCTGGGCAACACCCTGGGCGCAGCGCTGCAGAGCCTGGTGTCCAGCGCCGCCAGCGGCAGCGAGCAGGGCCAGACCCTCGGTGCCGTGAGCGGCCTGAACAGCCTGATGGCCGTGCTGGCCCCGGCGCTGGCCACGCCGCTGCTGGCCGCGGTGTCACACCTGCCGCGCGGCGATTGGCGCATCGGCGCGCCGATGTATTTCTGCGCCGCGCTGCAGGTTTCAGCGCTGGCGCTGGCCGTGCTGCATTTCCGTCGTCAGCGCAAGCTGGACGGCATGACCCTGAATTCAAACCCGAGCGCGCCCAGTGCGGCGCCGCTGTGACGCCATGAACCACGACAAGATCCTCATCCTCGACTTCGGCTCGCAGGTCACGCAGCTCATCGCCCGCCGTGTGCGCGAGGCGCATGTGTATTGCGAGATCCACCCCAACGACGTCAGCGACGACTTCATTCGCGAGTTCGCTCCGAAGGCGATCATCCTGTCGGGCAGCCACGCCAGCACCTACGAGGAACAAGACCTGCGCGCACCGCAGGCGGTGTGGGACAGCGGCGTGCCGGTGCTGGGCATCTGCTACGGCATGTTCACGATGACGGTGCAGCAGGGCGGCCAGGTCGAGGCCAGCAGCCACCGCGAGTTCGGTTATGCCGAGGTGCGCGCGCACGGCCACACCCGGCTGCTGGAGGGGATTGAAGACTTCAACACCGCCGAAGGCCACGGCATGCTGAAGGTGTGGATGAGCCACGGCGACAAGGTCACGGCACTGCCGCCCGGTTTCAAGCTCATGGCCAGCACGCCCAGCTGCCCGATTGCCGGCATGGCCGACGAAGCACGCGGCTACTACGGCGTGCAGTTCCACCCCGAGGTGACGCACACGGTGCAGGGCCGGGCCTTGCTTGAACGCTTCGTGCTGAAGATCGCGGGTGCCAGGCCGGACTGGGTGATGCGCGACCACATCGAGGAAGCCGTGGCTCGCATCCGCGAACAGGTGGGCGACGAAGAGGTCATCCTCGGCCTGAGCGGCGGTGTGGACAGCAGCGTGGCTGCGGCGCTGATCCACCGCGCCATCGGCGACCAGCTCACCTGCGTCTTCGTCGACCACGGCCTGCTGCGCCTCAACGAAGGCCAGATGGTGATGGACATGTTCGTCGGCCGCCTGCATGCCAAGGTGGTGCACGTCGAGGCGAGCGAACAGTTCCTGGGCCACCTGAAAGGCGTGGCCGACCCCGAGGCCAAGCGCAAGATCATCGGCCGCGAGTTCGTCGAGGTTTTCCAGGCCGAGGCGAAGAAGCTGAAAAACGCCAAGTGGCTGGCGCAGGGCACGATCTACCCCGACGTCATCGAGAGCGGCGGCGCCAAGACCAAGAAGGCCACCACCATCAAGAGCCACCACAACGTGGGCGGCCTGCCGGAGACGCTGGGGCTGAAGCTGCTGGAGCCGCTGCGCGACCTGTTCAAGGACGAGGTGCGTGAGCTCGGGGTGGCGCTCGGCCTGCCGGCGGACATGGTCTACCGCCATCCTTTCCCCGGTCCGGGCCTGGGCGTGCGCATCCTGGGCGAGGTGAAGCCGGAGTACGTGGCGCTGCTGCAGCGCGCCGATGCCATCTTCATCGAGGAGCTTCGCAACTTCCGCGATGAATCACCTGGCGCCAGCTTCGGCAAGAGCTGGTACGAGCTGACGAGCCAGGCCTTCGCCGTGTTCCTACCCGTGAAGAGCGTGGGCGTGATGGGCGACGGCCGCACCTACGACTACGTGGTGGCGCTGCGCGCCGTGCAGACCAGCGACTTCATGACGGCCGATTGGGCCGAGCTGCCCTATGCGCTGCTGAAGAAGGTGTCCGGCCGCATCATCAACGAGGTACGCGGCATCAACCGCGTGGCCTATGACGTGAGCAGCAAGCCGCCAGCGACCATCGAGTGGGAATGACCCAAGACCGCCCCACGCGACCCAGCGCCGTCCCGGGCGCTCTGACGGTGGATTTGACGGTATCCGAGCGCCTACGCTGGCAGGCCCGCGGCAAGACCTTCACCTTCCATGACGGTTCTGCCCCTGGGATCAGGGACGGGTCTGAGGCTTCATGGATACCCCGGTGGATCGGGCCGGTGCTGACCTTTGTGGCGCGAAGACGCGTCACGGATTGACGGAAGCCAGGCTGCGCGAACTGCAACCGGGCGAACCTGCGGACAAGGACAGCGACGGTGGGAACGGCCTGTACGTCGTCGTCCCGCCCGGCGCAAGCCGGTCGCCTCGTCAAGAGAGCCCACCGGCTGGCCGTCGCCAGTTGGGCGACGCGCTGCTCGGGGTTCAAGTCAGGCGTCCGTCAGCAGCCTCAGAAGAGCCGCTCCTGGGTCGTTCTATGGAGTGGACTCTCCGGTGCACGCGTGCCGCGCTGTGCTGCCGCGCCGGCGCCGGGCTGTACACGCGCCGCAGGCGTCGGCCGTACAGCTCCTGCCAGCGGCAGAAGAACTCAGCTTCTTGTCCGACATGGGCAGAATGCACTGGCACCGCCCCTCGGACGGCAGAACTGTTGGTCCGCCGGGTCACCGCGCCTCGGCCTGCGCGCCGCGACCCCGCAGGTGGCCGTGGGCTGCGCCGCGCGCAGCGGCATCTGGCGCGCCCGCGACCGGACTCAAAGCCGCGTTGAACACCTCCGGCGCTGGTTGGCCGTGCTGCCTGGCGGCACCGGCGTTGCCGTCCGCACGGGCGCCGACCAGTGGGTCGAAGCGCGTGTCCTGGCCTGGCTGCCGGATGCCTGGGTGAACCTGAGACGATCGGGATCTGAGTGATCTCAGGCCCGGGCGGCGGCATCGCTGTGCTGCCATTGCGTGGGCGTGGTGCCCAAACGTTGCATGAAGACGCGCCCGAAGGACCCCGGACCGGCATAGCCCACTTCGGCGGCCACCTGCTTCACCGCCAGTCCCTTGCGCAGCAGCGTGCGCGCCAGGCCGAGGCGCCAACTGGTCAGGTAGTCACCGGGTGGAACGCCGACCGTGCGCGTGAAGTGCGCTGCAAAGCGCGCCCGCGACATCCCGGCCAGCCCGGCCATCGCGTCCAGGGTCCAAGCCCGTGCCGGGTCGGCATGCAGTGCGCTGATGGCCTTGGCCAGGCGCGGGTCGGCCAGGCCGGCCATGACGCCGCCGTCCACCAGCTGGTGGGCCATGGCATGGCGCAGGAGCTGGATCACCAGCACCTCGGTCAGGCGGTCCACCACCGCGCCGTGTCCGCATCGGCTGGCCTGTGCCTCGCTGAACAGCAGCTGCTGTGCGAGATCGAGGCCGGGCATCTGGGCCAGCGGAACGCTGAGCAAGGCCGGCAGCCCGCGCAACAGCGGGTTCTCGTCGCCGACGCCAAAGTCGATGGAAGCGCACACGACGTCGGCACCCTCGCGCTCGCCGCCGTCGAGCCGGTGCGCACTGGCGCGCGGGAAGAACAACACGCTGGGCTCAGAGATGATGCTGTGCCGCCCCAGCGTGTCGATCACGCCGAGCGGCCCGCGCCGCACCAGGTGCAGATGGCCGACGCCGTTGCCACCGTCGAAGTCGGCCAGGCCACACAACGCGCCGCTGAAGAACACGCGTGCATGCAGTTCGAAGCGCTGGAGCAAGGCTGACAGACGGTCGGACATCGAGGGTCGGAGCGAGATGAATGGTTAAGCATGAGAGACGAACCGCTGCTGATCATCTCATTCGAGGCGCTACATTGCCGCGATCCCCTGTCTGGAGAGCTGACATGTCGAACCCGTCGTTGCCGTCCTTGCTGATCCCGCGCCAGGCCGTGCCGCCCCTGCAGGTGCCGACGCTGGACCACGGCAGCTTCTCCCTTGCGGAGGACGCCGCCACGAACTTCACCCTGGTCGTGTTCTATCGCGGCCTGCACTGCCCGATCTGCCTGAAGTACCTGCTGGAGCTGGGCCGGCTGCAGCCCGAGTTCGGCAAGCGCGGCGTGAAGGTGATCGCGATCTCCAGCGACGGGCGCGAACGCGCGCAGGCGATGGCCGACAAGCTGAAGGCGCCTGCCCTGCGCATGGGCTACGACCTGAGCCTGGCCAAGGCACGGGAATGGGGCCTGTTCGTCAGCACCTCGCGCGGCACCACGTCCATCGGCATCGAGGAGCCGGCGCTTTTTTCCGAGCCCGGCGTCTTCATCGTGCGGCCCGACGGCACGCTGTACTACGGCGCCGTGCAGACCATGCCCTTCGCGCGGCCGCACTTCGACGAACTGCTCGCAGCACTGGACTTTGCGCTGGAGAAGAACTACCCGGCGCGGGGCGAGTACATCGGCGCGCTGTGAGGCAACTGCCACCGCCTTGGCTGACCCGGCGCCAGGCCCTGCTCGCCGGCGTGGCCGGGCTGGGTGCGGCCAGCGCACGGGTGGGCGCACAAGGCACGGCGGCGCCCGACCCGGCGCCCTGGGCCGTGCATGCCGTGGCGGCAGACGAGCCGATGCGGCAGCTGCATGCGGGCGGGCCCTCCGGGCTGCTGGGCACGGGCGCCAGCGGCAGTTTGTGGGCCCTGTCGCTGCACGGCCAGGCACCGCGCCGCATCGCCGACGGGATCGACACGGCCACGCCCGTCGCCACGGGGCACGGCCGCGTCGCAGCGCGAACCGCCGACGGCGGACTGTGGGTCTGGGAAGAGACCGGCGCAGGTGGCCGCGCGCGCACAGCGCCCCCGTCGCGCTCCGCGAACCTGTCTGTGCACGCCGGGTTGCTGATACTGCCGCTGGCCGTGCTGGCCGTCGTTGCGGCCAGTTCCCGGCCCGCCGACCCGCTGGGCCACCGTCTTGCCCGGTTCGAGCCCGACGCCGACGGACATTGGCGTGAAGTGGCGCGTTCGACCGACGCTGTGCTGCCCGACGCGCGGCCGGTGCAAGTTGACCTGGATGGCCGCGCAGACGGTGGCCACATCGCCGTGCTGGCCGGACCTGACGGCAGCCGCTACGACCACGGCGTGCTGGGCGATGCCATCGAGGCCACGCAGGTGCTCTGGCTGGAACGCCACGGGCTGGATGTGCTGCGCGAGTTGCGCCTGCCGGCACCGCATGTCTTTGAAGACATCACGCTGCGGCCCGTGGTGGTGCCCGGCGCGCAGGTCGGGCGCGGCCTGCTGACGGTGCGCTCGGGCCCCGACGGCGGGCAACTGGCGCTGGTGACGGCCGACCCGGCACGACGCCAGGGCCTGCATCTGGCCGCGCTGGGTGACACGGTCGGTGGCTTTCACCGCTGGCTGGCGCCCACCACCGATGGCCGGCACATGGCTGCCGTGCACACGCCGCACATCGGCGGTGTGCTGCAGGCCTATCAGGTCGCCGGGGAGCGGCTGACCTGGCAACGCTTGCGCGCCGATGTCAGCACCCATCGCATCGGCACGCGCGAGGTCGACCTGGCGGCCTGGTTGCCAGGGCTGCTGATATTGCCGAGCCAGGACGGCCGCCGACTGCGGCTGTTGCATCCGGCGGCGGACTGGACCGAGTTGAGGACCGTGGCACTGCCAGGTCGCGCGACCCAGACCGCCGCGTTGCACCACGCCGCAGGACTTGCAGTGTTGCTGGACGAAGGCCAGGTCGTGCGGGTGGGGCCAACAACGCGCCTGCGCGCGCGCGGCGGTGTCACGCACGAAGGCGTACTGACCTAACGCCGTGGCGGGGTCGTAACGCAGGCAGGCCACTCGCGAGGCGGTGTTGTCCAGGCTGTAGGCGCGAGCCGGATGACGGTTCCGCTGGGCATCGGCAGCGTGCTGCCACCGGTGGCCAGGGTGAGGGCGTACAGGCCGGCCACGCCGATCGGGCCGGCCGTTGGTGTCGCCGGCGGCGGGTTGGTCGCGTCGCGGATTGAACGCCACCTCACTGCCGTCAGGCGAGACCGCGGCCCGGCACCAGTGCTCACGCCGACGCGCCCAGCCCGGGCCGGTGCCACGCCTGCAGCTGCAGCAACAACGTCGGGCCCATTGCAGGGGGCGCCGCGTCGCCGGGGCAAGTGCGCGCTGCTGGACGCGGTGCGACCGGCAGCACCAGAATGGAAGTGCCCGCAGACAAGGACCAAGCCCAAGCCATGTTGAAGTTCTACTACTCGCTCGCACCCAACCCCATGAAGGTGGCCCTCTTCCTGGAAGAGTCGGGCCTGCCCTACCAGGCCATCCCGGTGGACACGCGCAAAGGCGAGCAACACGCCGCGGCGTTCACCGCCTTGAATGCAAACGCCAAGGTGCCGGTGATCGTGGACGGAGAGACAACGGTTTTCGACAGCAATGCGATCCTGCTGTTCCTTGCCGAGAAGACGGGTCAGTTCCTGCCCGCACCGAAGGACCGCGGGCCCATGCTCTCGTGGCTGATGTTCGTGGCTTCCGGCATCGGGCCCTTCACCGGCCAGTGCGTGCACTTCAAGCACTACGCGCCAGAACCCAACCCCTACGCACTCAACCGCTATGACTTCGAAGCCTGGCGGCACTGGAAGATTCTCGACTCGCACCTGGCAGACCGACCGTGGATGGTCAGCGGGCAATACACCCTGCTGGACATGGCCGTATGGGGATGGGCGCGAGCGGTGCCGTTCGCGCTCGGCGCCGAGGCCTGGGAGCAACTGCCCCACGTGAAGCGGCTGCTGGATGCGGTGAACGAGCGGCCCGCCACGCAGCGTGCCGTCGCGCTGAAGGACAGACACGCATTCAAGACCGAGCTCGACGACGAAGCGCGGCGTGCGATGTTCCCTCAGAACCAGCGGCTCAAGGCCTGAGCTGAGCAACAGCAAGCGCATGGATGGTGCGCGTATCTTCGGCGGTGGCAATGCCGCTGCCGGCGCGGCGCCGGATGTTCGGATGACGGTGCTCGCATGAACATCCAGGCACTGGCGTTCCACACCAGCGGCACGGTACCTGACTGGCACAGCAGACGCCTGCGCGCGCTCTTCTGCAAGTAGCGAGCCTGTGGAGTTCTTCGGCTTGCGGCCGCAGCCGAAGCGTGTTCGAACCGCATCAGCCTGCGGTTTCGAGCAGGCTGAGGGCTCGAGCGAAGTTCAGTTCGTCGAGGGCCTGCTTGAGGTTGAGCACGACATCGGGACCGAAG
>LNFM01005548.1_pt1 | contig 36976 bp, 33 predicted proteins | sample 596031 | NCBI WGS metagenome assembly LNFM01 (sample SAMN04254537, study PRJNA301005) | activated carbon metagenome | isolation source: dual media filters at the Ann Arbor, Michigan drinking water treatment plant | place: USA: Ann Arbor | reverse complement strand
ACGACACCCATATTGGTCACGAAGTCGACATGCTCGACGCCGTCATTCGCCGCGCCGATGGCCCAGTCCATCTTGTCGGGCATTCGTTCGGCGGCATGGTGGCGCTGGCTGCGACGCTGCGCAAACGCGTGCCGATCTCGAGCCTCACAATCATCGAGGCACCGGCTGCGGCGCTGCTCCATGAACGCGGTGAGCAGGCCCACTACGCGAGCTTCCGCCGCATGACCGACGGATATTTCGCCGCCTTCGAGCGCGGTGAACCCGAGGCGGTCGCCGCAATGATCGATTTTTATGGTGGCGCGGGAACGTTTGCGTCATGGCCGACGCGATTGCGCGACTACGCGATCGAGACAACGCACGTCAACATCCTCGACTGGTCGAGCGGCTACGGCTGCGCGCTATCGCTGGACATTCTGGCGGCGATCGACGTGCCGACGCTGGTGCTATGGGGTGGATCGAGCCCAGCCGCCGTGCAGCGGGCGAACGAACTGCTCGCGGAGTGCATTGACGGCTCCGCGCGTCTGACCGTTGCGGGTGCGGCGCATTTCATGATTGCGACGCATGTCGCGGAGATCGCGCCCGCGATTGCACGTCATATCGAGAGTGCGCAGGTGCCGGGGTTCGGATCTCAGGCCTGAGGGCGCGCGGCGTGACGATACCATTCCGGGCCGCGCTGCTCCGGCCACAGGAGTTCGTCGACGCTCGCGATCGGATGCTCGAAGGCGATGCCGATCGACGTGTCGCCAACCCACGCCACATGCCCGCAGAGATGACCGGCATCGACCAGCCGCAGCGTGATCTCGTCACCTTCGAAAGGAAGCAGGCCGTTGGCGATGCGGACCTGGCCGCCGGTGCTCGACAGATCGAGCAGCGCGCCGCCGACATCGCCCCATTCGGACTGCACGACGATGTGCTCGAAATGCGCGTGCCGCGCTGCGATGCGCCGGTTCTGAGACCGGGTATCGTCCTGATACGAACGCGAATTGGTACTCTGCTGCACGGGGGGCTCGTCGGTTGCGTTAACACTCCCTGAATGTCACGCCACGATGCATGAACCCTGCCAGAAAGCAGGCGTTAACGACTCCCGGACGCGGAAAGGAAAAATTATGCTTTCCGGCGCGCCCGGATCGCCGTCGACGATAGGTCAGAAAGGGGCGCGGTCAGGAACACCCAGGCCGGCGCGCGCATCGCGGCCAGCCGTCCGGCGTCACGCTCCGGCAAGCGGGCCCCCGCATATGCCTTCGCGGCAATCGACGACAGCGCCTTCAGCCGCCATCCCGGCCGATCGATCACGGCGATCGGCATCAGCTCCATGATCTGGCGCCACTGCCGCCAGCGATGGAAGTCCGCCAGGCAGTCGGCGCCCATGATCCACACGAAGCGCGTCCCCGGCCGGCGGCGGCGCAGAAACGCCAGCGTCGAGATCGTGAAGCGGTCACGCAGGCCGGCCTCAAAGCCGGTGACCGTGATCGGTCGGCTACCGACGAGCCGGCGGGCCTCGGCCATTCGCTCGGAAAGCGGTGGTGGCGCGTCCTTGATCTTGAGGGGATTTCCCGGCGTCACGACCCACCACACGCGCGAAAGCCCCAGCCGCCGGATCGCCGTCTCGCTGATTTCGAGATGCGCCGCGTGCGCCGGATTGAACGAGCCACCGAGCAGACCGATCGCCTGTCCGTCCGCGGTCGGCGGCAACCGCGCGGCAATTGCGCCGAAGCCGGAGCCGGGCAATCGGCGGGAGGCGGCAGCGGTGCTCATCGCATCCTCCCTGGTGCGGCGCTCGCGCTTGCGCGTCAGCTCGTCTCGAACAGCTCGGCGGCGCGCTTGCCGATCTGGTTCGCCTTCCAGTCGGGGATCTTGAACTCCCAGCCCGATGCTTTGGCGTTGATCTCGTCGGCGGCCTTCTTGGCGTCGCCTGTGCCCGCCGCCGTGAACGACAGCCATGCCGCCGCCGGTGTGGCCTCGCGGCGCAAGCGGAAAGTGACCGTCAGGCCATCCGTCGATTCAGTCGTGATGATGCTCACGGTCTCGCCGATCGGGGTCTTGTCGAGCTGGCGGACATCTTCGAAATCGATGGAGCCGAAACCGAGCGCGATCTGTTCGACCGGCGCGTTCGCCTTCACCTTCACGCCTTCCGGCACCGACTTCAGCTCGAACTTGGCGGTGGGCTCGCTGCCCTTCTCGACAACGATCGGCACCTCGTTGGCGTGTTCCACCGTGACCCGCCGGAACTTCGTCACGTCCGTCTTGTAGATCGCGACATCGACCCAATCCTTGACGTCGATGGAGATATTGGGCTCAGCCGCTGCGAGCCATGTCTGTGTTTCGCTCGGACGCCGGACATAGACGCCGCCACGACCCGCGCCGAACGCGTTGGGGCGGCTCTTGCCCACCACGACCTCGGAAATCGGTTTGCCGTGAGCGTCGAGCAGGCGCACGAGCGAAGACTTGGCGTCCTTCGCCTTCGGATCCTCGAGATCGAGCAGCGACCAACGCTCCTTGGCCGCGGTCTTGGGTTCGACCAGCTTGGCGTTTGCAAGCTGCACGACCAATGCGCGCACCTTGTCTGAGAGCACGGGATAGCCGCCGCGCTCTTTCATTTTCCACTGTTCGCCGGCGCGCTCGAGCGTCAGCTTTTCGCCGGCCTTGGTGATCTCGACGCTGCCGAGCGTGCCCGCTTGGCGCGGGAGTTCGGGGAGCATTGCCCGACCATCGACGCCGCCCGCCGCTCTGTAGTCCGACGAAGATTGGAGAAATCCGGCCCACACCAGCGCGGCAATCGTCACACCGGTGAGAACCACGAAATGCTGCGGCTTGATCATGGCCTCATCCCTTCCGATCGCTGGCCGAAGCCTGACGTCGACGACGCGACAGCCCGACGGCGATACCGCCGATGCCGATCAGCAGCGGCACCGCCGCAATGTTGAAGAACTTCAGCAAGCCGTCGAGCCGGTCGATGTCACGGCGCAGATCCGCCTGCACGCCACGCAACTCGCGCCGCACCCCGATCATCTCGCCGCGGAAGCCCTCGATCGTCTGGCGGTCCTTGTCGGACAGCAGGATCTGGCCACCCTCGCTGCGCGTCTCCATCTGCTGGAGCTTGCCTTGAAGGTCCTTGAGCTTGGCATTGAGCGCCTGCTCCTTTTCACGGTAGCTACGCTCCGCCTCGCGGCGAATGGCGGCCACGCGCTCGAACGGGCGATCGTTGACGCCGCGGCCGCGCAACGTCGCGAGCGCTTCACCGCCTGCCAGGTTCTCCAGCGAATTGATGACGAACGCTGCGTTGTGCGCTTGAGGCACCGCCATGCGCTGGCCGAGCAATTCCTGCATTGTGACCCAGAACTGATCGTGCAGGAGATCGGCGTCGGCAACCAGGATGACGTTCAGCGGACCGCTCGCGAAATGCGGGACGACCGCCTCACCCTTCGTCGCATCGGCAGCCTTGGTATCCGGCGCGGCCGCATCTTTCGGCTTGGCGGCGTCGTCGCCGGGCTTGGCTTCAGCCGGTGCAGGTGCCGGCGGTTTCGGGCGGCCATCGGGAAACGCCGACTTGCCCTCGCCGGAGATCCGCGCCGCAAGCACCAGTGGCTTGCCGCCGCTCTTGAAGTCCTTCGACAGCGCCAGCGGGTTCGGCATCATGCGCAAGCTGTCGGCATTCAATTCGCCGGCCGCTGCCGAAGTCTCGATGATGGGCTGTAGTGTCGTCGTTGCGCCGTCGACCTTGGTGATGAACCCCACCGACGCCATGTTGAGGCGCTCGATGCCGCCGGCCAGCGGATCGGCAATATTGATGTTCTTGGCGTCGATCTGCAGCCACGCGAGATAATCCGTCACCACCGGCCGCCCACCCGGCGAGCCGCCGAACTGGACCCGCCGCGCCATGGATGGATCACCAGCGAGCTTGCTGTTGTCGATCGCGACGCCCCAAGCCTTCAACAGCGCTTCCACCTCGGGGCCTGTCGGCATCGACGGCATCCCGGACGGGCCGGAAGGTGGCGCCGTCTCCGACAACGGGTCGATAAACGCCAGCACGCGCCCGCCGCGGAGCGCGAATTGATCAATTGCGTAGGCTGCATCCTTCGACAGCGCGTTGGGCTGCACCAGCATCAACACATCGATGTCGCCGGGGATCTCGGTAACGGTCTGCTCGACCGTCTTGACCTCGAAGAACTCGCGGATCTGATCCATCACGGTCCAGGCGGGAGCCGGCTGGCGCATCGGCTGCATCGGATTCATGCCGCCGTCGATCGGCATTCCCGTCATCAATCCGACGATCCGCTTCTTCGGGTTTGCCAGGCCGTTGATGAGTTTCGTCAGATCGTATTCGAGGAAGCGCTCACGATCGGGCGTGAAGAATTCGATGACGGCATCGTTGTCGGTCGTATTGGAAGCGACGAGACCGAAGTATCCTGTCTCACCATCCTGGTTGAGACGCACGCCCCTAAGGCCGCTCGCCACCGCGCGATCCTCGGCATCGGAGAACGGCTCAGGCTCGAGGACAGTGAGTTGGATCTTGCCGCCCGAGAGGTCTCGATACTGCTCCAGCAGCGCGCGGACGCGCTCGAAATATTTGCCAAAGACCGGCGCTGCCTGTCCAAGCCGGCGCGAGTAGTAAAGGCGGACGTTGATCGGCTCCTCGATCCGGCCGAGCACATGCTTGGTGCCGGAGGAGATCGTGTACAGGCGGTCGGCGGTGAGATCGGCCTTGGCGTTCTTGGCGAGCGCGCTGAAGATCACGTTTGCCGACAGCATCAATAGCGCGGCCATCGCCAGCGCGCCCCACGCGAGCGTTTTCCTGTCGAGTCGGGCTGCGTAGCGCACGAATTCGCCAGGCGCGAGCAAGAGCCGACCGGAGACGCTCTGAAACGCGGCCTGAACGGGCGATGGTTTCGGTGATTGAATGGCCATCGGCGAACTCCCTCAGGCTGCCTTGCGCTGATCGACAACAATGGCGTTGGCGAACAGGAAGAAGGTGATGATCGACACGTAGAACAGCAGCGTCGGCAACGTGATCACGCCGCGGCTGATCAACTCGAAGTGGTTGAGGAAGCTCATCGACGCGATCGCCTGGACGATGAACGCCGGCGCCCAGCCGCGGAAGAATCCGAGGACCAATTCGAGACCGCTCATCACCATCAGGAAGCACAGCGTGGCTGCGACGATGAACGCGATCACCTGGTTCTTGGTCAGCGCCGACATGCAGGAGCCAATGGCGAGGAACGCACCGGCCATCAGGAAGCTACCGATATAGCTCGCGAGGATGACGCCGTTGTCGGGATTGCCGAGCACGTTGACCGTGATCCACATTGGGAAGGTCAGCACGAGCGCAATACCGATGAACAGCCACGCGGCGAGAAACTTACCGACGATGGCTTCGCCGGTACTGATCGGCAGTGTCATGAGCAGCTCGATGGTGCCGGATTTGCGCTCTTCCGCCCACAGCCGCATCGCGATCGCGGGAACGAGCAGCAGATACAGCCAGGGATGGTACGCGAAGAACGGCTGCAGATCCGCCTGGCCGCGTTCGAAGAAGTTGCCGATGAAAAACGCGAACGCGCCGGTCAGCGCGACAAAGATGACGACGAACACGTACGCGAGCGGCGTGCCAAAGTAGGCGCCAAGTTCGCGCTTGGTGATGATCCAGACGTTACGCATGGCGCGAGCCCTCACCGCTCGTAGTAATCTCGCGAAACACGTCATCGAGCTTACCGCGCTCGACCAGCATTTCCTCGACGAAGATCGACTGGTCACGAAGCAGCGCGCCAACCTCGGCGGCGATCGTCTTGCCGGGCTTGGGCAGCGCCCGCACCTGGATGTGGCCGTTCATGGCGGGCGCGCGCTCGACCTTGGCAACACCCGCGAGCGCGGCAAGCGCGCCGGCGACGCGGTCGGCGTCGGCGGCCGTAACCCGGATTGCGACGGCGTTGTGATAGGGCATCCGCCGCTGCAGATCCTCGGCGGTGCCGTCGGCGACAATGCGGCCGCGATCGATCACGACGGCGCGCGTGCAGACGGCTTCGACTTCCTCGAGGATGTGGGTCGACACGATGATCGCTTTGTCCTTGGCCATCTCCGTGATCAGTCCGCGCACATGATGCTTCTGGTTCGGATCGAGGCCGTCGGTCGGCTCGTCCATGATCAGGACAGCGGGATCGTGCAGGATCGCCTGGGCGAGGCCGACACGGCGCTTGAACCCTTTCGACAGGGTCTCGATCCGCTGGTTCGCGACGTCCTCAAGGCCGGTCCGCGCGATCGCCGCGTCGACCCGGGCGGATTTGCGCCCCCCGTCGAACCCACGGATCTCGGCGATGAAATTGAGGAAGGAGCGCGTGGTCATATCGCCATAGGCGGGCGCGCCCTCGGGGAGATAGCCAATCTTCGCTTTTGCTTCTTTGGGACGGTCGGCGACGCTGATCCCGCAGATCCGCGCGGAACCGCCATCGGGGTCAAGGAAACCGGTCAGCATCTTCATGGTGGTCGACTTGCCGGCACCGTTGGGGCCGAGGAAGCCGAGCACTTCGCCCTTGGCAACTTTCAGTGAAATGTCCGCGACTGCCAGGATCGGCCCGAACGTCTTTTTGAGACGCTCCGCCTCCACGAGTATCGCCATAGAACTCCCTCCTTGGCACCGCAATTCTGATCCGGCGCCCGGTCGCCATGGTGGGGCGCGGGACGGACGGCGGCGAACTGTTTGTTTGACGCGGAGTTAGGCACACTTCCTGGCACTGTCAAGACTGGAGTGCCAGTCGTTCAGAAACCAATTGCGGCCCTCAGGCGTTGGATAGGCGGTGCCCGGCGCATGGGAGTCGCGTGGCGAAGGTTATCCTCGCACATACAGAGAACGCGATTCGATTTGTGGCGGGCATGTCACGCACTGTTGTCAATAGCCTTCAATCAATGCGGAGGCGCTTGAGCGTGGCGAGGCACCTATTGTAGGTTAGGCCTCGATCGACACGAGATGTTGGGCAGCGATGCCCGCTTTGGTCTGTGTCGGATGGGGGCGCTCAGTATCCGTTGCGCCCATCAGTTGAGTTGATGCCCGAGTTCAGGGCGTCACCGTATCGCGTTTCCCATAGTCCCGAGTTCGTAACCACCCTGGTCATTGCGTGGCGTCGGAACGCGTGTGCGTTCGCCTGCCCGCCTTCGCCAGGGTCGATGTGGCATCGAGTGCCTGCAGGACGGCACTTTGCGGCGATTCTGCGCAGGAGAGAATATAAAAATGGTCTGGAACGATGACAGGGTCGAGCAGCTCAAGAAGCTTTGGGCCGACGGATTGAGCGCCAGTCAGATTGCGGCGCAACTCGGCGAGGTCACACGCAATGCGGTGATCGGCAAAGTCCACCGCCTCGGTTTAGCGACGCGGGCATCGAGCAACCGCACCAACAGCAGCCGGCTGCGTTTGCGCCAAGCGCAGCCCCGCCGACAGGTTCAGCGCCAGCGTGTGTCACACGTCGGCAACACTGCCTTCCGCCAGATGCTGGAGGCCGACGCAACACATCCGGGCCACACTCCCATCGTGGAGGAGATCGAAATTCCGGAGGCAGAGCGCAAGACGCTCCAGCAGCTCAGTGAGTGCATGTGTCGCTGGCCCATCGGCGATCCGCAGATGGCCGACTTCTACTTCTGCGGGCGTGAAAAGGTCGCGGGCTTGCCGTACTGCGAGGGCCATGCGCGCCGCGCCTACCAGCCGCCGCAACCGCGCCGCCGCGACCGCGACGTCAGCATACCCGCGCTGCCGACGTCCATCACGACGCTCAAGGAGCCGGTCGGCACCTGACAGGCTAAACGGCCGATACTATGATTGCTCGAACCGCAGCCGACCCTGTCGGCTGCGGTTTTTGTTTCAGTCGTCACGGCGTTCCGGGAACCGATCATGTCCGATTTCATCCTCGCGCTGGATCAAGGCACCACCTCGAGCCGCGCCTTGCTGTTCGATCGTGGATTGAGGGTCGTCGGGCTGGGGCAGCAGGAGCTGCCGCAGCACTATCCGGCGTCGGGTTGGGTCGAGCACGACGCCGAGGACATCTGGCAGACGACTGTCGGCACTGCCCGCGAGGCACTCGCGAAAGCCGGCGTCGCGGCGGGCCGCGTTGCCGCGATCGGCATTACCAACCAGCGCGAGACAATCGTTGTATGGGACCGGCGGACGGGCACCCCGATCCATAAAGCCATCGTCTGGCAGGATCGGCGCACAGCCGACACCTGCGAGCGGCTCAAGGCCGACGGCGTCGAAGAAACCATCAGCGAAAAGACGGGGCTGCTGCTCGATCCCTATTTCTCGGCGACGAAAATCGCTTGGCTGCTCGACAACGTCGAGGGCGCGCGCGCCGCCGCCGACGCGGGCCATCTGCTCGCTGGGACCATCGATTGCTTTCTGATGTGGCGGCTGACCGGCGGCAAAGTGCACGTCACGGATGCGACGAACGCCTCGCGCACGTCGCTTTACGATATTCGCCGTGGCTGCTGGGATGACGATCTCGCGCGCCTTTTCCGCGTTCCGACGACGATGTTGCCGCAGGTCCGAGATTGCGCGGCCGATTTCGGGACGACAGATAGTGCGCTGTTCGGTGCCGCGATCCCAATCCGGGGCGTTGCGGGCGATCAGCAGTCGGCGCTCATCGGGCAGGGCTGCTTTACGCCGGGCATGATGAAATCGACCTACGGCACCGGCTGCTTCGCTGTGCTCAACACCGGCGCCGAATTGGTGCGATCGCGCAATCGCCTGCTTTCGACCATCGCCTTCCGCCTTGACGGCGTGACATCGTACGCGCTCGAAGGCTCGATCTTCGTTGCCGGCGCTGCCGTGCAATGGCTGCGTGACGGATTGAAATTGGTCGGCTCCGCGAGCGAGACCAGCGCGCTCGCCGCCACTGCCGAGACCTCGCAGGACGTCTACATGGTGCCAGGCTTCGTCGGCCTCGGCGCACCGCACTGGGAGCCACGGGCGCGCGGCGCACTGTTCGGCCTGACGCGCGCGACCGGGCCGGCCGAACTCGCGCGGGCCGCACTCGAGGCCGTCTGTTTCCAGACGCGCGACCTGCTCGAGGCGATGCGCGGCGACTGGCCGGCCTGCGACGATGTCGTTCTCCGTGTCGATGGCGGCATGGTCGCGAGCGACTGGACCATGCAGTTCCTCGCCGACATGCTGGCGGCACGCGTCGACCGGCCGACGATGCTAGAGACAACGGCGCTCGGCGCAGCCTGGCTCGCGGGGCATAAGGCGGGCGTCCTGCCAGATCGCGAGGGCTTTCAGAAATCCTGGCGGCTCGATCGCAGCTTTATGCCGACACTCCCCGAGGCCGAGCGCGCACGGCGCTACCGAGGTTGGCGCAGTGCCGTCGCCGCGACTTTGGCTCATGCCGCCACCGACTGAGCGCTGAGTAGCCGTGCCCACCGATCACGCTGCCTTACGGCGGTTCACGTGTGCTTGACCGAGCCTGTGAATGGCGCGGTTCAATCCGCATCTACAGCGCATCGGCCAGAGTGCGCGTGCCGTTCGCCGCCTCGAAGCGGCAGCCGCTAAAATCTGCGTCTCTTCATATGGATACCAGTTGTGTTGCAGCACCCTCGGCGGGGATGTGCGCCAGCCGTTGCGTCTTGCTGGGCTGCGATACGTCGACTTTCGAACGTTCTGGATGCGCGCAAAGTCTTCATTCCCAAGGGAGCCACGATGCTGCAAGCTCGAAGTAATTCGATCGCCCCGATCGATGCGGCGTCGAACCATGGAGCGGCAGCGATGTCAGGCCCGCGCCGAACTCGCGAAACCATGCCCCCGGTGGACGCTCCGTCATCGATGCGCCGGTGGTTGCCGCTGGTCGCACTCGTCGCCGTGGCGGTACTCGTCGTTGCGATGGGATGGCACAAACTTCTGACGCTCAAGAACATCGGGCTCAACTACGAGGCGCTCCGGCATTTCATCACGCACAACCTCGTCGCAGCACTCGCGATCTATTTTGCCCTCTATGTCGCCGTCGTCGCGTTGTCGCTCCCAGGCGCCCTGATCCTTACGCTTGCCGGCGGGCTGCTGTTCGGGTGGCTGATCAGCACGGCGACCACCGTCGTTGCCGCAACAATCGGCGCGACCATCGTTTTCCTCGTCGCTCGTTCGTCGATCGGTGAAGGGGTGGCGTCCAAGGTTGGGCCTTGGCTTTCGCGCTTGAGCGAAGGTTTCCGCGAAAACGCGCTGTCCTACCTGCTGTTTTTGCGGCTCGTGCCAGCGTTTCCATTTGTCATCGTCAATTTGGCGGCGGCGGTGCTCGGCGTGCCATTGCGCAGCTACATGCTCGGCACATTCATCGGCATCATTCCGGGAACCGCCGCGTTCTCGGTCGCTGGCTCCGGGCTCGGCAGCGTCATCAAGGCACAGAACAGGAGCTATAGTGCGTGCGTCGCCAAGATGCCGGGCGGCGAGGCTGCGTGCCCTTACACGATCGACACCAGCGCGCTCGTCACAAAAGAGTTGATTGTCGCTTTCGTACTGCTCGGCGTCGTGGCACTGATCCCCGTGGCGCTGAAGAAATGGAGAGCCCGCAATGCAGCGATCGAAGGCTGACACGGATCAAGGTGCGCAGTCGCTGGGGCACGGTGGCACTATCAACGCCGACATTTGCGTCATCGGCGCCGGATCGGGTGGCCTGTCTGTCGCTGCATCGACCGTACAGCTCGGCGCGAAGGTCGTTCTGATCGAGAAGCACAAGATGGGTGGCGACTGCCTCAACTATGGCTGCGTCCCGTCGAAAGCGCTGATCGCCGCGGCCCGGCGCGCACATGAGATGCGCACGTCGGGCAAGTTCGGCATCGCGCCGGTGTCGCCCCAGATCGATCCGGCAGCCGTCAACGCGCATGTGCATTCGGTCATCGAAGCGATCGCGCCCAATGATTCCGTCGAGCGCTTCACGGGGCTCGGGGTGCAAGTCATCCAGGCCCACGGCCGCTTCCGCGACAAGAATACGGTTGAGGCGGGAGACACGCTGATCAAAGCGCACCGCTTTGTCATCGCAACCGGCTCGTCGCCCGCGGTGCCGCCGATTCCGGGGCTCGACAAGGTTCCCTATTTCACCAACGAAACCCTGTTCGAGAACATCGAGGCGATCGGACATCTCATCGTCATTGGTGGCGGACCGATCGGCATGGAATTGGCGCAGGCGCACCTGCGGCTCGGATCGGCCGTCACCGTCCTCGAAGGCCTCAAGGCGCTCGGTAAGGACGATCCGGAATTGACCGACGTCGTTCTCAAGCACGTCCGCTCGGAAGGACTGATCGTGCACGAGGGTGCCAAGGTCGAGAGCGTATCGGGCTGGGCCGGCGCCATTCGGGTGGCGGTCTCGACCCCAAACGGCCCCGAAACGATCGAGGGAACGCACCTGCTGGTCGCAACCGGGCGCAAACCGAACGTCCAGGATCTCAATCTCGAAGCCGCGGGCATCAAATACGACAAGCGCGGCATCATGGTGAACGATGGCCTCGTCACGTCGAACAGCAAGGTTTTCGCGATCGGTGACGTCATCGGAGGGCTGCAGTTCACCCACGTCGCGAACTACCATGCCGGAATCGTCTTCCGCCGCGCCCTGTTCCGATTGCCGGCCAAGGTCAACAACGAGATCATTCCGTGGGTGACTTATACCGACCCGGAACTCGCCCAGGTCGGGTTGACTGAGGACGCCGCCCGTAAAAAGCATAAGTCGATCAATGTTTTTCGCTGGCCCTACCACGAGAACGACCGAGCCCAGGCCGAACGGACGACCGAGGGGTTCGTCAAGGTCGTCACCGACAAGAAGGGGCGCATTCTCGGTGCCGGAATCGTCGGCCACAACGCCGGAGAGCTCATTCAGATCTGGTCACTGGCGGTGTCCCAGGGCCTGAAGATCACGGCCATGACCCAGTGGGTCGCGCCGTACCCGACCCTCGGCGAGATCAGCAAGCGGGCGGCGCTCGGCACTTACGCCCTGTCGGCCGGAAACCCACTTATCCGGAAGGTGGTTACGCTACTGCGCAAGCTCGGCTAGAATAGTCGCGCAGATTCCGGTTAGGCGGGTGCGAGGACAGCCCGCAAATTCTCAAGGCCCCGCGTTGTCGGCTCGCGCGCCATTGGACGTGCTCAGCCAAGCTCGCGGCGATGAGACAATCCGGATGCGAGGCCGCTGCGGCCACCCACGTCATATCGTTCGCGCGGCACGCGAGCGCGGGAGGGACGCCAGGTTTGGACCAGAAGGTCGAGCAACCAGCCGGCACGGACAACGAGGCGTCGCGGCCAGCGCGTTCCGTCTGGCTGCGCGCGCGCTCACGGGTGCGCGATCTTGGTCTCCCTGGCAAGCTGCTCATCCTCACGATCGTTTTCGTGATGCTCGCGGAAGTCATGATCTTCGTGCCGTCGATCGCGAACTATCGTGTCAACTGGCTGACAGAGAGGCTGCGTTCAGCCCAGCTCGCCTCTTTGGCAGCGGAAGCCTCGCCCGAGGGTGTCGTTCCACAGGGCCTGCGCGACGAGTTGCTGCGCACGGCGCAGGTGCGCGCTGTCGCGTTGAAGCGCGATGCCCAGCGCCAGCTCATCCTCGCCGCGGATCCGATGCCGCCCGTCGATGCCACCTACGATCTGTCGCCCGCCGGCCCCAACGCAACGGGCGCCAATGCCAGTCAGCGGTTGGCGCAGGTGTGGGATGCCATGGAGGTGCTGTTTTCGAAGGGCGACCGCACACTGCGCATCATAGGTCAGCCGCGCGAAGGCGCTGGTATGCTGATCGAGATCGTGCTCCCCGAGGCGCCGCTGCGGGCAGCGATGCTCAAATTCGGTCTCAATATCCTTGTGCTGTCCATCATCATTTCCATGATTACCGCGGCGCTCGTCTATTTCGCACTTAACTCCCTGCTGGTTCGCCCGATGTTGCGGCTCGCAGCCAACATGCAGCGCTTCAGCCAGCGCCCGGAAGACGCGAGCCGCATCATCACGCCATCCGCTCGCAAGGACGAGATCGGCACAGCGGAGCGCGAACTGGCTCAAATGCAATCTGAGCTGCACCAGCTCCTCAATCAGCGCAGCCGTCTCGCCGCGCTCGGCCTCGCCGTGAGCAAGATCAATCACGACCTGCGCAATCTCCTTGCGAATACGCAGCTTTTATCCGATCGCCTCGTCTCGAGCCCCGATCCGACCGTGCAGAGCTTTGCGCCGAAACTGATCGCGTCGTTGGATCGCGCGATCGCGTTCTGCAACGACACACTGCGGTTCGGTCGCGTCGAAGAGGCGGCGCCACGCCGCGAGAAGTTCCAGCTCCGCCCGCTCGCCGAGGAGGTGGGCGACGGGCTTGGTCTCTCGCCCACAACGCGCGTGGTGATCGTGATCGGTATCGAGCACGATCTCCTCATCGATGCCGACCGCGACCAGCTCTACCGGGTGCTGTCCAATCTCGCGCGCAACTCGCTGCAGGCGATCGAGGCCCAGCGCGCCGAAGGTCCAGGTACGATCTCGATCGCAGCCCGACGCCACATGAACACGACGCTCATCCGCCTGACCGACACCGGGCCCGGCGTGCCTGAACGCGCCCGCGCGCATCTCTTCCAGGCGTTTCAGGGCTCCGTGCGCAAAGGTGGCACGGGCCTCGGCCTGACGATTGCGCGCGAACTCGTGGTGGCGCATGGCGGCGAACTGCGGCTCGCGGAAGGCACGGGAAGCGGCGCCGTCTTCGAAATCGAGATCCCCGATCGCGGCCCGACCCAGTGAGTGGGGAGGCACCGTTACCATGATCGCGGTGGTGCCTCGCTTCCGCCGCGACGCCCGCTTAGATTTCCAGGCAATGTCGCTGAGCGGGCCCGGGAGCGGCGCCTGATGCCCGCGGAGCGACGCCCGAACCATCAAGGAGTAGACCGTGTCCGATAAACGCCGCAACGCCACCATCCAAAGCGATACCGTGCTCAAGGGCACCATCATCAACGGCGGCGTGATCGACGTATATGGCTACGTGGAAGGCAACGTGACGGCGCAGGATCTGCGCGTGCACAAGGGCGGCCGCATGGCCGGGCAGCTCAGGGCCGAGTCCGTCAACGTCGACGGCACCTTGCAGGGCGAAGCGGTCATCAAGCAACTGATCAGGATTTCGAGCACCGGCGTTGTCGAAGGCAACATCCGCTATGGCCGCATCTCGCTTGAAGCGGGCGGTGACCTCTCAGCCGAGTTGCGCAACATTCCACCCGAGATCGCCGGTGATCTCGAGCTGGTCGTTTCGCGAGGTCGCGCGGTGACGGTCACCGTCATGGACCTTATGGCGGTTGATCCAGACCACGGCGCCGATGCGCTCACGTTCAACGTCTCCAACACCGTCGGCGGCTGGGTGGCGCTGCGAGACGCCCCGCGTGAAGCTGTGACGTCCTTCAAGCAGACCGACATCGAGGCGGGCCGCGTCCAGTTCGTCCACGACGGCTCGGATGGGTCGCGCGCGAGCTTCGACGTCGTTGTCGTCGACGGCGCCGGCGCGGCCTCTGGCCCTGCCCAGACCGTCACCGCGGCGGTGCTTACGAAGTGATCTCCCGGCGCCCGCGGCCCAGTCTGCGGGCCTACTGAATGCACCCCTGGACACCGCGCTGCGCAGCACATATAAGGTCGCGGCTGCACGGATCGCTCTCCTAGGGTTTTGGGGCGCCGCGTTTTGCCCAGGTAGCTCAGTTAAATCGCAGTGTCGGGTGTTCAATTCACCCCCTGGGCACCACTCCCCCTCTCGCGCTGAAATTCAGGGTCGCCGACCGGCTGAATTTGTCGTCAGCCTAGCTTTCAACCTTCCTCGTGCACCACTCGGCCACCAGTGATGGTCGCGACCGACCGGATGCCGGCGATTTGGTCCTCGGGGCATGTCAGCACGTCCTCGCTCAGGATCGCCAGATCTGCGTATTTGCCGGGTTCGATGGTGCCTTTCACGTCTTCCTCGAAGCTCAGGTACGCGCCTTCGCGGCTGGCAGCGGCCAGCGCCTCGATTCGGGAAATCGCTTGCGACGCGCCTAGCGGACGACCGGCATCGGTCTTGCGCGTGACGACGTGGGATATAGGCAGCAGCAGCGTCGGCGGCACATTGTCGGTCGCCAGTGAGACGTGGACGCTCGCGTCGATGAGGTCGCGCATCGGCAGAACGCGTTCCGCGCCCTCGTCGCCGAGTTCGGCACGCAGTTTTTCGCCGTCCTGCTCGATCCACTTGCTTGAATAGGCCTGGACGAGCAGCCCGAGATCGCGCACGCGCTTGACCTCGTCAATCGTGAACATGCCAACGTGCTCGAGCAGCCAGCGCTGCTCGGTGATCGAGGTCGAGGATGCGCGGACTGAATGAGCCAACGCGGATGCCGAGACGTGCGGCCTCCACCATCATTTCGACCATCACGTCCTCGGGCAGCCCGGCGTCGAAATTGAAACCGGCCCAGCCAGTGTACGGGCCGCAGATGGCGCGCAGACGGTTCTCGTCGGAATAATCGGATTCGGTATAGAGGCCGCACATGCGTAGATATTCGTCGCCCATGCCGCGCCCCGTCAGCCAGCGGCCCCAGTCGGCGAGCATCTCGCGGATCGTCGTAATGTCGGTCGTCGGCCATGCCGGGCTGAACATCAGAACCGAGCGCACGGAAAGCGGTCCGCGGGCGCGCAGATCCTGATACGCGGCGAGCACCTCGCTGGCGATGCCATGGCCTTCGAAGACGCTGGTCGTGCCGTAGGAATTGTAAACCTGCATCGAGCGAGCGAGGCCGGCGATGCGGTCATCGAGCGTAAACTGCGGAATGAGCGCCATCAGCGTCTTTTCGACCAGCGGCTTGTAGGTGAACTCGGTCAATACGCCGGTCGGATCGCCCGTGGACGGGTCCTTGTCGATCTGGATCGATGGGGCCGGCGGCATCGTGTTGCGCGAGATACCGGCGAGCTTAAGCGCGCGCGTGTTGGCGACCGAAACCAGCGGCAGCGTATTGCGCCAGTGACCCCAGATGGCGCGGATGTAGACCGGATGGTCGGGAGCGACGCTGTCGAGTTCGTGGCGATCGGGAAAGCGGCCTTCCTTCAAATTCTGCGGTACGCCCTCGTAGAACGGCGGCTCACCGACCGGCATCGTCACGATCCACTCGCCCTTGGGCGTCGTCTTCGCGAGCGCCGCAATCCTTTCGAGGATCTCGGCGATGGAGCGGCATCCAGCGAGCGACGGCAGACGATCCTTGAGACCCTCGCGATCCATGTGTGCGTGCCCATCGATCAGCCCGGGCACGACGAGCCGCCCCTTGGCGTCGATCTGGCGCGTGCCCGAATGAGCCAACGCGGCGATGTCGACATCTGAACCAACGGCCGTGAAGCGATCCCCTGAGATGGCCACGGCCTGCGCGATGCGACCCGCCGGATCGAGGGTCGCAATCTTGGCATTCCTCACGATGAGATCGGCGGCGGGAAGAGACGCCTGCGGCATGGCAAAACCTCGGATGGGTGAGCGCTATTGCTGGCGAACGATACCAGCCCACGCAAGGCGCTCAAACGCCTGCCGCTTCAGAGGCGGATGGCTGCCCGGAAAAGAATGGAAAAAATCGACGCTGGAGATCGATCGAAGCTTCGCCGTTCGACGCCATGCCCGGCAAACTTGAATGCCTGATCGAATGCCGCTGGCGACAGGTGCCGCCAGCGGTGAATGGTCTTTGAGGCAAAGACACCAGCAGAGCCAATCGATGCCGGCTCGGGCTGACCGGGTGATCAGGCGCCGGCTTCGCACTTCTTCATGTGGCTATTGTAGGCAGCGCCGGCCAGCTTCTTGCCGTCCTTGCTGACGGCCGTCACCTCGCAAGCGTCCTTCTTGCACTTCTTGACGGCGCTCGTCTTCGCCGCTCCGGCCAATGGCTTTCCATCCTTGCCGACGGCTTTGGCTTCGCACGCGCTCTGCGCCATCGCAGGACCAGCAGCAAAGACCGACATCAGGACCAACAGGCTCAACTTCTTCATGGTGAACTCCATAGGGCTGCCGAAGCATTTCTCACGTCGGCAACCTAGCGCTTTTCCGCCTAAATCGGAAGCACTTAGCCGATTGACGCCCTCAGCGGGCGACCCAACGGCGCCCGCTCAATCGAGCAGCCACGGCGCCGCGGCCGCCTGCGCAATCTGGCGGACTTGCGCCATGAGACCGGCGCCGACGGGAATGCCGTCCTTCATGCGCGCCTCGGCGATCTTCCATTGCGGATCGCCGGCGACCATGACCGGCCGGGCCGGATCGACCGGGGTCGTCGCCCTGAGCGTGCCGAGGAAACTCGCCACGTCAGCCTCGAAATCACCGGGGCCGCGGAAAATGTTTGGATCGATCGCCAGGAAGAAGTGCCCGATGTCCTGGCCGATCGGTTTCTTGGTGTGCTCGGGATCGGTGATCAGCGTCGACCCTGACAGGCAGGACGAGAGGATATTGACCATCACTGCAAGGCTGTAACCCTTGTAGCTCGAATTCTCCGGCGAGCCTCCGAGCGAGGTGAGGAAGCCGCCCTTATCCCTGGCCACCAGTGGATCATTGGACGGGCCGCCGTCACGATCCAGCACCCAACCGTCCGGCGTCGGCAGTCCCTCGTTGGCCTTGTTGCGGATGCGGCCCGCGGCGACTGTCGTCGTCGCCATGTCGAGCAGGAACGGGACGCCATCGGCGCTCGGCGCCGCGAACGACCAGGGATCCGTACCGAGCCGCGCTTGCTTGCCGAACGTCGGCGCCACCTGGATACCCGAAGCCGACGTGGTGGAAATGCCGATCAGGCCGGCGTTCGCAGCCATCAGCGTATAGAACCCAGCGGCGCCATAGTGTGCCGAGCGCCGCACCACCGCGGCCGCCATGCCGACGGTCTTGGCCTTGGCGATCACCGTCGTCATGGCGAAATGGCCGGGCACATGCCCGAGGCCGCCGCCGCCGTCTACGACCGCCGACACCGGCGTCTGCGACACGATCTCTGGCCGCGCGTCCATGCGCACGCGGCCATTGTGCCGGAGCACGTCGTACCCCGGAATCATCGAAATGCCGTGGCTGTCGACGCCGTGCAGGTCAGACCACGACAGCACTTCGGCGGTGATCTCGGCGTTGTCCTCGGGCATCCCCCAACCGACGAGGATGGCTTTCAACTGCGCTCGGTGGTTGGCATAAGTGGCGGGCATACGTGGTCCTCGGGCTGGCGTTGCGGCGCCCAACCTCGACGATCCTGGAAATGGTGGCAAGTGCTGGCGCTGGGCGCAGAGCAGCGCTGCGCGAACGACTATACGGCCGCCGCGATCAACTCGAACGAGCGCAGCCGCGCCTGATGATCGAAGACATCCGAAACGACCATGAGCTCGTCCGCTCCGGTTTCCGCAACCAGCGCCGCGATACCCGCGCGCACGGTCTCAGCCGAGCCGACGATCGAGCGGGCGAGCATTCGCGATGCCTGGACCTTCTCGACCGGCGTCCAATAGGTCTCGATGTCGTCGATGGGGGGCCGGCTCAGCCCGCGCGCACCGCGAAAGATGTTGGTGAAGGACATCTGCTGGGTCGTCGCCAGCCGCCGCGCCTCGCCATCGGTCGGAGCCGCTATGATGTTGACGCCGACCATCGCGTGCGGCTGAGCGAGTTGTTCCGAGGGCTTGAAGCGCTCGCGATAGAACTGGAGCGCGAGCAGAAGTTGCTCGGGCGCGAAATGCGACGCGAACGCGTAGGGCAGGCCAAATTCGGCGGCAAGTTGCGCGCCATAGGTGCTCGATCCGAGAATCCAGAGTGGCACTTCGGTCCCCGCCGCCGGCACTGCCTGAAGGCGCTGGCCCGGTTGTACCGGCGCGAAATACGCCTGCAGTTCGAGAACGTCCTGCGGGAAGTTATCGGAATTGGTGAGTGTTCGACGCAAGGCGCGGACGGTCATCTGATCCGTACCGGGCGCGCGGCCGAGCCCCAGGTCGATGCGGCCAGGAAAGAGCCGCGCCAGCGTGCCGAACTGCTCGGCAATCACGATCGGAGCGTGATTGGGCAGCATGATCCCGCCCGCGCCAACCCGGATCTGCTGAGTGCCGGCCGCGATATGGCCGACGACAACCGATGTCGCGGCGCTGGCGATGCCGGCCATGTTGTGATGCTCGGCCACCCAGAAGCGGCGGTAGCCCCATCTTTCAGCGTGAGCAGCCAGGTCGCGGGCGTTGTCGAGCGCTTGACGCGCGTCCGTGGCCTCGGTGACACGCACCAGATCCAGAATTGAAAGGCCGACCATGAAGCAATACTCCGCGGAAGACGATCTGCGCCGACATCAGCTGCCGATGAATGGCTCGACAACACCGTAAATTCCAAAAGCACAACAAACCCAGCGCCGTACATCCGCAAGCGCTCGTCGCGCGGCTCTCGATTGCGCCTTCGTAGTTCCGCGCGCGTCCTGGCCGATTTGAACTGAGCACCGTGCTGCGGGCTGCAAAGCGACCGCGGGTGTGCTATCATTCGAATTCGTTTCGCGCGAGGGGAAGACTTTGCACGTCGGCTACTTTGGTCATCGCTTGCCGCGACTGGGCTTGTGCCTTCTGCCGGCTCTGAGCTTGGCTGGGTGCGGCACTGCATCCCTGCCCAAGCTGTCGGACCTTACCGAAGGGGGTCCTCCGCCGACCATTGCAGCCGCCCCTTCGGGCAACGCAACGCCGCCGCTCTCGCAGCTTCCTCCGCCGGTGGGCGCAATCGGCAGCGCGGCCCCGCCCGGAAGCCCACCCGGTGCTGGTGCCGGCCCTGCTATAGGCGCCGAGAAACACCGATTCCGTGGCTCCCGAGAGCAGGACCTGATCGTCGGGTTCAAGGGACCGACCGTCATTCTTTTCGGCGGCGAGTTCGGCAACGAGGGAGAGCGCGTTGCCGCTTCGGCGATCAACGTGCCGATTCAGGCACGGAGCGCCGCTTCCAACGCGAGCCGCGTTCAGATCGAGACGGCCCAGGGCCCACGGTGGGTCGCCCGCTCCGAAATCACCCTCGGCGCCCTCGAGCGCGGCGTCCCAAGTCCGCGCTGAGGGCTATAGCCCCGCCAGGAACCCGCCGATGCTGTCGAAATACCCCTCCCATGACGGCGCACGGAAGCCCTGAGCCATCTCTCGCGCCTCGCACGTCACAGGATGATCGAGATCGCTCAGCGTGACGACGGCATGACGCCAGCCCGGGCCATCGAGTGGATGATGGAACACGGCCCGACCCTGTGAAATCTCCCGGAAGACCGGTATGTCGGATGCAACGACTGGCGTGCCCACTGACAACGCCTCGACGACGGGCAGGCCGTAGCCCTCGGCAAAAGACGGCATCAGCAGGCCCCGCGCGTTAGCGAGAAGACGCAACAGCCCGCGGTCACTGACGCCCGAAACCTCGATGACGTGAGGGCGCACGAGGACACTGCGGTCGAGCACGTCGAGCACCTGCTCATTCTCCCAGCCTCTGACGCCGACAATCACCAGTTTGGGCGGAGACGGGTGGGTCTCCGCGAGCCGTCGCCAGACGTTCAGAAGGAGGAGGTGATTTTTGCGTGGCTCGATGGTGCCGAGAACAACGAAATAAGGAGTGGCAGCGAGTTCGGGGTCGGTCATGGCGCGCCCAGGCATCGTCGCCATCGTCGACGGCAGCGGCACTACATGAGTGGGCACCGGGGACCGCCCGCGAGACGCATATTCTTCTGCGATGCGCTCCTTCACTGCTGTCGAGGTCGTGATGAGCGCCTTGGCGTTGTCCAAAATCGTGTCGAGGCGTCGGATGAAACGCTCGCGGTAGCCGGGGCGGAAATATTCCGGATAATCCACCGGCAGCAGATCATGCACCAGAAACACCGGCAGCACGTCCGGGCGAGCGCTCAGCCACCGAAAAAAGCGCGGCTGCTCGAAGACGTGCTGGGCGACGTTCAGATAGAGCGCCCCGCTGGGAAGAGTGTGACGGCCTGGCGACAGCCGCCAACGCATTTGAGCACACCGACGTTGCCAACCATCATCCCTCGGCGGTGAGAACCCAGCGTGCCCGCCCTCGGCCTGCAACGGTTCGTCTCCGTCGGGGCGACCGGTCAGAACGCGAATGACCCGCTCGAAGGCGGGATCCCGGTCTTCCGCACCACCAACCCAGCGCGAACGCGACGCCAGATCCACCACTTCGCCGACGACCTGCCCTGGATGAAATCGGGGCCGCCAGAACCCATAGTGAACGGCAGCGGCGCACCCCAGGCGTGCGAAATGCTGCGCATAGGCGAGGTCTACTTTGTCGATGCCCGAGGGACTAGCGACCGGCAACCTCGATACGAGGTGCGTAATATCGAATGCAATCGGGCGTGGCACAGGATCCGCCGTGTCTGAAGGAGCCGCCAGCGGCCCACACCTCTAAGCGATTGATCCGCACGCGCAGCTCAAGCGCCGAGAATTACGCTTAGTATGCGGGCGCTGCCACGCCAAGGTCGATGAACGTGACTCCATAACTTGTGGATGCGGCAGCAACATCGCTGTTAGTGAATTGGAAAGATTTCATATTTTCGCGAACTCGCGGCGTCAAAACTGTGTCGTTGCGGTCACTACGCTCTTAGAGAGCGCCCACGTGGTGTGCGGGTGTGCTGACAGTCCCCACCATACTTGTTATGGTTCACGCACTACTGGTCAGTGTTAAGAGTTGGCTGTTCGCTGTTGGTTTTTGCCGTCGTCCGAGGATCGAAAGAGTGCCGGTTTCGCCGATTGCCAAAATTGTCTGCTGTGCATTGGCAGCGGCGGCCCTAGTTGGTTGTGGCAGCGCTGGCCCGACAGGCCGCGACCTTCTCAGCGCAGCCCAGGAGAGCGATCCAGAATTCGTCCTCGTCGATCTGTCGGAACCGAGCCTCGACATTGTCGCAACGTGGCACAATCCGACTTTAAGCGCGCTTTATGGCGACTACCGGTCGCCCAAGGTGCAGCGAGTCGACATCGGCGACATGGTCCAGATCAATATCTGGGAGACCGGTGGCGGCAGCCTATTTGCCGCGTCAACCATCGAGCGTGCAAACCCCGGCTCGCGCGCCGCGCAAATACCCGAACAGGTTGTCGCACGCGACGGCACTATCAATGTGCCCTACGCCGGTCGAATTCGGGTCGCCGGCCATACCCCGATGGAGATCGAGAAGCAGATCGTCCAACGGCTGGCCGGGAAGACCGCCGATCCTCAGGCGATGGTCAACCTCACGCGGAACTTAACTCATACTGCGACGGTGACTGGTGACGTGACCACCGGCGCGCGCGTGCCGCTGAGTCCCAAGGGGGACCGCATCCTGGATGTGATAGCCTCAGCTGGCGGCATCAAATCGGCAGTTCATGAGGCCTTCATCACGCTCTCTCGCGACGGAAAATCGCTGAGCGTGCCGCTCCAGGCCATCTTGTCCAACACGCGCGAGAACATCTACATTCGGCCCGGCGACGTCATCACTGTGTACCGCGCTCCACAGTCGTTCACTGCGTTCGGTGCAACCGGCCGCAACGCGGTGATTGGCTTCGACGCTGGCGGCATCACACTCGAGGAGGCGCTCGGCAAGGCGGGTGGCCTCAATGACGACCGGTCGGATCCGTACGGCGTATTCGTGTTGCGCTACGAGCCGGCAAGCCTCGCTCAGAAATACCCGAACGTCCCGCAGAAATTCCTGTCGCGCGGCGTCGTGCCGGTCGCTTATCGCCTCAACATGCGCGATCCTACATCTCTCTTTCGCGCGCGCCGATTCAACATGCGCGACAAGGATATACTCTACGTCTCGCACGCGCCGATTACCGAGGTCGAGAAGGTCTTCCGCCTCGTGAATATGCTGACGCAGCCGGCCATATCCGCCGCCACCATCCGCGAGATCAATCGATAGCGCGGGGTTTCCCCGGTGGGCTCGCCCCGCGACGTCATTTTCGACCTGACGCGTCTCGCGACACGCTTCAGCCGGTCTACGCCAAACGGCATTGATCGCGTCGACCTTGGTTATGCGCAGCACTTTCTTTCCGCTAGCAGGGGCGGGCGCGGAGTTCTCCTGGGTCCGGCGGGACTAAGGGCAGTCGACAATCGCCCCGGTCGAGCCGTTGTCGATGCCATCGCGGAGCATTGGCGCGAGACCGGGCAGGTCGAAGACGACGACGTATATCGCCGTCTCGTGGCCCAACTCGACGGAGTTTCTGCCGCTCACACACCTGCGCGGATCGCAAGCGGACCTTCTGCCCACGCAGGCCGCTCCATCGTCGGGTTGATCGGCGGCGGCGTCTTCGGCCGGGCCGGCCTCGTCCCTGGACGCAACCTCGCGCAGACAGCGCCAAAGAACGCCATCTACTTGAACGTGAGCCAGTTTCCGCTCTGGCTGGATTGGTATTTCAGTTGGCTCGATCGCCGTCCGGATGTGAAGGCGGTCTTCTTCATTCACGACCTTCTTCCAATTATATATCCCGAATTCTTCCCGCCGTCCGAAGTGCGCCGTCATGAAGGCCGGCTTCGCGTGCTCGCGCGCCGGAGTGCCGGCGTCATCGTGGCGAGTGAGCAGACGCGGCAGGCGCTGGAGCGGTATCTTCGCGATCGTGGCGAGGTCGTCCCACAGATCTGTGTGGTTCCGCTGCCGGTCGACAGCGTGTTTACGGAACAGGAGGCTGGCGCGCCGCCGCTTCCACAACGCGACTATTTCGTCTCCGTAGGCACGATCGAACCGCGCAAGAATCAGCTCCTGTTGCTCAACGTCTGGCGCGAGCTGGTCACCCGACTTGGCGATCGCACGCCGTCGCTGCTGCTCATCGGCGCGCGAGGGTGGGACAACGAAAACATCATCGATATGCTCGAGCGGTGCCGCGCCATCCAGCCCTATGTGACCGAAGTAGCCGGGCTATCAACGCCCGCGCTCAGGCACTTGATGACCGGCGCGCGCGCCCTGCTGATGCCGACGCTCGCGGAAGGATATGGCCTGCCGATCGCGGAAGCCAAAGCCGTCGGCATCCCGCTTATCGTATCGGATGCGCTTGGACTCCATGACCGAATCAGCCAGCGCGCGCAGGTTCTCGATCCGACTGATGGCCCAGGCTGGCGCGACGCGATCATTGCCCGTTCTTCCAGCAAAATGTCCGCCGAATACGCGCCCGAGCCGATAAATGACCAGTCAGCCGCAAGCTGGCCGTGGCATATCGAACACGTCGAAAGTTTTCTGCAGATAGTCTGAGCGCGTATCGTTGCGCCGCTCGCCGTCACTGTGGCAATACTTGGTCTCGTATCGCGTAAATCGTTTTGAAAATCGCGTTTTTTAGCGGGGACTTGGTTATGACCGTGGGGCATGGGGAGCCTGCGTGCGGCTATGAGGGCGATCGCATCCTTGATGGGGCGATAAGCACATACGAGCGCGGGCTATTGGAGAACCTGGCACGGCGTCTTCCGCTATGGACGAAGCCTGACCAGTTAACTGTTCTGGGCGTCGTCGGATCAGGGCTGGCGGCCGTGGGCTTGATTGCCAGTCACGTGTCGCTGATGTTTCTGTGGCTGGCGTTGCTGGGGCTTTTCCTGAACTGGGTTGGTGACTCGCTGGACGGCACCTTGGCGCGCGTGCGCCGGATCGAGCGCCCCCGCTACGGCTTCTTCGTCGACCACGCCTCCGATATCGCGTCCCAGTTCCTGCTCGTGCTGGGCCTAGGCATATCGCCGCTGATGCGGTTCGACGTCGCACTTCTCGCGCTGCTCGGCTATCTGGCCTTGAGCACCTACACCTACATCAAGTTGCATGTGACTCGCTCGATACAGCTCACGTACTTCGGCATCGGCCCCACAGAAATTCGGGTGCTGATCGGCGCCGGGCTCTTACTCGCCATGTACGTCGACCTCCCTTGGATGGCCACATCGATCGGCTCCATTGGCTTATTTGACGCCGTCGGGATGCTACTCTTCGTTTTCGCCTTGGCCAGCGGCATGGCGATGTTCGTGCGCGACGCCAAACAACTCGCGCTCCTCGATCCAGCCCGGCGTGTTGCTCCGACGGAAGTACGCGTGACTGGAATCGCGCCACAGATCGCGACCGGTCTGGCTGCTCCCGAGGCGGTAAGCCGTGCTGCTCTCTAGTCGTCCAATGCATGGCAGCGCGGACACTAAGTGCCATTGCGCTCTCGGCGACAGAAGGGCTACGGCGTTAGTGCAAAGATGCAGCCCGATTGTTCAATGGGAAATTCATCGCGATCGACTGTCACAAGGTCTGTGTATGTGTGCGTCGCCTTGACGACATCGCTCTCTGGATATGTCGCAGTACGTCCGCCGATGGCTGTCGTGAGCGACTGGGAGAACTCATGAGTTCCGAGCGACACACATCACTTGAACAGTATGCCCGACGACGCTTCGTCCTTTCCGGCACTTCCGTGGTCAAGGATCACTATCCGTACTGCCAGTCGATGGAGCAGTTGAGCGTCGGAGCGCCCAACGGTCGGGCCGCAGCGGCCGTCAGTTTTGCCCACTACGACTATCTGGCGCTAGCCTCGGATCTCCGGATTCAGAATGCCGCGAAACAGGCGATTGACGATATCGGCGTCGGCGTCGGCGCGTCTCGGCTCGTCGGCGGCGAACGCGCGGCGCATCGCGAGCTCGAAGCCGAATTCGCCGAGTTCATTGGCGTCGACGATACGCTCGCCCTCGTCAGCGGCTACGGGACCAACGTCACGCTCGTCAGCCATCTGCTGACAAAGGGCGATCTGATCATCGTCGATGAAACCTCGCACAACAGTATCATGGTCGGCACCCAGCTCTCGCGAGCCGCGACGCTGACCTTCCGCCACAACGATCTCGATCATCTTGCCGCCCTCCTCAAGGCCCACCGCGGGAATTATGGCCGCGTGCTGGTTGTCGTGGAGGGGCTCTACAGCATGGATGGAGATGTTCCTGATCTGCCAGCCCTTATTCCGCTATGCCGCAATCACGGCGCCTGGCTCATGATCGACGAAGCTCATTCCGTTGGCGTGCTCGGAAAGACCGGCCGGGGCGTGACTGAGCATTTCGGCATCCCAGCCTCGGAAATCGATCTGATCGTTGGCACTCTGTCGAAAGCGTTCGTTACCTGCGGCGGCTTCATCGGCGGACGCCAAGGCGTCATTGACTGGTTGCGCTTTACGCTACCGGGCTTTGTCTACAGCGTCGGCATGCCGCCGCCGAGCGTCGCTGCCGCGCGGTGTGCGCTTGGCATTCTGCAGAACGAACCTGAGCGCCTGCGTCTCCTCCATGACAACTCGCGGTACTTTGTGGAAGGCGCGCGCGCGCGCGGCCTGAACACGGGGACCGCTGCGGGCGCCGCGGTGCTGCCCATCCTATTCTCCCAAACGCCGGTCGCCATTGAAGCCGGGATCGCCGCACTTCGCGCCGGCTTCTATGTTCCGCCAATTGTCCAGATTGCGGTGCCGAAGGATCTGCCACGCCTCCGTTTCTTCGTGACGGCTGGACATACCCGGCGCCAGATTGATGGCGTCCTGGATGCGCTGGCCCCGTTCGTGGTGGAGTCCCCTGAAGCGCTGCATGACGAGCAACAGCCGGCTCCTACGCCCCGGCGCGGCGCGGTCTTTTAGCACCTGCAGTGATCGTCATCACCGATCGGATTTCTTGAAGAGTTGCAGCGCGACTTCGGTGGAGCTGTACTTCAGGATCACGCGCTGCGGCTCGATGCGATCAATCGTCCAGCCATCGACCGTATCGCCCTGCTGGACGCGCACCTGCTGACCGGACTGCCGGCGCTTGAGCAAAGCGATCGCCTGCTGATCTCCCGCCAGAATGCCGACCAGCTCCAACGCGTTCGGATCCGGCCCCCGCGGCGGTGGCGGTGGCGACGCCTTGACGGGCTGAATAATCGGCGGCTTCACCGGACGGCGCCCCTTCTCAAAGAGCGGCCGATCGATCGTGTCGTGCAAGTCGCCAAGTGCCAGATTGGCGAGCGGCTCCGATCGCGCGCTGCTCGTGGCCGCATCCGCCGCCCGATCTCGCATGGCCGCATGCGTGTGCTTTGCGGTACCGCTTTCCGGTGACTGTTCACCCGACAGCCGATCCCACAACAAAAGCCCCGCCAGCACTGCCACCGATGCGAGCAACAGTGGCAGCTTGCCCTTGGGCTCAGTTGACTTAGTTGGTGACGGCATACCCTCGGACTTTCAGCTTAATGTCGAGCATGATCGGCCGCTGCTGTGCCTGCGGCGTGGCAATCGTCCTGATCGACAAGCCTTCTGCGAAGAGTAGCGGATCGCCGGTCTCGATCGCGTACAGCAGCGAACGTACTCCGTCGATAGTGCCTTGGATGCTGGCATCGACGCTGACGGCCGTAAGCTCGGCCTCGCGCTTCGCTGGCGCGACCTGAGTGCTGCGCAGAGTCAGCGTGCTCGCACGCGCAAGCTCGGACACCCGTCGCTGGAGCTCAGCGCCGGCTAGTCCCTCCGTGGCGCCAGGGATCAGCACCTCCCGCCTGATGCTCTTGGTTTTCGCTCCGGGGGTCCTCCGCAGCCGCTCCTCGAGCGCAAGCTGCTCGCGGCTGGCGGCCAGATTCTGCTTCACGGCCTCTGCATGCATAAACGGAAGAACTGCCACGATCACCGCGAGTCCGAGGCCAGTCACCACCAACCCTATCGCCAGCACGCGACGCCATGTCTTGGACAAAGTTTGTGGGCTCATCAGCGCAATCCTCGCCCGATCACGATCTTTGCGGTGATGGAGAAGGTGTCGATCGCTCCGCCGTCTGCCCTGGTGATGGGCGCGGAAAACTGGACGTCGCTAAAAAGTTTCGACGCTTCCAGGTGGCCGATGAGACGGTCGGCATTGGTAGCGCTGCCGGCGATGGTTACCACGCCTTGACTGACCTCCAGCCGATCGAGCCACGCCTCGTCGGGTAGCGCGCGGCTCAGCGCTTCGAGCGTCAGAGCCATGGAGGGTTGATCGGCCTTCTGCGCCGTCAACCAGGCGAGCTTGCGCGATTCACTGGACGCATCGGCGGAACGCAGCGTTGACTTTCGCTCGGCGCCCACAGCTTCGAGCCGCGCCGCAAGATCATTCATCTCGGCGACCCGACGTCCGTACAAAGCGCCGCCGACCGCGCCTGCAATCACCGAAACGGCCATCACGATGCCAACCGAGGCGACGATGAGACGACCCGGCCCCTCAGAGGCCTGTTCCCGCCGCGGTAGCAGGTTCATCCGCGGTGGCGCGGTGCTGTCCGTCCCGAAATCGACGACGCCGGGGCGATAGCCCAAGCTGTCGAGTTCCGCCACCAACCCCTCCACGGCACTGCGCGCCGCGACGGCCACCTGCACATTGAGCGTACCGGTCTCGCTGGCCGCGCCCGCGACTTCGTAGGCGAAGAGCGCCTTGTCTGCGGGCCACGGCGCCAGCCGCTCGATCTGGTTGCGCAGGATCGGCTCCATGACCTCACGCGCTGCCGCCGGCACGCCGATGTGCGTCTGCACGATCTCACTTGGATGCAGCCTCAAAACGATCGCGCTTGATGGGATTTTGCCCTTCCCGAGCCGCCGCTGGAGGCGTTCGACAAGCTGTTCCCCGGCATCGTTGGACGTCGCAACCTGCTCGATCGCTTGGCGCGCGCACACGTAGACGTCACAGCCGGAACCGGCGCCGCGCCGCACGAACATCACCTGCCAGGAATTGGCGGCCGAGCCGCGACGCGCCAGAATATCGGAGAGTTCGCCCGCCCACCAGGCGAGGAACCCGCGAGCGGCCCCGACAACCGCGGACGATCCAGCGGCGAGCGTCATCTTTGGCCCCGGTTGTCTGATCCCGATGCGCTGCGCGTCGACGTGCTGGGTTCATAATTCCAGCTCAGGATGTGGAGGGGCGGCGTCGCGTCTGCGACCGCGTTGTCGCCAGTGCGCGGGGTCTGATCGACGAGGACAACCGCCTCCGCCCGACCAAACGCCGATTTCGTTTCCCCCCGGACGGTGACGTCGATCCGATAAACTGAGGTCTTGTCGGTCGTGATCCAATCCTTGACCGAGGCCAGCGCAGCCATGACCGGCTCCGCGTCGTCACGCAAACGCTCCCTGAGCTGCAGGGCGTTGTCGACCTCCATGGGATTTGCGCCAGGCAGCATCAACAAGACCTCGCGTGAGGCATAGAGCGGGTTGATCTTGCCATCTATGCCATAAACCGTCAGTCGGTTGGCAAGCGCGCGAGCGATCTCCGGCGGAATGCCCAACACGCGCCCCAGCTCCAGCGGATTTAGAAACCGGCCGTTGCGCGGTCGGTAGGCCACACCTGCGCGCGCGTAGTCGGTTGCCTCGGCACCATTGGGCCGAGCCTCATCGTCGGTATCACGCCAGTCGAGAATACGATCTACCCATTGGGCCGTTGTAGCCGGCGAACGGGCATACGGATAGAGCGCCGCCGAAAGCAGATCTTCGCTCGCCGCGTTCAGATCTATCCGCCCCCCCTCGTTGCTGACGCTGATCTCCAAAACCGCGCCGCCGAAGCGCACCACGCGGAACTCGCCGCCAGCGTCCCAGCGGCGCCTCGGATCAGGTTCGAGAATCCCGGCCACGGCAAGTTCGATGCCCGACGACGCGAGTTGCTCGCCACGCGCAATCGCCAACTCGTTGCTGCCAAGCGAAGCCGCATCCCGCACCGTCAGGTTGAACAGGCTCACCTGCAGCGCCAAGATCGTCACGAGCCACAGCACGATGACAAGCGCGATTCCACGGTTGCGCGGCTCGGTTGATGTCATGGCCGCTTCTCCTGCGCGGCCGGCGGTGCATTCGCCTGTTGCCGCGCCATGGTACAGGGACCAGTCCCGGGCTTCGCACACCCCTGCTCGGCCTCCACGCGCGGCCGGAACACAAGCGGCGGCAGGGCCGGGACACCACTTACCACGTCGACGACATTGAGTTTGACGAGCACCGGCAGGCTCGCTCGGTCGGTCCACCGGGCAACCCAACGCTCGCGCCCCTCGCGACGCTCCAGATAGGAGAAACCGAAACGATAGAGGCCATCGAGAACCGTTACTGCCTCCTCGGCGCGAGATGCCGGGATCGGACTTCCGGCAACGTACGGCGACCGGCTGCGCACGACGAGACCGCGACCACCCCGCTCGATGATTGCGTAACGCACGAGGAAGAGACCCGCGTGCGTTGGAAACGGTGGCTCCACCACGACGAAAGCCAGCGTTTGTTCGGTGCCGCTGAACTCGAATTGCGCATCGTCGATCTGCTTACCGAGAGCGATGCGCTCCAACCGCTCGATGTCACGGCGCACCGCATCGATCCCGCGCGAGAACATGTCGTGACGCCCGATCAGCTCGGTGCCGATCCCGCCGCTGCGTGCGAGCACACGCAGTGCGCCCGCCGCGATGGCGAAGGTCAGACCGATGACGACCAGAGCCACCACGATCTCGACGAGCGTCATGCCCGATTGGCGCCCCGCGGGCACGATGTTGTCGGGCTTACTCATCGCGCGCGCATCATCCGCAAGGTCTGCAGCTCGATCTGCCGCCCCGGCGACCAGTCGATCGTCAGCACCAACCGGTGCAGGCGCCAAGCGGGGCGTGGCACGACATCGGCGTCATAGGGCGTTACCGACAGGTGCCACGTGAACTTGTCGAACTGGCCCTGTCGCACCACTGGTTGCGGATCGCGGTTGTGCGACACCTCCGCCATTAGAGATTGCGCAAATAGCCGCGCGCGCAAGTGATCATCGATGGCGGTTGTGCCGCGCAATCCTCCGGTGAAAGACGGCAACAGCGCGCTCAATGACATCGTGAGAATTACGATGGCAATGAGCGCCTCGAACAGCGTAAATCCATCCGAGCCACCGAATGGGTGCCGGCACCCGACCAGCGGCTGACTACCGCGCGGCTTCAACGCTGACACGACCGGTGAACCAGCTGATGCTTATCGCGTACGCCTGTGTGCCCGATGCGATGCGGACAGTGCCGCCAGTCGAACTGCCGTTCGCCAGAAAACGCACCGCAGCGACCGATGCGGCGGGCTGCTCAGCGGCACTCGTCTCCGCAACAACATCGACCGTCCGTGGGATCTGCAGCGGCGCCTTGTCACCACCGGACATGACACGTTCGGCAAGATCGATCAAAACGACCTGGTCGGCGCCGGTTCTCATCGCACCGATCCGGGCGGCGCGGCACCGCGAGGCGATCTCGTAGGCGACCGATTGCAGGCTGTCGTCGGAGTTCCGCACGCTGAAGCGCGCAGTAGCTATCCCTGCGGTCAGCGCCAAAATCACAAGCACCAGCAGCATCTCGACCAGCGTGAAGCCTTGCTGACCGCGCGCGCTCATGTCCTCACCAACTGGCAATGTCCTCGTTCTCGCCTGTCCCACCGACCTGATTGTCGGCGCCAAGCGAAAAGATGTCAAAGGGGCCATGCTGTCCAGGTGAGCGGTAGTAGTACGGCCGGTTCCAGGGATCGTTCGGCACGTCCTTCTTAGTCAGATAAGGTCCTTTCCAGCCGTCCACACCCGGCGGGGCCTGGACCAGCGCCTTGAGGCCCTCGTCGGTCGTCGGGTAGCGGCCGTTGTCGATCCGGTAGAGTTCGATCGCCGAGCCAAGGCTCTCGATCTGTACCTTTGCCGTCTTGACGCGTGATGTGCCGAGGTAGCCGACGACGCGCGGTCCGACCAGGCTTGCGAGCAACACCAAAATAACGAGCACAACGAGCAGCTCGACCAACGTGAAGCCGGCCTCGGCGGCGCGGTTCGCGGGAACACGGGTGGCGCGACGACGCCAACCCCAAAGGACGCGGTGGAGCATACGAGACTATTTCCCAGTCGGGTGGGGCTAAAGTGTCAGATCGTAGACGCTTACGACGGCGCCCATGATCGAAAGGATGATTATCGCGACGACGACACTGACAGCAATGATTATCAATGGCTCGAGTATCGTCACCAGTCGTTGCATCGCGACGTCGAGACGCTCTTCCAGCATGTTGGCGAGATAAAGCGAGGACTTTGCCAGACCGCCGGTCTCTTCGCCGACACGGACCAGCGCCGTCACGATCGGAGGAAACAGCCGGGATGCCGCCATAGGCCCGGCGAGATCGCTGCCCTTTCGCAGCTCCTGGCTCATGGCGGCGACCATTGCCGCGGCCTCCTCGTTGCCGAGCGCATTGCGGGTGAGGTTTAGCGCCGTCGGCAGATTGATGCCATTGGTCAACAGTGCACCGAGCGTCCGACAGAAGCGGATCGCAAGATCGGTGCGCACGAGGTTGCCGACGATTGGGAGACGCAGGCTCGCGCGACCCCACCAGCGGCGCGTCGCCGGCAAGCGGCGCACGACAATGATCGCTAGAGTGCAAACGACGACACCCATTCCGAGCTCGACGAGATGCATATTGAGCCAATCCGATGCGGCAATGATGGCGGCCGTGGATGGCGGCAGCTTGACGGCTGAATCGACTAGCATTGCTTTGAATCGTGGCACTACGAACAGCATGATGACCAGCAAAGCCGCGATCGCCGTGACAATCAGCAGTGCAGGATAAATCAGCGCCGAGACCACTTTGGCGCGTAGTTTCTGCTCCCGTTCGCGAGTCTCGGCGATGCGCTCGAGGACTTCAGGAAGTGCCCCGCTGGCCTCGCCGGCCCGCACCATGCTGACAAACACCGGCGGGAACTGACGCTCCTGGCCCTCCAGGGCCTCTGCGAGACTCTTGCCGCCAGCGATATCGGCGCGGATTCGTCGTGCCAAGTTACGCACGCGCGGACTACCAGCATCCTCTTCGATCAACCCCATCGCCCGGATGAGCGTGAGCCCCGCCCCCAGCAGCATGGCGAGCTGGCGCGTGAATTCCGTGATCTGGGTTGCCGATGCCGAGAGCCCGAAGACGTGCAGCGACCAGCTGAGCGAACGGGTGCCAACCGCTTTCGGCACCGCATCGATTGGAAAGTATCCGGCATCTGTGAGGTGGCGGATCGCCAGCTCGCGCGAGTCGGCCTCGATGTCACCAGAGATGCGCTCTCCCGCCTGATTAAGCGCCGTGTACAAGAACAAGGGCATCGCACGATTACCCACTGAGCGCGAGCGTAACGCGCCGTACTTCGTCCGGAGTGGTGATACCCGCGCAACACTTCTCCAAGCCGTCGAGCGCCATGGTGCGCATCCCCGCGCGCGCTGCCGCCTCCTCGACCTGCCATGTCGATACCGAAGGGCGCGTCAGTTGCCGGATCTCGTCGTTCATCTCCAGCACCTCGACAATCGACGTCCGGCCCGCGTAACCGATGCCATTGCAGCGCTCGCAGCCACGCGCGCGCCAATGAGCGACGGGCCCCGAAAGGCCGGCGCGCTCAAGAATCTCCAGCGGAAAGTCGATTGGCTCCACCACCTGTTCGCGGCAATTCGTGCACAGGACGCGCACTAACCGCTGCCCGATCACGCATGTCAGGCAAGACGCCATCAGATAGCCGTCGACCCCCATGTCGAGCAGGCGCGTGACCGCACCGGCCGCCGAATTGGTGTGCAACGTGGTGAGCACGAGATGGCCCGTCAGCGCGGCGTGCACGGCGATGCGCGCCGTCTCGGCGTCGCGCATTTCGCCGACCATGATGACGTCGGGGTCGTGGCGCAGGAAATGCCGCAAGGCGTTGGCGAACCCGAAGCCGATATCGGGATTGGCTTGCGCTTGGTTGACGCCCTCGATCTGGTATTCGATCGGATCTTCGATGGTCAAGATCTTGCGGTGCGGCTCGTTGAGGATCGTGAGGGCTGCTGCCAGCGTCGTAGTCTTTCCACTTCCCGTGGGACCCGTCACGATCATCAGACCATGCGGCGCGGCGAGGTACTTGCGTAGCAACTGCTCGTCCCGTGGTGCAATGCCAAGCTTCGCCGGGTTCAGCACCTGCCGCACATTTTCGAGGAGCCGTATCGCGACAGCCTCGCCGTGAATGGTCGGCATCGTGGCCACGCGGACATCGAGCCCACGGCCTTCGATCCTGATACTCGCCCGTCCGTCCTGCGGAAGCCGCCGCTCAGCAATGTCCAGCCCTGAGAGGATCTTCACCCGCGAGACGATCGCACGCGCCATCTGCGCGGCACCTGCGGGACCCTCGATCATCATGCCGTCGACGCGGTATCGGATCGTCAGCCGGCCCCGGAACGGTTCAATATGAATATCGGTCGCGCGCATGTGCATGGCGCTGACCAGGAGCTGATTGACGAACTGGACTACCGGTGCGCCGAGTGCAAGGTCTTTCAGGTGCTCGATATCGTCGTCGCCGTCGGCGACAGTATTTTCGGATCTGCCCGATGAAACCTGCTGCGCATCCTCGGCCGACTTGAAGCGATCAATCGCCGCGTCGATGTCGTCGGCTGCTGCGACACGCAACTCGATCGTGCGCCCCACTGCCAGCCTGATCGCTTCGATTGCCGCCGTGTTGCCGGGATCCGCCGCCGCAACAACAAGGCGCACGTCATCGGCGACCAGCGGCAGTATTTTATGTTCTCTAAGGTACCGTGGCGAAAGCGCATCACCCAGGATCGAGGCCTTTGGCCATTCGTTTTCAGTGACTGTCGGGAGTTTGTAGTAGGCCGCAACAGCACGCGCGAGGTCGCGTCCCGGCATGAGACCAAGGTTGCGAATCGCAGCAACAAGGCCTGATCCCGTCTCTTGAGAGGCCTTACGGGCCCTGCCGATTTCAGTCGCGCTGAGGTAGCCGCCAGCGATCACGAACCCCTCGAACGAGGTCTCGATCCCACTCTCTCCACTGAATGCAGCAAGCTGGTTCAACTATCTCCCCTCGGCTCGAGACCGGCCTATCAGCTTGACAAATCTGACGTGCGTTGACAACACTCGGCATTACTCGCTTCTCCATTTACTGATTGATTTATATGAGTTTGCGAGAGTGCTGTGGGCGTGTGGGGATTGGCAGGGGCAGCTCGGTTTCGACCGATATTGTCGATCACCGCAGAAAGTTTGGGGTGGGTATGTGTTTGCGTCATCGATACTTGGCAGCTGCTTTAGCGTCGTCCTAGTCCGCTTCGCGTTCATCGCCATTGTTCTGGCGGGGTGCTCGCCGCAGTCGGCGCCCGAGCTGCTGAGCCAGCTTGAGCACGTGGACCTGTCGGAAAAGAAGGCGCGGCCGGTCGGCCAGGAGCCGCGGTCGACGACTCCGGGCCAGTATGAAATCTACCCTGGCGACGACTCGCCAGCTCTGCAGCCATCTCGACATACTCCGACGCCCTCGGTGACGCCGCGGGCCGGTACGCTCTCACAAGGAAAAAGCCCGATTGTGCGCGCGCAATTCAAGCGCGGCGGCAGCGAGCGCGCCAGCGAAGGTTTTGACCTGAACTTCGAGAACGCGAATCTCACAGAAGTAGTGAAGGTCATCCTCGGCGACATCCTCAAGGTTCCATACTCATATGACCCGCGCGTGCAGGGACAAATAACGCTTTCGAGCGGACGCGCGGTCAGCCGCGAGGAACTTCTCTCGATTCTGGAGTCGGCACTCCGAATGAACGGTGCAGTACTTGTACCCGGTGACTCCGGCGGCTATCGTATCACGCCTGCCGGCGAGGCCGTTGGCGGCGATCTAGGCACGATTTCGATGGGCCGAGAGGGCGCGTCGGTGCCGGGTTACGGCATCTCCGTGCTGCCGCTGAATTACGTATCCGCCGACGCGATGCTTCGCCTTCTCGAAAACTTTCTGACGCGCGGCGGCTCCGCGAAAGCCGATGCAAGTGGCAACCTGTTGCTGATCCGCGGCTCTTCGCGCGAGCGTCAGCTTCTCATGGATGCGGCAACCTCGTTCGATCTGGACTGGCTCCGGGGGCAATCGGCGGGGATTTTCCCCCTGGTGCATACGACGCCGGACGAAATCATCGCCGAATTGACACCTGCCATGCGGGCCGAAGAAGGCGAACCCGTAGCCAAGATGATTAGCTTCCAGCCCATCAATCGGCTGAACGCCGTCATGGTCGTGACGCGGCAATCGAACTATCTCGAGCTCAGCGCTAAATGGATCCGGCGGTTGGATCGCTCCAGCGCCACCGGACATGGCGTCTACGTTTATCGCGTGGAGCACGGCAAGGCAGTGGAACTTGCTGCGCTGCTCAATGAAACCTTGAGCACCGGCAGTACATCACGTCGCACGCCAAAAACCGAGGTCGCACCGGGACGGGACGTGCTCGCGCTGGCAACGAAAGGCACCACGACACAACCAACGCGGACTGACGCCCAGCCACAATCCACGCAGCGCCTAGCCCAGGTCAAATCTGCGCTGAGCCGGTTCGAGCGTGGCGGGCGGCGGTCGGAATCGCCAACGGGCGCAACCGGGATTGATGGGGGCTCGTCCTCTCAAGCGACGCCGGAAATCCGAATCGTCCCCGATGAGATCAATAACGTACTGCTCATACGGGCCAATCCGGGCGACTATGACAGGATAAAGGGCGTGCTGCGTCAGCTCGATCAAGCGCCACTTCAGGTCATGATCAACGCGACCATCGCCGAGGTGACACTCAACGACAACCTGCGCTACGGCGTGCAGGTATTCCTCAAGGGCAAGAAATTATCGGCGATATCGAGCAATACGGCCGAGATCCCGATCACCACGAACCTACCCGGCCTCAATTTGGTGATCGGCTCAATCGCCGACCCGCGCGTTGTTCTGGATGCGCTGGCGGGCGTCACGCAAGTCAAGGTGGTCTCTTCGCCTTCGGTGGTGGTCGTGGACAATCAGCCCGCGGTCCTGAAGGTCGGAGACGAAGTGCCTGTCACTACGCAGCAGGCGATTTCATCCGAGAATCCATTGGCGCCGATCGTTAGCTCGATCCGGTTTCGCGACACGGGCGTAATTCTTAAGGTCATTCCGCGCATTCACCCAAACAACCTCGTGACAATGGACATCGACCAGGAGATCAGCGCCGTGGTCCGCGAGGGAGAGGGCACGACTTTGACGCCGCGAATTTCTCAACGACACATCTCCAGTACAATCTCCGTCCAAAGCGGTCAGATGGTGGCTCTCGGCGGGCTCATCAGCGAGGAAAGCAATAGGGAAAAAAGCGGCCTTCCCGGTGCCGATCGGATTCCGATCCTCGGCGAACTCATCGGCACCAACAC